>Ga0193963_1001820_pt1 | contig 10355 bp, 10 predicted proteins | sample FB_6_MG_FD_140359 | JGI IMG/M metagenome (GOLD analysis project Ga0193963, IMG submission 140359) | Microbial mat bacterial communities from the Broadkill River, Lewes, Delaware, United States - FB_6_MG | ecosystem: Environmental > Aquatic > Freshwater > River > Microbial mats | place: USA...
TTATTGGGCAGTTTAATATTCTCTGAAACTTTAGCTTGAACAGTTATACTTAAATTATCTTCATCAACTTCTGGTGAAATACGATATATAGTTCATGTAAAACTTTTTGTTTCATCATCTCAGTTAGAAAATGTAATTATTTTTCACATTTCTAAATTATCTTTTAAGTTTTCAGGAATATGAAATTTTATTTCTTTTTTAGTAATTCTTGATAATGTTGTATCAACTCAAGTAAGTCTAAAAGCTTCGATATTTGGTGATATTTTTTCTCATATTTCTATTCATCTTTTAGAAACAATTCATGTAAATGGAGAAATAATTTTATAATCACCTGATTTAATATATTCACTATTTAAATCTGCCTTTGCAATAGATATTTCATTTTCAAGCATTGTTATAGATTTATCTTCATTTGCAATAAGTAAGTCCTTAGACTTTTTCAATGTTTCAATTTTTGCTTTAAGCTGTTCAATTACTAATTTTTTTTCAGATTCAGTTGAATTTATTTTTGTTCATAATAAACTTATTTCATTTTCTTTTTTTGAAATTTGTAATTCTATATTTTCAATTTTTTCTTTTTGTTTTATTTCTAAAACCTTATACATATTTTCAGCATCATCTAATATCTCTTTTTGTGAAATAAGTGATGTAGAATATGTATTAATAGTTGAAATATGTGAAGCTAGTATAGATTCAGTAGTTCAAGCAGAAACTGAAACAATAGTATTATGTAAAACAGTTATTAATTTATCGTTAATATCTAGTAAGTCATTATATTTTTGTTCTAGATCTAAATTATCATAATTATTATGAAATGCTGTAACAATAGTTTTTAATTCTCATAACGACATACTATTTTTAGCTCATAGGTAATCAGAAAAATCACTTGTATTAATTTTTCTAAAATCAATATCATCCTCATTTCATAAGTATAAAATTGGTATAATATTATTATATAATTCATCTATTTTTGAACTTAATAACTTCTTCTTTTGAAGAATATTATTATTGCTTTCACTTAATAATTCATTTTTAAGTTCTTTAGCATTTTTTAAATTTTTTTCTAAATTTTCTAAAAACTTAACTTTTACTGAATTTTAAGATGATGTTTCACTATCTCATCAAATTTGTAATATTTTTGAATCAAAATTATTAATTGTTTCTTGAAGTACTATTTCATTTTCATTAATTATTTGATCTAATTCAGCTATTTTAGCAGATTTAACATTAATAGTTTCATTTAAAAGACTTTTTTTAGATGATACAACAGTGTTTTTTATATTTATTTCAGATTGTCATTCTCATTCAACTCATGGATTAAAAAGAATAGCTAACGTATCTCATACTTGAACATTATCTCAAATATCTACTAATATATCTCTAACAAGAGCTTCTCTTCTTGGATAAATAGAAGCAATATCATTGGATATAAATTCTCACTTTAGATAATCGTTTTTAGATACTCTACTAGGAAAGCTGTGTTCGTACTCTTTTTTTTGTATCTCACTTTGATTACTACTAACAATATTATTATCCTCTTGCCTATTTATATTAGAATAAACAATTGTGAATAAGATAATAAAAGTTCATAATATAGCTATTAATAGCCATTTCTTATTTTTCATTCTTGATTTTTAAAAACTAAAAAAACCTCCTATTAGGAATTTATACACAAAAATAAACCTTTATTTGTGTTTAAATAAGGAAGTTTTAACAGTTACTTTTAATAATTCAAGTTAAGCTAATATATCATTTTTCTTCTAGTTTTCACCAATTTCAATCAGGTGGTGAAGTTAACCTTTCAATATAATTATATTCTAAAGACTCTTGTAATATTGCAAAAAAATCAATACTGAAAGTCTTTATTTTTATCTTTTTATTTTCATTATTAAATGAAATATTTGATGTAATATTTGAATCCTTAAAAGGAGAAAAACAACATTCATGAATATTATCATCACAATTTGATTTCATAGTATCACAACATTCTGAAGAAGAATTAATCTTTTCATGTTGCATATCCATATTCATTTCCATATCAGTGACTGAAAAAGATGCCATAGTTGTAGACATACAACTTATAGCAAACATTACAATTACTGTTAATATAGAAATAATTTTTTTCATATATTTTTATTAAAATATTTTATATAGAATATTATTTTAACTTTTAAAGTCAAATTAATATAAGAACATATAATAATTTAATTTCTATCATTATCTATTTACTAATCAACTATATTCATACATTTCAAAGAAAAAACAAAGAGAGAACTAAAAATATTAAGTTCTCTCTTTTCAAGTTTTTACCCTCTAAGATGAATATATTTTATTGATTTTTAATGAAAACAATAAAAAAACACGGTATTTTAGTTAAAATAACCCGTGTTTTTCTATGTATTTTACCATAACTTTAACCTTTGATAAGCTATCATAGGTTAGAAAGTTAATCGTTAAATTAGTCATGGAGGTGCCCGAAACACCAGCAAGTTTAAAATTATTGGTTAATATTGGCTTTAAAAGGTAACTTTAAAAGCTAATATTATATTTCTTTCTTTAAATCTCTGATTTTTCATAAATCTTCTATTCTTTGTTTAATTTTATCATCAATAGTTCAGTTCTTGGTTATATAATCCATTCATTCTTCTATTTTTAAAACTAGGTCAGGAAATTTATCTTTAATCAAAGGAATTATATCATTAATAGTTTTCTTTAAATATTTCATATTCCATACTTTATTTTCTCAATAAAATAATCAATAGACATTTGAAAGTCTATCAGCTCATTTTATTCTAGAACATGATTCATTATTATTAATTCATTCATAATATTCTTCATCAGAAATTCTTTCTCATTTTCTTTCTTTAGATAGAATAAGAACTTTGTCTAAAACTGATTTTCAAAATAATTCCTCTATTTCTTCAAGCAATCAATCATAATATTGATCTTCTACAGTATCATGTAATAACGCAACTATAGCATCTTCTTCACTTCAACCATTTTCAATGGTGTAGATGGCAGTTAAAGTACAATGTGCCCAATATGGAGTATTTTCTTTTCTATATTGTCATTCATGCTTTTCTTTTACAAAATCTAAAGCTTTTAATACAGTTTCTTTATTTCAAAATTGTTCTGTTAATCATAAAAATCTTCTTTCTATTTCTTCAGGATATAAGGCTCATTCTATTTCTTGCATAATAAGTCTATCATTTTGCACAACTTCATCATGATCTAAAATAAGTTTATCCCATATATTTTTATCAATTTCAACTAAATCTTCAAAAGTATCATGATCTAATACAGTTTCTTCAAAATTTCATTTAACATACTTAAAATAAGTATCTCATACTTTTTTAATAGGAAAACAGTCACCATTATAATAAATTATTTCTGCTTCTTGTTTTGATTCGTTTTGATTATGTTTAATATTTTCTAACATATATTTAAATTAATTCTGATGCTTGTTTTAATTTCTCAGAAACATTATATAACTCCCCTGCTAATTTTAATCTTTTTCTTCATTCATCAGCTACTCAATCTATGTTCATTTTAACTGATAATAATTCTAAAAATTCTTTCAATTTACTATTTTTTAAATAAGCAATAGACCTCGATAATTCTTCATTTGATAAATTAGTTCAATCAATATCAAAGGTGTGTTTAGAATTCTTTTCAAGTTCATTTATATCAGTTACATAAGGTTTACAATGATCCCATGCTCTTAATGAATGATCTGAAGCTTCTTTAAGCAACTTAATAACCTCATCATTACTATCGATTTGTTTATCTAATTCTATAGATATAGAATTTAAGATAGAAGCTAATGGTTCATAAAATAAATCTCATATTTTTTTAGCTAATTCTTCGAAAGGCATATCTAATCACTCAATATCTTCTTTTTTTATATAAGATTTAGCAATCTCATCGAGTATAAAATCATTTTCAATTACAGAACTTCTATTTTTAGATCACGAAAAAGAGAAAATATCATCAATTATTGAGTTTAACATTAAATCAATATTTGGTTCAAATCTTCTATAATCAGCAATATCTATTTTTGTTCATTCCCTTAAAGTCTTAATAAAAGCTCAAGCATAATTATCAGCTTCTTCTAATAATTCTTCTTTTGAAACTTCAATTTGAGAATTAGTAATATTTTCTTCTCATAAATCTGAGGGTGTATTTACTTTATTTATCATATTTAATATGTTAGTTTCTATTATAATTATATAACTTTATCAATAAAAAATCAATTATTAATTTTTTACCCTTACTAATACAATCTTTTTATTTACTTTTCATTCATTAAAAACGGCATTACTAATTACTCTACTATCAATAAATTCAACTTCTTTTCATCTTTCTATAATTCATTCCACTTGAGTTAATCATCATCAAGGTAATCTATCTCCAAAGTTTCTATACAATGATACTGAAGATATATCTTTTATTCATCAATTATCTCATTTCACAAGTACTAATGTATCGTTTTTTGGAAAATATTTACCTAAAAATACATCATTTTTCTTATCAGCAATATAAGTATATGCGTCTAATGTTATTTTTTCTCATTTACCTAATCAATCAATTTCTCATTTTTTCACTAATTCAGAGATTTCTAAGTTAGTTGCTTTTCTTCAATCAATTTCGATTTTTGTATTAGAAAGCCATGAATGATGATTATCTCACCTTATAATGTGTTTTCATTCTAAATCAGGCATTTTTCCTAATGCTTGATCAAATCTATCTATAAAGGCTTTTTGTTTTCCAGTTAATTCTTTTGTTTCTCTAAGAGCTCAATTTATATTATGAAATAAGTATTTATCAGTAGAAGCAAACAATAACATTGCATCAACTTCATCTATACCACGATTTTTTAGAGTTTCTAAAGCCTTATTTATCATTTTTTGATAATCTATTGGTTTATTCTTTTTTAATAGCATATCTCAATACTGTAATTCTCTATACCTACTTATAATATCAAAATCAGATTCTATAAATCAACTATTATTAATCAAATCTACAAACTCTTTTTTAAGTCAAAGTACTTCTAGTTTTTCATTTGGACTTAAATTATCAAAATCAGATAAATTCATTCTATTATTTATAAATTCAGCATCCAATAAATTAGAATCTACCTCTTTTCCACAAACTCATTTTTTTAATAAAATTCTTCTTTCCTCTTTAGTAAATCAAGCATCCTTAAGTATCTTAGTCTTTTCATTTATTTCAGATTGGTTATAATTATTAATTCAAGCTCAATCTCTATCTTTTCAAACGTTATGAGCCTTTATAATAGCATCTTGCTCATCAGGTGTTAAATCTCTATTTAAAAATATTTTTCAAGCTTCTAATCTTTCTTTATTTCATAATTTTGCAATATCCTCAACTAAAGCATTTTCAAAATCTAATTGTTTCTTAGGTAATATTTCAGCTATTTTACTATTAGTTTCTCAAACAACTTGTTTTACATTAGAGTTATTAACTAAATTTTCTTTATTTGTTCTTAATTTTAAAATCTGTTTCATTCACAATTTAACACCTTTTTTTCAAACATAAACTCAAGCTCAAACTCCAGTTCAAATTATTCATAAATCAGCAACTGCTTTTCATTTTTCATAAGCATCTCAAGTTAGTAGATTCCAAAAACTTTCTCATATAGCTTGAGCTACTTGTTGTAATCATTCCCAACTTGCTAATTGACTTAATCAATCAAGTATTACTTTTCAGTTAGTTTCCCAGACTTGAATAGCTAAATCGTAATTATCTAAAACAAGAGTATCAATTATTCATTTAGAAAAATTTTCTCACCAATTATTATCAGAAATGTTATTACTAATTCATAATTGTTCATAAAGCATAGTTTTTGCTTCATTTATCATTGCTTCTTTATCTAACTCTTCTCTTGTTTCATTTAATACTGGTTTTTCTAAATTTTCCTTTAAATCTGATTTATCTTTATCTTGTTTATCTACCAACGTTTTTAATCATTGAATAGATTTAGGATTATTAATATTATTTTTATAGAATCCTTGAAGATCATTTTGATATTTCTGACTATCAAAAACAGAAATATTTTCACTATTTCTGTTTTCTTGTCATTCGTATCTATTTCAAAGGATTTCCGACATAAAAAAAATATTGTATTTTAAAATACAATAATTTTATCATACATGATTATATTAATCAAATAATGGCTATTTATAGAGGAATATTAATTTTATATTAAATTTTAATATAAAATTACTGATATGTTTGTCATCGTTTTTTTAGATTTAAAATTTTGTTACAATAAAGACGGCTATAAATAGCCGTCTTTATTCAATTTTGTAAATTTGGAGGTGCCAGAAATACCAGCAAGTTTAAAATTATTGGTTAATATTGGCTTTAAAAGGTAATATTATTTAGAATAATATTTTTTTATCCTTTTAATATCATGATTTTCTTTAGTATTCTTATGAAATATTTCTATAAATTCAATTTCACAAAACTCAATACTATTAGATTCATTAGAAAATTTATATACTATTCTTAAATCTCATTTTGATTTTAAACTCTTACAAAAAAACCTTCTAACTTTATAAAAATCTCCATCTATATTATCACCTAATCAAGATATATTAACTATATGTTCAGATGGTAATTCTTTTCATGTTGGATCATCTTCAATAGAAAGTTTAAAATCTTTGAAATCTTCCTCTAAGCTTTTGTATTTTTTAGAAAGCTTTTTAAATTCATTTAAGAATTCTTTTAATTCAATAAATTTCATATTTATAAACTATGAGGATTTACAATAAATGCTTCACTTCTATAGTGAACTAATCAAGGTCTTATAGTATCTCATATATTTTTAGTTGCTTTATAAGGTTTATCTATATGTGACCATTCACTAATTTCTGTTGCCTTATGATATTTAAATTTATTTAAAACATTATCAATAATTTCTTTAGATGAAGGTAAATCATCAAATTCACTTTCTGATTTAGATACTCTATCAATATCAGATAAAAAAACTAAATCAGCTTCTACTAATGGAATTATTTTCTGTTGTGTATATTTATGATAAGTTTCTTCTTTAATAGCAATTAATCAATCTCTTATCATTTCATTTAATACTAGAGTAATATTTTCAGGAACAGGTCAAAAAGGTAGTTTTTTATAAGTAACTCCTGTTATCAAAGTATCAGTCCATTCGTAATAATTAAAATCACTAAAATATAATAATTTATTTAAAACTGTTTTTCAAAAACTTTTTATGTTTTGAGTTTCGTGTGATATATATAAAATTAATTGTTTTAATTTGTAATTTCTATCTTCTTCTATACTTTCTCATTTATTTTTTTCTATAAAATCACTTTCTGATTTTTCAAAAAAATCAGCTATTAAACTTATTTCTTTTTCTTTTATTTCTCTTTTTCAAGATTCTATATTCATGTAAGTTAATCTACTCACTCAAAGATAATTTGCAACATCCTCCTGTGATACTCAAGTTTGAGTTCTTAAATTTTTTAATTTATTTATAATATTATTCATAAGTAATTAATTAATTATAATATATACCTATACACAATATTATAGGAAAAAGTATGAAAAAGCAAAAGTTTTTAACATTTTTATACTTTTTTTAACATTTTATGTATAATTTATTTGCAATTATAATATTTTATGTAAAATATAGTTAATTTACTACTAAAAAACAAAATATGAGACTAATAAACTACATAAAATAAAAAACTCCCTAAGAAATCTTTAATATATTATTATAAATAATATAGATTTTGGAAGTTTTTTGGATACATAAATGTAACGTTTAGCAACGACATTGTATCATTTTTTAAAAGATTTCAAGTTTTTATTTAAATAATTTTCATAAAACAATGATTGAGATTTTTTCTACAATAGCGGTTTTTTGAACATTATTCTATATTGTAGAGAAAATTTGAAAAAAACCATTTTTGATTATTTCAGTTTTATGAGCAATTATATGAATAATTTCATTTAAATTCTATTGAATAAATAGCTTTTCTAGTTGAATATTAATAGTATCAGCAGTAAGTTATTTTATATGAGGGTGAAAGATACCTAAAATTTAAAAATAACATTAAATACAATGTCAAATAGAAGCAGAAACGATAACTGACAATACCGTCAAAAAAGATGAGATACTCACATGGGCACAATTGAAGGAAAATATAATAAAGACTTCTGAGTAAGATCAGATATGCATTTAGATACATTTCTTGAAAAAAATAATATTGAATCTTTAAATGATTTAATAACATGAAAATAAAAAAATAGAGCTATATAAATTAGCTCTATTTTTTATTTAGAAATATACATAACAAAATATATTAATCTAAATTTTCATCAATAATTTTTTGAACATCATTAATCTTTTTTATAAGTTTTTCTCATTTATTATCTAAATCATCTTCTTCAAATCAAAATTCATAAACTAATGAATCATCAGAAAAATCGTTATTTAAAATAAAAGGTGATCATTCTAAATTTAAAATTTTATCTCTAAATTTGTTAGTTTCATACCTTGGAAAATATATATATAATTGTCAAAAATCTTTATCTTTCTCATCAAGCCAAAGGTTAAACTCATATATATTATTTACCTTAGATAAAACAAGTAAATTTTTATACTTCTTTTCATATGAAATTAAATTTTTTATTATATCTACTTTATCACTAAATTTTTTTATATTATCATCTTCTTCTCATTTTTTATATCATCAAAAACCAATAATAAACATTATTATCATAATTATTGAAGTATAAAATGAAAAAATCGAGTAATCTTTAAGTACTTCATTTTTTCATCAGTCAATATATCATAATATAGATATGAAAGATAAAAATAATAATAATATTAATGATAATGACAGTTGCTTTCTATTAATTTTATTATTTTTATCTGTAGTCTTAAAAATATCTTTAATATATGCTACTATAAATTCTAGTAATTTATCCATAATTTTATTTTATTTAATTATTATTTTTTACTTTCAAATAGATTTATATTTAAATCAATTATCATCTCATTTATTTTTTCTAACTCACTTTGCTTTACTACTCATATGGCTTCTTCTTTTTAATCAATGCTTATCTTTTCAAGAAAACATATTTTTTACAATTTCTTTATTATTATCTTTAATTCTTACTTTAATATTAGAAAGCTCTTTTAAATTAATAATATTATAAAAATCATTATTATTAGAAAATAATAAAACTTCCTTATCCCATTTTTTTGATAAAACTTTATTTATAGGCTTAAATTCATTTTTAGAATTAGGTCAACTTCAGTCATCATCTGGATTATTTATAGGAGAATAAATAATTTTTTCTTTAAAAATTAAAAAATCACTCTCTTTATTAAAAAAATCTTTAAAATTTAAAGGTTCTTCTATTTTTCAAGTATTTATATTTTCAAATTTTAATTTTAATCTACTATCAGATATTCATCAATAAACTATATAAGGATAAAAATTGAAATTATAATTTCAATTAATTTTAATAAAATTCTTAATCTTTTTTTTCTGACTATTTAAGTTCGGATCATTTAAGTTATTTTCTAATTTTAACTGCATTATAAAAATATCTTCATTATCTCAAAAAATTAAATCCATTCATTTGTTATTTTCATTTCTTTGAGTTGGTGTTAATAATTTTCAAACTAAATCTTCATTAATTAAATAAGACATAATTCATACAACTGATAACATCGAGCTTTCAGAAGTTAATAAAGTTTCAGTATAAGAATTAACTATATCCATTAAAATAAAATCTAAAATTTTTACATTTGATATTTTATTTAATTTTTTTCAATATTCCTTTTCATATTCTAACTTAAACTCTCTAATAATATCTATAATATTATTATCTTTCAATATTAAATTATACTGTTCTTCTAATTCATCATAAACTTCATTACATAGTCTAATTTTTTCTTTAACACTATCTCTATCATTATAAACTTTTGAAATTCATAAAATTTTTCAAATTAATGAATCATAAATTGGCTTATTATTATTTAAGGTATGAATTAATTTAGTAGCAAAACTAAATTGAATTGTTTTATATCATCTAGAACTATGAATATTATATATTGATTTTAAAATATTATTTAAACTAGATTCTTTAGATACAAGCAAATCAAAATATTTATTTTTAATATTATTTCATAAACCAGCATTATTTAGTCTATAAAACTTTAAATACCTTTTTTTAAATTTTTCATCAATATTATATGAATTTTCTAGAATATAAAGATATTCATTAATAGATTCTTCAAATCTATTAATATCTATTTTGAAATTTTTAATAATATTTATTATAGAAATAAAAAA
>Ga0193963_1001821_pt1 | contig 10354 bp, 9 predicted proteins | sample FB_6_MG_FD_140359 | JGI IMG/M metagenome (GOLD analysis project Ga0193963, IMG submission 140359) | Microbial mat bacterial communities from the Broadkill River, Lewes, Delaware, United States - FB_6_MG | ecosystem: Environmental > Aquatic > Freshwater > River > Microbial mats | place: USA...
ATCATAAAATTTAAAATATGTTGAAATTTTTCAGTCGAACGAAACCCTCTTGCTTTGTAAACTATCTCATTCTTACTATCTAAAAATAATACTGTTGGGTAAAAATTTACTTCTAACTTATGTGCGAAATCTTTATTTGTATAAGTTTTATTATTAAAAATAATGGTATCTGACTCATCAATATTGATATTACTAAAAGTAAAATTTGTTTGAACTGTTTTTTGAATTTTTACATCTTTTAGTGTAATTTGTTTCATTCTATTACAATATCCACAATTATTCATATGGAAAAATATGATTCGTTGTTTTTTTTTATCCTCTATTAGATCAAAATTAATGTTTTTATTTTCTGCATAAATATTTGATATGAAAAAAATTGTTAAAAATAGTAGTAATTTATTCATTTTTTTTCTTTAATATGGTGTAACTTCATAGTAACCAGAAACTTGTTTTTCTATCACTTCTACTATTCCTGCTTGAACATAAGATAAATCATCTATTAAATCATCTTTTGTCCAATGCATACTTTCCATAGTGTTTTTACAAGCAATAAATTCTACATCATAGTCCATTAATGATGAAATTCGTATCAATGTATCTTTATCATAATCTTTTTTTAATACTCTAACTCCTTTTCCATAAGCAACTACAGAAATATTTATAGCTTCTGCTGGATATTCTTTAAGTACATTATAAATTGCACCTAAAGTTGAATTCACTGTTTTTTCATCTGATACATGAAGTTTAATAACCCATTTTCTAGGATTATCAAATGTAGGTTGAGGATTACTTAAATCCATTTGTCCATAAGATAGTATTGTAAGACAGAATAGTAGTATTAGTTTTTTCATTTTTTACCTTTTGTGTAAATTTATACATCATTTGATTATATAATAGATCTTATAAAAACAGTATGATAAAATTTAAATAATATTAGATATAATACATTAATTAAACATAAGTAAGGAAAAACATGAAAAAATTATTTTTAATCATAGGCGCACCAGGAAGTGGTAAAACAACAGATGCAGAATTAATTGCAGCTAAACATGAAGATATCACACATTATAGTACAGGTGATATGTTTAGAGCTGAAGTTGCAACTGGTAGTGAACTTGGTAAAACAATAGATGCTTATGTTAGCAAAGGAAATCTAGTACCAATTGATATTGTTATCAAAACAATTGTTACAGCAATTAAAAATGCTCCTACTCCAACTGTAGTAATTGATGGATATCCAAGAAGTAGTGAACAAATGGAAGAGCTAGATAAATATCTTCTTAACGAATCAGAAGTAGAACTTGTAAATGTAATTGAAGTTGAAGTATCTGAAGAGGTTGCATGTGACAGAGTTCTAGGAAGAGCTAGAGGTGCTGATGATAATGTTGATGTATTTAATAATAGAATGAAAGTTTATACAGAACCATTAGCAGCTATACAAGCTTTTTATGAAGCAAAAAATTTAATTACTAAAATTAATGGTGAAAGAACAATTGAAGAGATTGTTGATGAGATGGATGCATTTATACAAAGTAAAATATAAATGAATTTTTATTCGGTAATTATCGGAACAGAACTTTTAAATGGGCGTCGTAAAGATGCTCATTTTTCATTTTTAAACAATGAACTTCTAAAAAGAGGTTGGGAACAAAAAGCAAGTTTTGTCATCAAAGATGAACCTCCTTTTATAGAAGATATTTTTAAACTGATTAAAACTGATCCAGATGCTGTTATGTTTTGTTTCGGTGGAATTGGCTCTACACCTGATGATTATACACGACAGTGTGCTGCAAATGTTTTTACAAATGGAAAAATGGAAAGAAACAAAAATGCGGAAAAATGTATTATTGATCAATTTGCAAATGAAGCATATCCTCATCGTATACAGATGGCGGATTTACCTTTAGATGCAAAACAGTTAACAAATATTGTGAATAATGTTCCAGGATTTTCTTTAGAAAATCGTTATTTTTTTACTCCAGGATTCCCATCTATGTCTCAAAGTATGGTTATAGAAGCTTTGGATAGATTTTACCCTAAAAATAAAGAAAAATTTAGATATTTTTTAAAAGCAGATTGTAGTGAAAATGATTTGATTGAGATAATGAAAAAAATTCCACAACATATTGATTTTTCGTCTTTGCCTCAAATAAACAATGGTAAACGATCAGTTGTAATTTCTGTTGCATCGTATGATAAAGAAGAAGCAAAAAAATATTTCTCTTTATTTGAAGATTTATTAAAAGAAAAAAGTATAGCATTTATTTTAGAAGATCAATAAATTATTTTCTAACTAAAAAAAGGGGAAGATTTATTATCTTCCCCCTTCTCTTATATATTTTATTAATGTTTTTTCGATAACTCTTCTAAAGTAATTTTATCTCTTTGTGCTACAGAAGCTCTTATTGTAGCTCGTTTTGCATCAGGTAATGCAATTAATCCAATCTCTCCTAGTATACCATCATGACCAATCATATCTTCAGACATAAACATATTTACAAAGTCAGACATTGCAGGTACTTTAGACGCATGAGAATTCTTTATATAAAAAAACAAACTTCTTGAAATAGGATATTTTCCACTAGAAATTGTATTTGGTGTTGGTAATACACCATTTACTTTTGCACCTTGAACTTTATCATCATTTTCCATTAAGAATGAGTATCCAAAAATACCGAATGCTGCTTTATTTTTGTTAAGTTTAGAAACGATTAAATTATCATTTTCTCCACTTGGAACATAAACACCATCAGTTCTAATTTTTTTGTATTTTTTGTACGCTTTATTTTTTACCTTGTCAGCTTTGTATAAAGAAGTATAAACTGACATTTTTTTAGTTTGACCTTTTAAAATCATATCTTCAAAAGCATCTCTTGTTCCAGATGATTTAGGAGGACCATAAATAACGATTTCTCTATTTGGTAAAGACGCATCAATTTCTGACCATTTTTTATATGGATTAGCAATTAGCTTTTTTCCATCTTTTGAAGGTACTTCAGCAGCAACTGCTAAAAGTAATTGTTTTTTTGTTACGCTAAATGGCTTATTTGATTTTGCTTGAGCAAATGCAATACCATCAAAACCAATAACAGATTCTGTTATATCTGTCACACCATTTTTTTGGCAAAGTTTAAATTCTTTTGCTTTCATTCTTCTTGAAGCATTTGTAATATCTGGAGTATTCATACCATTTCCAGCACAGAATAGTTTCATCCCTCCACCTGAACCTGTTGATTCTACAACAGGAGTTGGATATGAAGTTGTTGCACCTAGTTCTTCAGCAACTGCAGAAGAAAATGGATATACTGTTGATGAACCAACAATTTTAATTTGATCTCTAGCACTTAAAGATACTGTTAATGCAGAAGCAGTTAAAAGTGCGATAGCTGTTTTTTTTATAGTCATTTGATAACTTCCTTTTTTTATTTTAAAGAAGTATAGATGATATAAATTACAGTTTGATTACAGCTTATCGTTTAAAATAAAATATTTTTATTTTTAAGATGTTCTGTTTGCATCTCCATATTTGTTTCACTTTTTGGTACATTAGAAAGTGGAGTAAAAACTTCTTCTTTTCCATTATATTTTTGTATAAAGACCTCTTTAGGTTGTATGAATTTTCGTGGTATTTCAGGATGAAGTTTCATCCAATGTCTATAAAAATAAGCAAATGCAGGACCTGCTGTTCTTCCTCCTGTTTCTCTTCTTCCCATTGGTTTATTGTCATCATTCCCATACCATACTATAGTTTGTAATGAAGGTGAATATCCACAAAACCATGCATCAACATTATTATTTGTTGTTCCTGTTTTAGCAACAAGTTCCAAGTTTTTTACTCGTCCATTTCTTCCTGTACCTTTATCTACTACCTCTTTGAGTATTGAAGTCATAAGATAAGTTTGTGCAGCAGGCATAATGTAGTTTTCTTCTTTTTCAAAGATTATTTTTTGACCATACCGATTTGTTAAACTACTTATAATATATGGTTCAACGATTATTCCTTGATTTGAGAATAATGTAAACATTTTACTTAAGTCTAAAGGTGAAATCCCAAAACTTCCAAGGGTAATTGACAGATCATAAGGGATATTTTTAAATCCATATCTTTGTAATTCTTTATGTAAAATATCTATACCTATATCTGTAACAAGATTGATTGTTGCAAGATTTCGAGAATGAACTAATGCATATCTAAAAGTCACCAATCCTTTAAAATTTTTTTCATAGTTTTTTGGTTGCCATAATTTTTCTTTATTATCAACTGAATTATATTTATATGTTCTTGATATATCTACAATATTGCTAGCTGTAGAGTAACCTAAATTTAAAGCAACTTGATATAAAAAAGGTTTGATTGAACTTCCTGGTTGTCTTATACTTTGTCTAGCTCGATTAAATGAGGATGTTTTATAATCAATTCCTCCAACCATAGATAATATAGCTCCGGAATTATTTTCTAGTACAATTATAGCTCCATTTAATGATTGGGTTGTACTTTTGTTTGTATCTCTATGTTTATCTCTTCTCAAAACTCTATCATAACCATATTTTAAAGCATCTTTTGCTATTTTCTGTGCTTCTAAATCAATTGTAAGATTTATTTTATAACCACCTGTTTTTAAATCTTCTACATCATCTTTCAATTCACTTATAGCCGTATCAATAATATAAGGAGCTTTATTTTGAGATAATGTAGTATCATAAACGATAGGGATATAGTTTATTGATTCATCATATTCTTTCTGATTTATCCAACCCAAAGTTTTAAGTCTTTTGATCACTTGATTTGCTCGTATCAGTGCATATTTTAAATTTTTAGTTGGATCATAGAAGCTTGGAGCACGAGGAAGTCCTACTAACATTGATATCTCTTTTAAATTAAGTTGATCTAATTCTTTTTTGAAATATCCCAGTGCTGCTGTTTTGATACCATAATATCCATGACCAAAATAAACTTGATTTAAATATCTTTCTAAAATTTCTTCTTTTGTAAGTAAAGACTCTAATCGTAAAGATAATAAAATTTCTTTTATCTTTCTAATTATTTTTTTATCTCTTGTTAAAATCATTGTTTTTACTAGTTGTTGTGTAAGTGTACTAGCACCTTCAACAAGAGCCATAGCTTTGATATCTTTAATAATAGCACGCAAAATAGCATCTATATTCACTCCATTATGTTCAAAAAAATTCGTATCTTCTATCGCAACTAATGCTTCTGTTACTCTTGGAGGGATAGCTTCATATTTTACATAAAGTCGATTTTCTTTGTCAAAGACATTTCCCAAATGCACACCATTTTTATCAAAAAATTGTGTCGTTAACCTTGGTTTATATTCTACTATTTTATCAACATCAAATCGAATTTGTGAATATAAAATAATGAGTCCAATAAAAATTGATATTATAAAAAATACTATAAGAAGGAGAAACTTTTTAATCATATTCGAAACTTTCTATTTTTGAAATTACTTGAAATAAGTTGTTTTGTATAGCTTTCTTTTGGTTCTTGCAAAATTTTTTGTAATTTTCCCATCTCACAAATTTTGCCATTTTGTAATATAATAATATCTTTGCAGATATTTTGAACTGATTCTATATCATGGCTTACAAAGAGAATTAAAAAATGCATTTTTTTCTGCAAGGTGGTGATGATTCCTAAGATAGCTTTCTTACTATCTTTATCCAATGCAGTGGTTGGTTCATCCAAGAGTAATATTTTTGGATTTTTACTTAATGCAATTGCTATAACAACTCGTTGGAGTTGACCACCACTTAGTTCTAATGGAAATTTATTTTTAACACTTAAGTTGAGTTTGACCAATGTAAGTAAATCATCTATTTTCTCTTCATCACAAAAAAATTGTTTTGTGATTTTTGTAATAGGGGAGAGTGAAGTAAATGGATTTTGTGGAATAAATCCTATATTTTCATGATTTAATTCAAAGTCACATTGACAATTAAATGTAACATTAAGTTCTTTTGGTGTCATATTTAAAATTGTTTTCAGCGTAAGTGATTTTCCACTACCACTTTCACCTACTAAAGCAATAGAATGATTCAAAATAACTGGGCTGTTATCTTGTATTAAATCTACTAGCGTATTGTTATCTGATTTTAATAATAATTTATTGATTATAAGTTCAGGCATAGTTTACTAAATAAGTGCTTCATCCATCTCATCTGGGATAGTGATATTCATAAGTTTTAAAATAGTTGGTGCAATATTATTTAAAGAACCCTCTTTTACCTTGGTAATACCATCAGAAATTACAAAACAGTAAACATCTCCTACGGTATGATTAGTAAGAGTTTTTCCATCTTCATTTTTCATCATTTCACAGTTTCCATGATCGCTTGTAATCACTATATTATAATCATGTAATTTAGCTTTTTCTATAATCTTTCCAAGTTCTAAATCAACAGCCTCTACAGCTTTAATACCTGCTTCATAAACCCCTGTATGTCCTACCATATCACCATTTGCAAAATTTACAACGATAAAATCTATATCATCTTCAATACCATTTTGAACAGCAAGAGAAACTTCAGGTGCTGACATCTCTGGTTTTATATCATAAGTCGATACTTTGGGAGAAGGGATTAAGACTCTTGTTTCATTTTCAAATGGTTCCTCTTTGCCTCCATTAAAGAAAAATGTAACATGCGCATATTTTTCTGTTTCAGCTGTATGGAGTTGCTTTAAATTGTTCTTTGAGATAACTTCACTTAGTGTGTTTGATGGAGTGTCTTTAGGAAACATAACAGGTAGTGGTAAATTTTTATCATACTGAGTCATAGTTGCAATATTGATTGTTAGTTCACTTTTTGTGGAAAATGCACTGAACTTTTTATCTGCTAAAGCTGTGCTAAGTTCTCGTGCTCTATCACTTCTAAAGTTTGCAAATATTACACCGTCATTTGATTGTATCCCTTTATAATCATTGAAGCTAATAGGTTCAATAAACTCATCAAAAATATCTTTAGAATATTGTTTGTTTATATATTCTTTAGTGGTATAAGTTGTATGCGTTGCTCCATTTACAATTTGTTCATAAGCTTTTTGTATTCTATCCCAATTATTATCTCTATCCATTGAATAATATCGTCCACTTAAAGTAGCTATTTGGATATTTTTATTACAAATAGCTTCTATTTGTTCTAAATAAGTACTTGCACTATCTGGTGCAACATCTCTTCCATCTGTAATAAGGTGTAAAAATACTTTTTTATTTTTTGCCTCTGCAATTTGTGCCATTGCAATAATGTGATCGATATGAGAGTGAACTCCACCATCACTTAATAGTCCTATAATATGTATGTTGTTTGATGTTTCTATTATATCTTTAAATACACTATTATCTTTAAGTGTATTTTCTTTTATTGCTATATTTACTTTTACTAAATCTTGATAAAGAACTCTTCCTGAACCTATACTCATATGTCCAACTTCACTATTTCCCATTTGTCCATTTGGCAGACCGACATGTTCCCCATATGTTTTAATTAACGAATATGGAACATTTTTAAAGAGATTATCGTATGTTGGTTTTGTAGCATTGCAAAATGCATTAAACTTACATGAACTATTGTGCCCAATACCATCAGTGATTATTAATAAAGCTTTTTTTGTTCTTGACATATAATTTATTACCTTTTTTGGCTAATTTAGATAAAATCGATTTTTATTTAATATATTAACACATCTCTACTTCAAAAAGGTTAAACATTGTTTTATTGGTTTTATCGACATCTTGATATAAATATCTTTCAGTATATTACTGTCCGAGCAGGATTAGGTTTTTTAATTGCCTTTTTCTTTACATTAGTTCTTATGCCAAAATTTATAAAATGGGCAAAAGCAAAAAAAGCAAATCAACCTATATACGATTTGGCACCAGATTCTCATCAAGCGAAAATAGGTACTCCTACAATGGGTGGTTTAGTTTTTGTATTTACAACAGTTATTGCTACTATACTAACGGCTAAACTAAACAATATATATGTACTGGGAGCTCTTGTTACTATTGTACTTTTTTGTTTGATAGGTATAAAAGATGATTTAGCAAAAATTACAAATAATAATAATGAAGATGGTTTGACCCCTCGAATGAAGATTATATTACAAGTAATTGCTTCATTCATTGTAATTGCAGTTTTGTTTTATGCTCAACATCCTACTACATTGTATATACCGTTTCAAAAATTTCCTATATTTGATATGGGACTATATTCAATTATCTTCTGGACACTTGTGATGATCGCAAGTACAAATGCGGTAAACCTTACTGATGGTTTAGATGGTTTAGCTACAGTGCCTTCAGTTATCGCTTTTTTCACACTCTCATTGATTGTGTATATTACAGGTCATGCAATATTAAGTGAGTATTTACTTCTACCAAATATTAAAATGGTTGGTGAATTAGCTATAGTGGGAGCTTCTTTTATGGGTGCATTAATTGGATTTTTGTGGTATAACTCCCATCCTGCAGAAATATTTATGGGAGATAGTGGAAGTTTAACTATAGGTGGACTCATGGGTTATATGGCACTTGTTGCTAAAAGTGAAATATTATTATTGGCTATTGGTTTTATTTTTGTTTTAGAAGCGGTTTCTGTAATACTACAAGTAGGCAGTTTTAAATATAGAAAAAAAAGAGTTTTTTTAATGGCGCCACTTCATCATCATTTTGAGCAAATAGGTTGGCTAGAAAATAAGATTATTGTGCGGTTTTGGATAATTGCATTTATGACCAATTTAATTGCTCTTGCTAGCTTAAAAATAAGATAACATAACTTGGATATAAAATGAGAATATTAGGAAAAGGGAAAACAGCCCTAGCAGTAAAAGAAGTATATCCAGATGCAATTTTATATGATGATAAAGATATAAATAGTTATGAAATAAATTCAGATGAGATTACAGTCGTTAGTCCAGGAATTCCTCCATACAATCAATTAGTTACAAATAGTAAAAATATTATTAGTGATTATGATCTTTTTTATGAACAGATCCCTTTTTCAATTTGGATAAGTGGGACAAATGGAAAAACAACAACAACTCAAATGTTGCAACATTTACTTGAAAATAGACAAAGCCAGTGTGGTGGTAATATAGGGGTGCCAATTGCAAAAATGGATACAAATAAAAAGATATGGATTTTAGAAACTTCTTCTTTTACTCTTCACTATACAAAAAAAGCTAAACCAAATATTTATATACTTCTTCCTATTAGTGAAGACCATTTATCATGGCATGGTTCATTTGAAGAATATAAAAGTGCAAAACTTAAACCCTTAAGTGTAATGACAGATGAAGATATAGCTATTCTTCCCTCTAGTTGTAAAGGTTATAAAACAAAAGCAAAAACGATATATTATACAAGTACAGAAGATTTAGAAAAGAAATTTGAGGTTAATAGTAAAGAGATTAATTTCAAAGAACCTTTTTTATTAGATGCAATTTTAGCTTTATGTGTAACAAAAATTGTAACAAATGAAATTGATTATAAAAAAATAAATAGTTTTGTTCAAGACCCTCACAAATTAGAAGAGTTTAGGGATAATAAAAATCATATTTGGATTGATGATAGTAAAGCTACCAATGTCGATGCAACTCTTCATGCCCTACATACATATAAAGAAAAACTAATTTATCTCATATTAGGTGGAGATGATAAAGGGGTTGATTTAAATCATCTATTCAGAACTTTACAAAATTACGAAGTTGAATTATTTGCCATTGGTAAAAATTGTGATAAGTTAATGTTATTAGCAAATACTTATAATTTAAAAGCAAATAGATGTCAATATCTTAATGTAGCTGTAAAGGAAATATCAATGAAGTTAAATAGCTGTCCTGAAGCTGTTGTTTTGTTATCTCCAGCTGCTGCATCACTCGATCAATTTAGCTCATATAAGCAAAGAGGTGAAAAATTTAAAGAATTTGTAAACTCTTTAAGATATTAAGGATAAATTAAGTATTAGGTGTATATAATTCCGTCACAAAAACAAACAAGCGGCTCGATAGCTCAGTCGGTAGAGCAATAGACTGAAAATCTATGTGTCGACAGTTCGATTCTGTCTCGCGCCACCACTTATTTGTTTTTTAATGCTTCAGTAGCTCAGCTGGTAGAGCAGCTGATTTGTAATCAGCAGGTCGTAGGTTCAAGTCCTATCTGAAGCTCCATTTTATTGTTAAGTGTTTTTTTTAATTAAGATTAACACAAACCAGTTTATATTGGTGAGATTGGAGAGTGGTCAAATCCTGCGGATTGTAAATCCGCCGCCTAGGCTTCGAAGGTTCAAATCCTTCTCTCACCACCATTTAAATTGCGGGAGTAGCTCAGTTGGCTAG
>Ga0193963_1001829_pt1 | contig 10329 bp, 7 predicted proteins | sample FB_6_MG_FD_140359 | JGI IMG/M metagenome (GOLD analysis project Ga0193963, IMG submission 140359) | Microbial mat bacterial communities from the Broadkill River, Lewes, Delaware, United States - FB_6_MG | ecosystem: Environmental > Aquatic > Freshwater > River > Microbial mats | place: USA...
AGGAAATAAAGGAATGCAGATATTTAAAAATATCGAAAATATAGATAAAACAGGCATAGATAAACATTTAGTTTATCCTGTGGAGAATGAAATAGGTGAACAAGTTGCAATAATTTATGTTATGAATAGTCTTAAAAAGAATTATGCATTACTAGATGCTACTAAGATAGTTTTGTTAGAGGCTACGTTGATTGCATTGGTTGTAACAATTATTTTAGGTTATTTAGTGGCGCGAAGTATTACTAAACCTATTAATGCAGTGACATTAAAAGCTGAAAAAATGGCAAAAGGCGACTTTAATCAGTATGTAGATGTTCAATCTACGGATGAAATTGGACAGTTAGGAAGAATGTTTAATTATTTGAATGAAGGGCTAAAAAAATCTATATCAGAGATTAATAGAGAGAAGTCAAAAATGGAGGCAATACTTAATTATATGGCCGATGGATTAATTGCGGTTAATAAAGAAGGTGTATTTATACATGCAAATTTAGTTGCTCAAGATATGTTTAATCTCGAAAGCAAAGCGATAGATACGTATAAATATAGAGATATAATTGAATGTAGCTTTGAAAGTTTAAGATTAAAAAAAATATTTGAAGAAGAAAGTGCAACTGGATCAAAACTTATTGAACACGATGGGAAAGTGTATAAAGTTCAATATGCTCCATTTTTTGCTAATCAGACTGAAGTTAGTGGACTAATCCTAGTATTTCAAGATATGACAGAAGAAGAAAAATTGGAAAGATTAAGAAGAGATTTTGTCGCTAATGTTTCTCATGAGTTAAAAACACCGCTTACTACTGTTAAAAGTTATACTGAAACTATTATTGATGGAGTTGGTAATCCTGAACTTGAAAGAAGCTTTTTAGAAACTATAAATTCTGAATGTGATAGAATGAATAGAATAGTTAGAGAATTATTAGATTTATCTAGTATGGATCATAAACAAAAGAAGTGGAATTTTGAGAAAGCTAATATATCATATTTATTAGAAAAATGTGTTAAGAAAATGAATATGACAGCTAAGGAAAAAAATCAAGAATTAAGATTTGATGTAGTTAGTGAAACACCTGAAATTGTATTTGATTATGATGGGATTGAGCAAGTTGTGTTAAATATTATAAGTAATGCAATTAAATACTCACATGAGGGTGGACATGTAGAAGTTCAATTATATCAAAATGGATATGATGTTGTGATTGAAATAAAAGATGATGGGTTTGGTATAGACAAAAAAGATTTAAATAGAATATTTGAAAGATTTTATAGAGTTGATAAAGCTAGATCAAGAGCTTTAGTAGGAACCGGGTTAGGGTTATCAATTGCTAAGGAAATCATGGAAGCACATGAAGGAAGCATACATGTTCAGAGTCAATTAGGAGTAGGAACAACTGTTTTTTTGAATTTACCAATTGATTAGTGCATGTCGAAATGTGTCATTGTATTTTAACTTGAGTGTAATGTGTTTGTAATATAAAAAGGGTATACTATTAATATATGAATAAAGGAGGTTGAGCGATGCGTAAAATCGTGTCAATGCTTCTTGTGATATTTATTGTTTTTGGTAGCATTGGTTTTTGTACAGATGATTTTAAACTCAGCGGTTATCAGTGGATATCTCCGGAAGAAGCGTATATAACGTCTAATTTAATAGTTCCAGTTTCAATTATTATTGGTGAAGAAGCTGATTTGAGAATATCTGTGTATAGAAGAACAGATGATTATGATTCGTCTGAAGAATTATTGGATATGACAGATATTAGCAATGGGATTAGATTATTTGAAGATGATGAAACATATGTTATAGTTAAAGATAATTTATTTAAAGATACTATTTCAAAAAAACTTACAGATGCAATTAATATAGATGCAATTGATGATGAAGTAGGAGATAGTGGCATAGCTGAAAATAATTTTTATGATCAAAATTATAGGTATTATGATAATAATTTAGATAAAGATGCTGATGATAATGAAGATAATAATGCATTAATTGATTTTGATGATGAAATTATTGAAAATAGTCAATATAAAATGTATTCATTTTTTGAAGAGATAGGAAATCTATCGGTTGGTCAATTGGGTAGATTTAATTATGAATTGTCTTTTTACGAACCAGGGGAATATGTTATTTATGTTTGTGTGCTAAATTTAGAAGAAGATATGGAAGTTTTAGAGCGTATAGTTAAAATAGTAGATCCTGAAGAATCCAAAAAATATATTGACGACTATGGTAAATTTTTACCAGATAGTGAAATATTATTGGATTGATAATTATTATAATTTGATGTTTTAAGAAAGCTGATAAAATATAGTTAAATAAGTTGTGGGCACGATGAAAATATCGTAACTGCAACTTTTTTTAAGATTTTGGGAATATTTGATATTTACACTTTACAAATAAAGAAAATACAAGGAGATTAAAATGAAAAAAGCAGAAGAAAAAAAAGAAATGGCTAAATCAATTATTTTAATATTTTTATTTTTAATGACCTTGTTTTTTTCGTGGCAGCTGTATTTTGATGATTTATACGGTGGTTCAACTAAACCATCGACTGTTAGAGAAGTAGAATCATTAATTCCAGGGAAAATAGAAACGTGGATTAGTCCAAAAAGAACTATAGTTCATTTTTCAGAAGATGATCATGGAATTTTTTATGATACAAAAAAATATCCATTTTGGACGTATGCTTTAAAATACTTAAAAGATCAAAATATTAGTGAAGAATATAAGTTAACAAATGTAAGTAAAGAAACTGCAGATAAGTTTAAGAGTGATTTTTCTGTTACATTTGAATTTAACTATTTATTAAATAATTTATTATTTACTGAGATATTCAATATTTCTAACATTGATTTAAATAAATATGATAAATTTGAATTTTCAAAAATGACTTTACTTGTAACGGAAGGAAGTATTCTTTTTGAAAATGATGAAGATAGTTATGTTCTTAAAATCGGTGGGGAAGATATTGAAAGTATAAGAAGACTTGCGAATCAAGTAATAGACGATGGATATATAAGATATTATCCGGGTGTGTTTATTGGTTCAGAAAATGAAATATATTCACCTATTTCAATGAATCAAAAAACTGGAGATTTGTATTCAAAGCAAAATTTGAATGTTAATGATGATAAAAGTATTGATATATTCGCATCAAGATTTTTTTCGCAACCAATTGAAATGATTAGAAAAATTGAAGATTCAGAAAAAAATAGAATTTATATGTATGAACATAGTCAATTAATTGTTTCATCAGATGGCATTTCTAAATACTATAATACAATTAATGAAAAAGTTAATTCAAGGCAATTTATTAATAGTATCAAAGCGGCAGCGAGATTTATTTTAGAAAAAGAAGAAAAAACTGAAGATACTTTTTTAGACAAATATATTCACATTGTTGATGAAAGAGGAAATTTAGGTTATAGATTTTTTATTAATTCAACTTATGATAGCGTTCCTTTATTAATGCATAAAGATGAAAATACTATTATTTATCCATATGTTATAGATGTATATGGGGAAGTAGTTCAAAATTATACAAGATATGTACGCAATAAATCTATAAAAGAACTTCCTAAAATAGGGATTATTGAAAAAAAGAAATTGACGCCATTAGAAGTGATTGAATTGAATGTAAATAGAATAGAAGAATTATATAATTATACTGAAAATAAAGAAGAGAATAGAGTAGTATCTTTAAATAATATTCAAAAAATTGTTTATAGTTATTATGATAATTGTACAGATGAAAAATTAATTCCAATTTGGATTATAGAGTTTGAAAATGTAAATTATGCATTTGATATGTATACTGGACAAATCTTATTTAAGCAAGTTTTAAAAAAATAAGCTTGGGGTGATTTATTAATGGAATGGAAAAGAGCAAAAACAATCATAATATTTGCTTTAATTATTACTAATGTAGTTTTATTTAGTTTATTTATTAAAGAAAGAAAAATTGAGAAAGAGTTTATTGAAAGAGAAATTTCTTTTTCAAATTCTGTTAAAGAAACACTTAAAGAATACGGGATTCAAGTGGAATGCGATATCCCTGTCGATGAAATTCCTATTAGAGTGGTGACTGTTACATATGAAAGTTATGATGGAGAAAAAATAGCGGGAGAATTATTTTCGGAATATATTATTACTAAAACTGATAATGGTCCAATATATGAACAAAAAGATGCTGTCTTGAGTATTAATAACAATAAACAAATAAGATATGAGCGCTATGGATTTAGTGATAAAAAATTGGAAAACCTTAAAGATGCAAAGAAATATGCAGAAGATTTTATCGATAATTTAGATTTTGAAAATGATTATGTTTTATCATATGTTAAGAAAGAAAATAATGGTTTCTATCTTTCGTATTCAAAAAAATATAATGGGACGCTATTGGAAAGATGTGAAATGAATTTTCAAATCGATGCGTTAGGAGTTAAAAATTTCAATAGATATTGGCTAAAACCAACGAAAGAAGTAAAAGGAACTAGAAATATTAGGAGTGCTTCAAAGGCTCTTTTAACATTGTTGAATGAAGAAAAAGCGATAGGTAGAAAAGTTATTAATATCGAGCCAGCTTTTTATTTTAATCCCAATTTATTAAGTGAATCAGGAGTAGAGAATACTGAAAGAGCTCAGGCAATTATGTCGTGGAGAATTCAAATGGATGATGGAAAAGTATTTTTTGTTGAAGAATACTAGTTATTTGATATTAAATAATTTTAATGATAAAATAAATAGAATGCTAGAGATATTTTACATATTAAAATGCAGTTTTGTATTTTATATTGTGGAGGGTTTATGATTAAAAAAAGTGTATATGTTTTAATAGTAATTATATTTTTATCTATTGGTAGTAATTATTGTATTGAGGATAATTTAAATAGAAAAAGTGATAATGAAGTCCTATTTCCCAATCTTAAAAAAGTTAGTAAAGAATTTATATCTATATTTCGAATAGATCCATTAGAAAGATCTGCAGGGAAGGTAAAGGACAAATTACTAAAGGGATTTTATATAAATAAAAATCAAAGATGTTATATAAATGAAGATGAAAATTTATTATATTTGAATTTTTTAAAGAAAAAAAGGGCATTTCCTGTAAAAGATATAGTGAAATTAGATAATTTTTATGACAAAAAGGATTATTTTATTGATTTAATTAGATTTAAGAAAATTTATTTTCAAAGTATCAAAGTAATTGGTTTGGATAAAGAATTAAATAATATAAAAGGAATAAAAATAGCTCAAAAGGGTGTTAATAGAAAAAGGATTTTATTAATTGGTGGAATTAATAAAGACGAGATTGATACAACAATAGTATTAATGGAATTCATAGATCAATTATTACAAAAAAAGAGATTAAGAAAAAATTGGGGAGCTTTTAGTGTATCGAATTTGCTTAAAAATGTTGATATTATAGTTTTACCTAAAATCTCAGATTGGGAAGCTTGTGACAAAGAGGGTAATAGTAAGGTATATGAACATTCTAAAAATCATATATGTAGTGATTGTAATAAAAATTTAATTGATAAAATACTTAAAAAGTTTAATCCTGATTTAACGATTTTTTATCATATTTCGGATGGAAATATTGGTTGCAATTTTACAAAAGACTCTATTTTAAATGATATTGAAGATAGAATCTTTATTAAAGATTTATGCGAATTAACAGGTTATAAAGAAGAAAGATATAAGTTAGATATAGAAAATGATAGTACTGAAAAGTATATTAGAAATAATTTAGAGAAAAATGTAGTTGATATATCCTTAAAAAAGAATAATGATATTAGTATAACTTGGGATGAAATTGAATTGAGTTTTCCTTACTTGCTAAAATATGCAAAAAATATTAACTTAATGGATTTTGATTTTGAGCCATTACCATTTAGAAAATCAATTATATTAAATCATCAATATAAATAAGATAACTATGCTATTTAGCGTAGTTATCTTATTTATATTATTTTTTTATTATATTTTTGACTTGGTCTATCCATTAGGCCATAAGGACAGTTGTTAATTTGATCATAATGAACTCTTATATCAATATCAAATGCATTTCTAATAGCAGAAGAATTAAGTATTTGATTTGAATCATTGCTATTTTGAAGAATATTATTATTAAATATATGGATGGTGTCACAATAACGTACTGCTTGATTTATATCATGTAAAACCATTACAATAGTTCTATTTAAAGATTTATTTAAGGAATTGAGAAGATTTAATACATCTAGTTGATGAGAAATATCTAAAAATGTTGTAGGTTCATCTAATAATAACAAAGGGCTTTCTTGAGCTAATGCCATTGCTATAAAAGCTCTTTGAGCTTCTCCACCTGAAAGAGTTAGTAATCTTCTTTTTTTAAATTGTGATAAATTTGTTTGTTCTAATGCCCAATCAACCATTTTGTGATCATTTTCAGAAAGTCTTTTATGCCATGGAAGATGAGGGTAGCGTCCAAAAGAAACAAGTTCATAAACGGTTAAATTCATTTTATTTTGTTTGTTTTGAGGTAATAAAGTCATTTTTTTAGCTAAATCTTTATTTGGTATTTTTGAAATTAAATTATTATTTAATTTTACGGTACCTTCTTGTGGTTTTAGCATATTTGCCATAAGTTTTAAAATAGTAGATTTTCCACAACCATTTGGACCAATAAAACCTACTATTTTTCCAGTAGGAATTGTTAATGATATATTTTCTAATATGGGTTTTTTTTCATATTTAAATGATAAATTTTCAACACTTAACATTACATATCCTTCTTTCCGCGTAATAAATATAAGAAAAATGGTGCGCCTAAGAGACTTAAAATAATACCTACTGGCAATTCTGCTGGATTTATAACCATTCTAGCTAGCGTATCACAAAACATTAATAAAGAAGCTCCTAGTAAACCTGCAGCAGGTAATAGATGCTGATGATTATTGCCAATAAGTAATCGTGCCATATGAGGAACTATTAATCCAACAAAATTTAATAATCCGACGATGCTTACTGAAACAGCTGAAAATAAAGCGGCACAAGCAATAAAAAATAATCTAAAGGCCTCTACATTTAAACCTAAAGCCTTTGCAGTTTCATCACCTAAACCTAAAAGATTAAGTTGTTTTGGGAAAAAGGCAATAAGTATAAATCCAAATAAAGCATAAGGTAGTAATACCTTAAAACTTGGCCAAGTTATTCCCGAAAGGCCACCAACCATAAAATAAGATGCGCCTACAGATCTTTCAGGAAATAAAATAACAAGTGTACTTTGAAGTGCACCTAAAAGTGCAGATATTGCAATTCCAGATAAAATTAATCTAAGAGGTGAAATACCATCACTATAAGCTAAAAGATATACTAAAATACAAGCTAAAAGAGCACCTATAAAAGCACCTATTGGAGTTAGGGATAAATGATTTGGAAATAGAATAAAAATAAAATAAGCAAATAACCCCGCTCCGGCATTTACACCTAATATGCTTGGAGAAGCCATAGGGTTTCTCATAATTCCTTGCAATAAAGTTCCTGATAAAGCTAAACATGCGCCTACAAGGGCAGCAACTAAAGTTCTAGGTAGTCTAACATTATAAAGAATTCTAAAAGTGGTTGTATTTTCTCCAGAAAAAAGTGTTTTTATAACATCTCTAAAGCTAATTTCTAATGCGCCATAAGCTAAGCTAATTAAGAATGAAAGAATTAGCATAATAGATAGAAGCGCTAGGATTATTGGTGGTTTTTTTAATTTTCTAATTACTTTTGTTATATTCATATGACCTCTTCTTATAAATAATTTCTATTTTGGAAGTTTTAAAATAGTATGCACTATTTAAATGCATTTGTTAAAAAATATCATTAATTATGTTTTTTGTATTTTAACTATAAAATATGTAAGCACCCTCGAATACGAGAGTGCAGGGAGATCTATAATAAACGCTTAGAGGTAGCGCTTATTTATGTTATTCAGTTATTGGAAAAACATCAGGGTAAAGCATTTGAGCTAATTTTAAATATGCTTCGCCATAACGTTTATTTGGTTTATATGTGTATAAATCTTTTGGTAATTCAAAAACATTTCCATTTTTTACAGCTTTTAAATCCTTCCATACTGGATGAGTTAAAAGTTCATCTTCCATTCTTTTAATTACTTTGTCATGATTACCCATTGTTTGATAGAAAATGAAATCAGGATCTGTTTCCACAATTTTTTCTAATGAAAAAATTGTTGTAGATTCATTTGAAACTTGAGCATTTTCTGCAACATTATTTGTGTTTAAAGTCTCAAGCATTTCGCCTACCATAGAATTTGGTAAACGTACAGACGTCTTTTTAGTGGTGTTAAAAAGAAGTAAGACAGATGGCTTTTCTTTTTCTTCAATTTTAGAAACAATATCCGAAATTTCATTTTCTATAGCAAGTACATTTTCAGTATAAAGATCTTCTCTACCCGTTAATGCACACATAACAGCCATATTGTATTTATAGTCAGCAAAGCCAGTATATTCAATAGCAAAATAAGGTATTTCATTTGCATTTAATACATCAACCATATCCATTTGCTTACTATATTTTGAACCTATTATTACTAAATCAGGTTCAACACTTAAAAGTTTTTCGATATTTGGAGTTGACATAGAGCCAACAACTTCAGCAGTTTTAAATGCTTCAGGAAGATTTTTTTCAGAATCAATTCTTCCAATAATATCGCCACCAGCTAAGTCCCATAATCCTAAGTATGAATTAACAAATCCAACAACTTTTTTAGGATTCTTATTTAGAGTTATAACTTCTCCAGTTCCATCTTCAAAAGTAACAGTTGTATCGGTTACTTCAAAAGTTCTTTCGAAATTATAAGAAGTTTCTTTTTCAACTATTTCAGTTTCCATATCTTTTTCGGATGTTTCAGAAGTTTTTGTGTCAGGTGTCTTTGCTTCTTCGGTAGTTGTAGATGCTGCCTTTTCTCCACAAGCAAATAATGTTAAAGATAATAACATTACCAATAATAAACTTAAAATTCTTTTTTTCATTAATGTCCTCCTTAAATGTAGATGGCATAAAAAAAACCATATCAGTGATATGGACTCAAAATAAAAAAACTCGCATGGGCGAGAATATGAATTTTGTCTAGAGCCCGTAAACAAAATAAATTGGTATCCTGACTTAGTATCATTAAATATTAACCCTTCCCAGTTTCCCAGTGGTTATTAATATTCTCCTCATCACAGTGGCGGTCCCGCGTCGGATTTACACCGACATTCCCATATATTTTTATTGAACATCATGATTATAGCTTTTATTTAGAATTATTTCAAGTTTTATTAAAGAATAAAATATTTAAAAGTATATTATTTAGGCAATGTCAATATTTATTTAAGAGTATAAAAATAATTTTATAGATATTTACTAAGTTCATAATACAAATTTATTAAAAAATATTTGACAAAAATAAATCAAATGTGTATACTTTGATTGTCAAACTTTGAACTTCAAACAATTTGAAGTTGAAAAGAAGAATGGACGTTTTAAAAGTCCATTGAGAGGAGATAATCTATGAAAAAAGCTAGAATAATAGGTACGGGCCGTGCGTTACCTAATAAAAAGGTTCATAATACCGATTTAGAAAAAATAGTTGAAACCAGCGATCAGTGGATAAAAGAAAGATCTGGAATAGAAACTAGATATATTTCTACCGGAGAAACTACAACTGAATTGGCATATTCTGCGGCTGAAAAAGCTATTATTAATTCAAATATAAATAAAGAAGAAGTAGATTTAGTTATTGTAGCAACAGTTAGCCCTGATTCATATGCGCCAGCTACGGCATGTGTGATTGCAAAAAAATTAGGACTTAAAAATCCAACTGCATTTGATTTAACCGCTGGGTGTAGTGGATTTGTATATGGATTAACAGTTGCAAAACAATTTATTGAAAATGGCAATGTAAAAAATGCTTTAATAGTTGGAGTTGAAGTTTTATCAAAATTAGTTAATTGGAAAGACAGAGGAACCTGTGTTTTATTTGGAGATGGAGCTGGTGCATGTATATTAAGTGCCTCTGATAAAAATGGAATTATAAACACTTTTACTGGTTCAGATGGAGATATTAATAATTTACTTCATATTCCAGGGGAACCTTTAGACAATCCGTTTTACAAAGAAGAAAAACCATTGCCATCTAAAATTTCAATGGAAGGTTCAGAAATTTTTAAATTTGCTACAAGAATTATTAAAAAAAGTGTAAAAACAGTTTTAAAAGATTCAAATTATACTGTAGCTCAGTTAAATCACATAGTACCTCATCAAGCAAACTTAAGAATAATTGAGTA
>Ga0193963_1001832_pt1 | contig 10322 bp, 10 predicted proteins | sample FB_6_MG_FD_140359 | JGI IMG/M metagenome (GOLD analysis project Ga0193963, IMG submission 140359) | Microbial mat bacterial communities from the Broadkill River, Lewes, Delaware, United States - FB_6_MG | ecosystem: Environmental > Aquatic > Freshwater > River > Microbial mats | place: USA...
GATAATGTGGTTGAGGAAGTTTATTCGTTTTTCGAACCTCGTATAAATGCTCTTAAGGAGCTTGGTCATGATAAAATAATTATTGATCCTGGCTTTGGTTTTGGTAAGACTCTTGAGCATAACTATGATATTTTGCGTAATATGGATAGGTATAAGGATTTAGGATATCCTATTTTAGTGGGAGTGTCACGTAAATCTATGATTTGTAAACTATTGGGATGTAATCCTCCTAAAGCTCTGACTGGAACCATAGCGATTAATACGCTTGCTCTGGATAAAGGAGCTGATATTTTAAGAGTTCATGATGTAAGAGAGGGGTATGAGACTGTCAAAATCTTTAATGCCTTCAAAAAGGGTATAATTGACTAATATTTAGTAAATTTGTAATAAACGTTAAAAATATGATAAGCCTACCTTTATTTATTTCTCTTACCATATGGGATATTCTTGATATTCTGCTTGTTGCACTTCTTTTGTATCAGCTATATAAGCTTATTCGAGGAACAGTTGCAATTAACATCTTTGCAGGTATCTTTACATTTTATCTTTTTTGGCTGATTGTTCGAGCTTTTAATATGGAGCTTTTGTCTTCTATTCTCGGGCAATTCATTGGGGTTGGAGTTATTGCTCTTATAATTGTTTTCCAACAGGAGATTCGTAGATTCTTATTACTTATTGGTACTAAATACAATTTTAATAAGTCATGGAGGTTTGAGGACTTGTTTAAGTTTCAAGGTAAAAATATTAAGGATGAATCGGTTGATGCTCTTGTTGAGTCTTGTAGAAATATGTCTGAGAGTAAAACTGGTGCTTTAATAATTCTTGCTAAGAATTCTGAGTTATATAATTATGCCAGAACAGGTGTTATTATTAAATCTAAGATTTCAAGTGATATTATAGAATCTATATTCTTTAAGAATGCGCCATTACATGATGGTGGTATGATCATTTCTGAAAACAAGATTCTCGCGGCTCGATGTATTCTTCCTGTTTCTGATAGTACTAGTCTTCCTGGAAGTATGGGACTTCGTCATAGGGCTGCATTGGGAATGAGTCAGAATTCTGATGCTCATGTTATTATTGTTTCTGAAGAGACTGGTAATATCTCGTATGTTAAGGATGGACATTTCAAGGTGAGAATCAGTGTTGAGGAATTAGAGAAGTTTTTAAAAGGTGATTTCTCAAGCTTTATTATTAATTAGCATTTACATTATTTCAATATAATATAGAAAGGAGTTTTTACTCCTTTTTTTTTGTTTTAAAATGTAACAAATTTATTTGTCAATGTAATATTGATTAGTACATTCGTATGTATATATTAATTAAGTTAATAAATTATGAAAGCGGATATTATTGCCATAGGGGATGAGATATTAATTGGTCAGATTACTGATACCAATTCAGGTTTCATGGCAAAACACCTTAATGATATTGGGGTGGAGGTTAGACAAATAACAGCTATATCTGATGGGAAGGAGCATATTATTCATGCTCTTGAAGAAGGTCTTTCTTATTCAGATGTTGTTCTAATAACTGGAGGACTAGGTCCTACTAATGATGATATTACCAAGTATATTCTTGCTGAGTATTTTAATACAGAACTTGTTCATAATGAAGATGTTCTTGATAATATTAAGGATCTGTTTAAGGGTAGGAATATAAAGATGAATAAACAGAACCTTAGTCAGGCTAGTGTTCCTGAATCTTGTCAGATTCTTATGAATAAGAGAGGTACTGCTCCTGGGATGATGTTTAAACATGGTAATAAAATGGTTTTTTCAATGCCTGGTGTGCCTTTTGAGATGCAGGCTATCTTTGAGGAACAAATTCTTTCAATTATTCATAATAGTAATGGTGATTCCATTGTTGTGAATAAGACGGTGCTTGTTTATAATGTTCCAGAGGCTATGCTTGCAGAAATGCTTGAGGAATGGGAAGCTAATTTACCATCTAATTTTGGACTAGCGTATCTTCCTTCTCCGGGTCTGGTGAAGTTGCGAATTACTGCTAAAGGTAAGGATAGAGATGTTCTTACAAAGTCTATTGATGAAGAGATTAGTAAACTTTCTACTATTGTACCCCAAGAGGTGGCGGATATTTCTTCTGAAACAATACAAAATAGAGTGAATAAGATTGCAATAGAAAATAATCTTACTATCTCAACAGCAGAAAGCTGTACTGGTGGGTTCCTTGCTCATCTTATTACATCTGTTGCTGGTAGTTCTGCTTGTTTTAATGGTAGTGTTATTGCATACTCAAATGAGGTGAAAGAGCAATTATTAAAAGTTAATGCAACGGATATTGATACACATGGGGCTGTCAGTCAGACTGTAGTGGAACAAATGGCTAATGGTGTCAGGAAATCTATTGGTACTGATTATGGTGTTGCTACATCTGGTATTGCTGGTCCTGATGGTGGAACAGATGAGAAACCTGTTGGAACAGTATGGATTGCTGTTGCATCAGCTAATAGAACTATTTCTAAGTGTTTCTGTTTTTCTAAGAACAGAGAACGTAATATTGAGAAATCTGCAAGCATGGCTCTTGATATGTTGTATAAAGAGATAATGCAGGATGTATAAGAAATATAAGAATGATGCAATGTACAAGTATTTAATAATACTTGTCATTGCTGCTCAAGCTGGTCTTCAGGGGTGGAGAACTCTCTTTAATAATTTTGCTGTTGATAATGTTGGTATTGATGGCTTTCAGGTTGGAGTTATACAGTCTGTCAGGGAAATTCCTGGTTTTCTTTCATTACTTGTAGTCTTCTTATTGTTCTTTATTAAGGAGCATAAGTTATCGGCTTTATCGATTATCATAATGGGAGTGGGGGTCTTTCTTACAGGCTTATTTCCTTCTTTTGCAGGATTAATTATTACTACTTTAATAATGTCTCTTGGTTTTCACTATTTTGAGACAACAAATAAATCTCTTACGCTTCAGTATTTTAATACTACTGAGTCGCCACTGATTTTTGCACGTCAGAAGAGTTTAAGTGCTATTGCTAATATTTCTGTTGGAGTATTTGTGTGGTCGTTAGATTATTTTCTTCCTATTGAGACAAACTATTTAATAATTGGAGCTATCATTCTGGTAACGGGTATTTATTGTTATACATTAAATCCTATTGAGAAGGAACTTCCTCCTCAAAAGAATAATATGGTACTCAAGAAAGAGTATTGGTTGTTTTATTTACTGAACTTCTTAAGTGGTGCCAGAAGACAGATTTTCGTGGTATTTGCTGTGTTTATGTTAGTACAGAAGTATCATTTTACGGTTAAAGAAGTAACTGCCTTATTTATATTAAATAACATCATTAGCTATTTTGTATTCCCATATATTGGGAAGGCTATAAATAGGTTTGGTGAAAGGGCAGTGTTGTCTGTAGAATATACTGCTATATTTTTCATTTTTGCCGGATATGCATTTATAGAGAACAGAACTGCTGTAGCTGGACTATATATTCTTGATCATATCTTTTTTGGATGTGCTATTGGTATAAATACTTTCTTTCAGAAAATGGCTAAGAGAGAGGATATTGCTCCTTCAATGGCTGTAGGATTCACTATTAACCATATCTCAGCTGTTGTTATTCCTGTAATAGGTGGTTTACTTTGGATTATGAACTGGAGAATTCCTTTTGTTTTTGGTATGCTTCTAAGTGTTATTTCTTTAGTGTATACTCAAAGGATTAAGCATTAATTTATTTTCTGAAGAACTAAAATTAAAAAGAGTTAATAATTATAAGATATAAAAAAAGCCATTCCGCAAGTGCGGAATGGCTTTTGATTTATAATCAAGTTTTGATCTTACATCAAGAAACTTAATAGGATACCAGCACCTACTGCTGAACCAATAACTCCTGATACGTTAGGAGCCATAGCGTGCATTAATAAGTGGTTAGATGGGTTATTTTTAAGACCCATATTTTGTACCACACGAGCACTATCTGGTACTGCAGAAACTCCGGCTGCACCAATCATTGGATTGATTGGATTGTCTTTAGGAGCAAGTGCAGACATTAACTTAGCAAATAATACACCACCTGCTGTTGCAATCATGAATGAAGCCGCACCAAGAATAAAGATCTTGATTGAGTCCCATTTCAAGAATACGTCAGCCTGAGTTGATGCACCTACTGTGATACCTAATAACATTGTAATAGTATCGATAAGTGCATTTGTTGCTGTAGTTGCAAGTCTGTTTGTTACAGTTGATTCCTTAAGTAAGTTTCCGAAGAATAACATACCTAATAGAGGTAATGCTGTAGGAGTAAGGAATCCTGTTAATAATAGACCAATAACTGGGAACATAATTTTTTCAAGACGAGAAACTGTTCTTGGAGCTTTCATCTTAATCATACGTTCCTTCTTAGTTGTTAATAGGTTAATGATTGGAGGTTGGATAACTGGTACTAATGCCATATATGAATATGCGGCAATAGCAATAGGACCAATAAGGTTCTTCACTGTTTCTCCGTTAGCCATTACGTTAACACCGTTAGCTAATTTAGAAGAAAGGAAGATAGCCGTTGGACCATCAGCTCCACCAATAATACCGATCGCACCTGCTTCTGGAGCAGCAAATCCTAGTGCTAATGCACCTAAGAATGTAGCGAAGATACCAATCTGAGCAGCAGCTCCTAATAACATTAACTTTGGATTAGAAATCAATGAAGAGAAATCTGTCATTGCTCCAATTCCTAAGAAAATAAGAGGAGGGTACCATCCTTGAACAACTCCTTGGTAAAGGATGTTCAATACTGAACCTGGCTCATATATACCTAGTTTAAGGTTGAAATCTTGTCCTTGGAAATAAGGAATGTTACCTAAAATGATACCTGTTCCAATAGGAATAAGTAATAGAGGCTCATAATCAAAACGAATAGCTAAGAAAATGAAGAAAATTGCCACTAAGATCATTACAAGGTTCCCCATAGTAGTGTTAGCAAAACCAGTGAACTCCCAGAAGTTCTTCATACCAGCAACAGCACCACCATTGTGCTCACAGTTCATTGTAGAATCAGCGAATTCAAGAACATCACCGTTTAAAGTAGCTGTTCTGCTTCCTAGATTAATAACGTCACCATCACATTTATATGATGATCCTTGTGAGTTAGGGTCAAGGTTTTTAGAAAAATGTACAACATTTTGAGGTTTGAATGTCATTATAACATTGCTTCCATCAAGTACCCATGTTCCAGAGTAACGAATCTTGATACTATCCATTGTGAATGTACCATCTTCTCTAAACTGGTGGATTTTATATCGTTCTACAGTTCTGTCCGATTCACCGAATACGTTTGGCTTATAGCCATCTGACTTATTAAGCCATTTTCCTTCGGTTAGGACTTTTTTAGCATTTCCTCCATCTTGAGCTACACTTACTGAAGGTAAGTTTAGCATAAAGAAAAGAGATAATACTATAAAAAGAATCTTTTTCATGATTTATATTTATTACTGTGGTTAGTTACTATGCAATTACGATTAATATATCGTCTTGAAGAACTGAATCTCCAACGTTTACCTTAATCTCAGAAACTGTTCCTGCTTTTTCAGATAATACGTTGTTTTCCATTTTCATAGCTTCCATAACAAGTAAGCAATCACCTTCACTTACAGTGTCACCAACAGCAACATTCATTTTGAAGATACTACCTGGAAGTGGAGCATTTACTTTAAATCCACCTGCAGTTGCAGCTTTCTTCTTAATAGCACCTTCTCCTGGTTTGTTTACCACTGCTTTACGAACTAGAGTAGGAGTCTTCGTCTTTTGAACTTCTTGTTCAACTTCTACTTCGTAGTTAGTTCCGTTAACAGAAACAACTGTTGATTGATCTTCAAAATCGTTTACTTCAACGTCGAACTGTTGACCGTTTATTTTAAATTTAAACTTCTTCATCGTTTATCGTCTAATACTTGGTTGATTTAATACACCGTAAATTTTTGAACTCCATGGAGAGTAACTCTTCTTAACTTTCTGAATAGTGATTACACCACTTTCTTCGTCATGTAGTTCGTTAAAATACATATGGATAGCCATTGCAATTGCAGCATTTACGTCTCCTTCTATGCTTAAAGATTCTGCTTTTACTTCTTTACCTTCTTTTTTTAACTCTCTCTTAAGTTTTAAGTTTAAAAGTCTAGGTATGTTAGTAAAAACAATAATCAAAGCAACAAGAGCAAGGAATACGATTGAATATCCCACTAATGCTACAGTATATCCTTCTGTCATGCTAGCTGATAATTGTAATATCATTGCTTATAATTTTTATAATGGAATATTTGAGTGCTTCTTAGCAGGATTAACCTGTTTCTTAGTAGCTAATGATTGGAACGCTCTGATAACTCTGAAACGAGTATTTCTTGGCTCGATTACATCATCAATATATCCAAATGATGCAGCATTATAAGGATTTGCAAACTTATCAGTGTACTCACCTTCAAGTTTAGCTAATTCTTCAGCACGTTTAGTATCATCCTCGATAGCAGCCAATTTCTTACCTTCAAGTACTTGCATAGCACCTTTAGCACCCATTACTGCAATTTCAGCTGATGGCCAAGCGTAATTTAAATCACCTCTTAATTGCTTAGATGACATTACACAGTGAGCACCACCGTAAGATTTTCTAATAGTGATAGTTACTTTTGGTACAGTAGCTTCACCATATGCAAACATTAGTTTAGCACCGTGAGTAATGATACCACCGTACTCTTGTACACTACCTGGTAAGAATCCAGGAACGTCTACTAATGTAAGTATTGGAATATTAAATGCATCACAGAATCTAACGAATCTAGCTGCTTTTCTTGAAGACTCAATGTCTAGAACTCCAGCAAGGAAGTTAGGTTGGTTAGCTACGATACCAATTGATTGTCCACCCATGCGGCTGAATCCAACAATGATATTCTTAGCGTAATTTCTGTGTATTTCAAGGAATTCACCATTGTCAACAATTGAATGAATAACATCCTTCATGTCATAAGGCATGTTTGGATTAGCAGGTACAATAGAATTTAATGTATCTTCAATTCTTTCAAATGGGTCATTACAATCTACAACAGGAGCTTCTTCCATATTGTTAGATGGTAGGAAAGAAATCAGTTTTCTGATAATCATGATTCCTTCTTCTTCATCTTCTAGTAAGAAATGAGATACACCTGATTTAGAAGAATGGATTCTAGCTCCACCTAAATCTTCAGTAGTAATATCTTCATTAGTTACAGTTTTCACAACTTTAGGACCAGTCACAAACATATATGATGCCTTATCTGTCATCATAATGAAGTCTGTTAAAGCAGGTGAATATACAGCACCACCAGCACAAGGGCCGAAGATTGCTGAAATTTGAGGAACAACACCAGATGCTAAAATGTTTCTTTCGAAAATTTCTGAGTATCCTGCAAGTGAGTTAACACCTTCCTGAATACGAGCACCACCTGAATCGTTAAGTCCAATAATAGGAGCTCCAGCGATCATAGCTTTGTCCATCACCTTGCAAATCTTAGCAGCAAGTGTTTCTGATAATGAACCACCAAATACAGTAAAGTCTTGTGCAAAAACAAATACTAATCTACCATCGATAGTACCTTGTCCTGTAACAACACCGTCACCTAAGAATTTAGTTTTTTCAAGTCCGAAGTTAACACATCTGTGAGTCACAAACATATCAAATTCTTCAAAACTACCTTCATCTAAAAGCATATCAATACGCTCTCTAGCAGTGAATTTACCTTTCTTGTGTTGCGATTCAATTCTTTTTACACCACCACCAAGCTTAGCTTCTGTGCGTAAATCGATTAATTTTTTAATTTTATCCTGACTAGTCATAATTGTGATAAATGATTATATCAAATGTATGTTAATTATTTTTCTCCGCAGATTTCTGTAAGTACTTTACAAGTAGATTTTGGGTGAAGGAATCCAATTTTAAGACCTTCTGCACCGTTTCTAGGTGTTTTGTCAATCAATCTACATCCGTTTTCTTCAGCATTTGTTAATGCTGCCTGAACGTCATCGTATGCGAAAGCAAGGTGATGCATGCCGCCACCTGATTTTTCAACAAATTTTCCGATAGGTCCTTCTGGATCAGTTGATTCAAGTAATTCAATTTTTGTTTGTCCTACTTTGAAGAAAGCAGTTTTAACTTTTTGTTCTTTTACTTCTTCTACAGCATAACATTCAAGACCCAATACTTTCTCGTAAAATGGGATAGCCTCTTCCAGGCTTTGAACAGCAATGCCAATGTGTTCAATGTGAGTAGGTTTCATTCTTCTCTGTTTTTATTAATTAAACGGTAATTTCCTATATTTATTCTAAAGATACAAAAGTATTGATTTGACGCACTTATCCAAAATAAAAATACCTGTTCTTTAATATAAACTAAGAGTTTAGAATTAATTTTAATAATAGAGTTATTTTTACTATATGAACTTAACGTATTTTTCTTCCATTTTCAGTTGTATTACCAATTAAAGTTTCTATTTTTGATACGATAAACCAATTAACTTAGACGTCATGTTAAATATTGCACTTTTTGGCCCTCCGGGAGCTGGAAAAGGTACTCAATCTAAAAGATTGATTGAAAAATATAATCTAGCATATATCTCTACAGGTGATATGTTAAGAGAAGAAATAGCTAATGATACTGAAATAGGTCGTATTGCTGCTGCTGTTATTAATAAAGGTCATCTTCTTTCAGATGAATTTATTGTTCAGCTTATAGAGAAGAGACTTATGGATTATAAGAATGTCAATGGATTTCTTTTCGATGGTTTCCCTAGAACAACTGTACAAGCTTATATTCTTGAAGGTATTCTTCTTAAAATGAATACTAGTCTTGACTGTATGCTTTCTCTTGAGGTCCCTTTTGATTAACTTAAAAGAAGAATGCTTGAAAGAGCTAAGATTGAGAATAGGGTAGATGATACTGAAGAAGTAATTGAGAATAGATTTCAGGAGTATAGAGAAAAAACTGTTCCTGTTGCTAATTTCTATAAGGAAAAAGGAATATACTATCCTATAGATGGAATGGGAGGTATGGATAATGTTTTTGATCAACTGACTAGTGCGATTGAGAAAACACATGAAGAAAGTAAGAAGAATTTCATTATCATGGGAGCTCCTGGTGCAGGAAAAGGTACTCAGTGTAAACGTTTAGCTGAAAAGTACGGACTTGTATTTGTTCCAACAGGTTCAATGATTAGAGATGAGATTGAATCTGGTAGTTTGTTAGGACAGCATGCTGTTTCTTACATTGAAAAAGGAGATATTGTTCCTGATGAGATTGCTATTAAACTTATTGAAAGACGTTTGAAGGAGCATCCAAATGCTAAGGGCTTTATTTTTAAGGGATTCCCTAGAACTATTGTTCAGGCATATATTCTTGATGGATTATTGTTGAAACATAATTCAAAGACTACTACAGTTATTAACTTAGAAGTTCCAACACTTGAGTCTATCAGAAGATTATCAAAGAGAGGTAAGACATTTAATAAGCGTCCATATGACAAGGATACTGATATTATAATCAGAAGACTTGAGAGGCATGAGACATTTACTTCAAAGGTTGTTGATTTCTATGAAAGACAAGGTAAGCATAATGAAATTGATGGTACAGATTCTGAAGACTTAGTTTTTGCGAAGATGTGCAAGATATTTGATAAGCATATGATTTAATTTAATCTTATATATAAAAAAACCTGCTTCCAAAAGGAGCAGGTTTTTTTTATGCTTATTCCTTTACTAGAAAGGAAGATCATCAGCTTCTGATGCAGCAGGAATATCCTGCATTTCGTATTCTGGAACAGGAGGTACGTTACCGTTGTCCTGGCTTACTTTCTCAATTCTCCATCCCTCAAGATTTGTGAAATAAGAAGTTTGTCCATTATTCTCCCACTTACGTCCTCTAAGATTAAATGAAACTTTAACCATCTCATTTAAATCTATATTTTCAACTAAATCACATCTATCTTGTGTTAATTGAACTTTTACAAAGTCATTCCAATCAGAATTTCTTTCATTCTCTACTTCGATAACAAACTCTCTCTTCTTAAATCTATCAGAGATTGCTTGTGTATCGTCTTTTACAATAAGCTTTCCAGTTACCTCGTAATTCATGATAATAGTTTTTCTTATTTTTTCTTCTCGTCTGCTTTCTTAACATCAAGTAACTCAACTTCAAAAATCAATGTTGAATTTGGCTTAATTAAAGCACCAGCTTGTCTTTCGCCATAAGCAAGAGTAGAAGGAATATAAAATTTATATTTAGAACCTACAGTCATTAATTGAACACCTTCAGTCCAACCTTTGATAACACC
>Ga0193963_1001835_pt1 | contig 10316 bp, 10 predicted proteins | sample FB_6_MG_FD_140359 | JGI IMG/M metagenome (GOLD analysis project Ga0193963, IMG submission 140359) | Microbial mat bacterial communities from the Broadkill River, Lewes, Delaware, United States - FB_6_MG | ecosystem: Environmental > Aquatic > Freshwater > River > Microbial mats | place: USA...
AGGAAGTTGAGGTTTAATATGGCAATTAAAGATATAATTAATAATGATAAAGGTAAAAAGCTTATAATGTATTGGGGTAATTCTGTCACAGACTTACTTGATAATAAATCTGAGTCAGGTTACCTGATTGCTCAATACTATCCCGAATCTCTAGGTGTTGGAAGAAGTGCTGAGTATGAATCATCTCAGATGTCTTTTGGTGTTGGAGATATATTAACTTGGAGTAGTACATCTGGTATATCTCTAGACGGTCTAAGTCTTTCTTTTTCTAGGGATAGAGTGGAAAATGAAATATTATGGCAAAATAGACATAATTATGATGTAGAAGCTATAATTTCATTGATGTATTCATTTCTTGTTCCTAAACATGAAGAAGCAGGGAAAATAACAGCACTTCCTCCTATGATATGGTTTGACTTCGGATATGATATTTATGGCTATGGTAATCTAACATCTAATGATTTTAGTAATAAAGAGTTAAATAGTGTAAATGATGATGAAAACTTTATATCATTATCAACACTAGGGGTAACTAGATTCTATATAACAGGAGTTAATCATACTATAGATGCTTTTTTTCCTAATACTAACAAAATTAGAGCTGTAACCTTTGAATTAGAGGTTCAAGAAAGTGTATTTTATGAAGGTAAAATTAATTCAACTAAAATATCTAAAATGTATAGAAAAAATTTAAATAGAATTAAAAGTAATTATAGTAGTAATGTTGAGAAGGGAAGAGAAAAATATGTGAATTGGAATTTTTAGTGGTAATTTATGAAAAATAAACAAATATTAATGGTAAACCCTAAAATGGCAAGCCTATTAAGAAAAACTGAATATTTAGAAATGAAAGATATAAAAGATAATGAAGGTATTCTTGTTACTGATAAAGATATTATTGTTGAGTTAAAGAATGCTTATGAAAAATATGGAAAAGAAAAGTTACTTAAAGCTTTAAGAGGAATGGAAAATGAAAAAACTAAAATTGTTGAAGAGCATTATTTCTAATACTAATAAAACTTATAAAACTATTAAAAAGCATAAGGATAATATAAGTGATAAAATCTCAAACATTACTGAAATTAAAGATAGTGTGAAAAGTATTGCGATTAATGCTATTGCAAATAATGAAATTGCAAACAAGGTAAATAATAAATTAAATAAAATTATCACTAAAAAGCAACAAATGTTTTGGGATATAAAAAATAAGAAAAAAGAAATGAGTGAAGGTGTTGAAAATTTAATAATTAAATTACCTGATTATGCTGACTTAATTTACTCTTTAAATTTAAAAAATAAAAAATTTGATACAAAATGGAGAGAATCTAAAATACTAAGTTTTAAGATTTTAACAAAGTTTAATATTATAAGAAAGATTTCTAAGATTAATTTTCAATTATTTGACTCAGGCAAAATTAATGAAAGACAGTTTATTACTAACTTCTATTTCACTTCTTTTTTTGAAACAATGTATGGTAATCCTAATAATGTAAAAAATGATTTAATTAATATGAGAAATAAATTTAATGATAAAATGTATAAAAACTGGTATTTATATGTTTATGGTAGAGTATATTTTTACTCTATTTTAAAGTGGAGAGGTAAACAAAATCCACTATTGTCTTATATTATAGGCTTAAATAATGAAATTTATCTTGAAATAAAGAATGAAATAAATGAATTTACAGCAGATACTTCTAGGTGGAATTATTACTCTATAATTGATTTAACTTTTGCAAATAGCTTGCATCCATTACTTTCTATAAAAAGAGATAAGAATGAATTTGCTATTAGAATCTATAATATTCTTAATGTATTAATAAAATCAAGAGAGCATGTAACTAAAGAGCATGTAAAGTTACTGCAGTTCATTCTCCCAAGTGATAATAATTTCATGGATTATATTAACTTATTAAATAAAATAACATCTATAAATAGTTACTTTTTTTATGAGTTTACAAAACTTAAAGGTAAGGTGATAGAGAGTACTTTAAATAAGAAAATTAATGATAATTTTGATTATCTTGTATATGGATTACTATTTAGTATTTTCTCTGAAAAAGAATTCTTTTTTGATATCAATAGAATTAAGAAAACTTTAGGTTTTTTAAAAATGAAAGATAGTTATGTTGTTCTTGATGAATTAGGGAAAGAGATTAAGAATATAAAAACTAATCTTGATTATGCAAAACAATGATTATACAGAATAATGGTCAATCAAGGTCAATGGTTTTAAAGAAAGATTATTTAGAACAAATTGATAAGCTTTATAGTGAATTATCTATAGAAGAAAAGAATCTAGTAAATATAATGTTACAAGATCTTGCAATGAATGATGGAAGAGTTCGTTTTTCTGAATTAATGGCTATAGCTTATGCAATGGAATTTAAAGGAGTTCCTGTTAGTCCAGAGGAGTTTTATAACTCTGAATATTATCTTGGCGGCACTGTTGATGATATTTACCCTGGACTAAAAAGAGATTTAATAGAATTTGCAAAAGGTAATTATACTGAAGCTATAATTACAGGTGGTTTAGGTTATGGTAAATCCTATTGGACATCTCTAGCTGTTTTATGGCAAATATATCTTTTATCAATGATGAAAGATCCTGCTCGTTCATTAGGTATTGCTACTGGAACTAAATTAACAATAGCAATGCTATCAATTAATGAAGTTACAGCAAGAGAAGTTATGTTTAATGAAATTGGTTTAAAGATTTCATCATCAAAATACTTTACTATTGATTATGGTCATAGGCAAACTAAAAAGGAAATAAGATTTGGAACAGGTAAAGGTCAAACAGAAATATATGTTGTTCCAAGAGCAAATACAGATAATTCTGTTATTGGTTTGACTGTTATTGCAGCGATTGTTGATGAGATTAACTTTATGAAAACCACAAAGGCTTCTAAGAAAAGAGCTTCAGTGAAAGGTCATAAAGTTCAAACGAAACAGGAACAAATATATGGAATATTAGTTAAAAGAATAAAATCTCGTTTTATGTCAGGTGGTAAACAATTAGGTAAGATATATCTTTTATCATCTAAATTATCAAATGATGATTTTACTAGCAATAGAATTAATTTAAGTTTAGCTAGTAGTGATATATTTGTTAGAGATTATAATAACTGGCAGTTAAAAGAACATATTAAAGGGAAACATTTAAAAGAAAGTTTTTTTGTTATGGTTGGTACAGGTAATTATCAATCTAAGATTTTAACAGCTAAAGATATTGAGACTATGGATATTGAAGGATTCTTAGATGAAGGTGGAGAAATAATTCAAGCTCCTAGAGATGTGTATGATGTATTTGCAGGGGATATTGAAACTGCTATTGCTGATTATGGTGGTAGAGTTGCATCATCTAGTGCTAGATTCATTAAAGACCCAACTAAAATAGAATCATCATTTACTAAGAAAATACCTGTCCCATATAGAAGAATTGAGAAGATTGTAAAAAGAAAAAAAGGGGTTATTAGTAAGTATAATATCAATAATTCATTAACAGATACTAGAATAAAAGATAATGAATCTTATTTTTATGAAGAAACTTATGTTGCTAATTCTCAAAAAAACTATTTTGATTTTGCAAATCTTTGTCATAAAAAATATAATCTTGATGGTAGTTTTTACTATGAGCCTAAAATTAATCCTAATGCAATAAGGTTTGTTCATATTGATGCATCTGTTAGTGGAGATAATACAGGTATAGCAATGGGGCATATTGTTAAATTTGAATATAATGAAAGTGGTGAATTAGTTCCTTTTATCATCATTGACTTAGCTATTGCTATTGAACCACCTCTGAATGATGAAATTAAATATGAAGAAATAAGAAACATGGTTTATACTTTAAGAGATGTTTATAATTTTAATATTGATTTGGTTTCAATGGATATGGTTGAAAAGGCTACTAACTTACAACATTTTAGGAAAAAAGGATTTAATACAAAGTATACTTCTGCTGATAGAAGCAATATGCCATATATTTTACTTAAAGATTTAATTAATTCAGGTAGAATCAAAATGCATTCATCTAATATTCTGAAATCAGAATTAAAAGGTTTAGAGTTAGATGAAAATGGAAAAGTAGATCATCCAGAAGAAGGAAGTAAGGATATTGCCGATTCAGTTGCATCTGTTGTTGCAGATTTAATTGTTCAATTTGTCTTAGAATTAAATCAAGATAAGAAAAAGAAGGCTTATATTCAGACAATGGGGAATAAATCAGCTTTAGATATGATGGTGGACCTTTTTGATGATGAAGAAGAGATTGAAGAAGAAAATTTAGAGGCTGTTGATGAACTTAGCAAGTTATTTGCTCATGACATGGAAAGTTTAGATTTAATTAAGAAGTTAAGTAAAAAAGAAAAGACTGAATTGTTATTGAAAAAGAAAGGAGGTTTTTTTCCTGAATATGACCAAGAGGTAGAAAGTGATGTTTCAGTGAGTCCTTTTGATTTTTAAAAGTATAAAATATAGATATTTAAATGGTGGGAAAATGAAAAATATAGAACATAATTATTATTCAGATGTATTAAAATCTAAATTTAAAGAAGTATTAAAAGGTAGTGATTCGATTGGTATTACACAAGAGATATTTGAATTACTGTTTACTGAAAGTGTTGATAGAATGAAGAAAATAGCTCATAAATATGAATCATATTTACCTACTAATAAGTATGATTATGGTTGGAAATATGGAACAATACTTGGTTTTGTTCATGTATTATCAGGGGGAATATCTCTTCGTAGAACTATTGAATGGGAATCCTCATTAATTAAAAGAAATTATGACAATAAGATAATAAATGATGTTTCATCAGCAATAATAATAGATTTAAATGGTGATATATATAGCAATATAAATTTATCAAAAATGATGAAAGATAGAAATGGCTATGATGGTGCATTATCAGTGAAATTTATTAATGCAGGTTTATTAAAGAAAAGAGATGATGAGTTTTTTTGGCATGGTAGTAGTAAAAGTAAGTGGGGGATGAAATATCCCTATACTCAATTACAACCTGTACATATAAGTGATGATAAATACTATCAACCTTTTTCAAGAGAACAAATTTTTTCTGCTATATTAATCCATAAAGTATTTGAAATAGCTTCTCCACAGATAAAACATGTTTTAGGAGATACTTTCTTTGCAAAAATGTTAAATCCCTTTGGTTTTGTGGATGGTATATTAGAAGATGATTTTAATGATTATCTTTTAGAGTTCCCAACTTTTTTGAAGTAAATAAGGATTTAAAATGGCTAAAGATAATGGAAGGTTTATAGATTTTAGAAAGACATTTGTTCAGAAAGTAAGAGGTGCATTTGTTACTAAAGCTGATAGTTTTTACCCTGATATAACAGATAATAATACAGCAGTAGATATTGTAGATATTGTAAATAGTTATGGTGGAGATAAGAGTAGTAGTGATGCTTTAAATTTTCAAGATAGAATAGAAGAATATGATGAAATGATGAGAGCTTTACCTGAATTAGATGCAATATTTACTTTTTATTCTGATGAAGCTACAATGGAAAACTTCTTAACAGGAAAAGTTGTTTGGGCTGAAAATAAAGAAGAGGATATTGTTAAGGAATCAAACTTACTCCTTGATTTTATTAAAATAGGCTACCAATTACCTATTATAACTTATAATTTAGCAGCTTATGGAAATGCTTATGCTGAATTATCCTTAACTAAAGATGGTGTATCTAAAATTATTGTTCATGATGTTAAAACAATTAGAAGAATTGAATTGCCAGATGGTAGGTTACTAGGGTTTGCAAGATCTCCTAATAACAGAAGTGTAACTATAAGTCGTTTCAGAGAAGCAATTATATATAAGAATGAAGTTTTTAAGAAAAAAGGTAAGATAAGTAGAAGTCATATGATTTCTAGATTTGGTTTCTATCCTTATGAACATTTTGAAATGGTTCATTGGAGATTAAGGAAATATTCTGCAACTAATCTTTATGGTTATTCAGTTATGGATGCTTTAAGAGGACATTGGAGAAATAATGTAATGGCAAGAACATCTTTAATTATGAATAAAGTTAAGTCTGCAATGCCAAGAAGAATGATTACTGTTGAAGTTGGTAAAACTAGTAATGAAAAAGATATTAAGAGAAAACTTAGGAGTTTCCAAAGAAAGTTCAGAAGAAAGGACTTTATGGGTTCTAATGGAATGTTAAGAAATGGATTTAATCCTTTTTCTGAGCTTGAAGATTTAGTTGTTCCAATGCAGGAAGGTGTACCTTTATATACTTTTGAAGAGATTGCAGCTAAAGATATTGAAGGTAAAACTACTGATGTAGAATATTTTGATAACAAAATTGATGTTGTTAGCTTAATACCTAAAGGAATATTAACTGGTTCTGAGAGTTCTCGTTCAACCCTAGCTCAAGAAAGTATAAGGTTTGCAAAGAGAATCTATAATATACAACAGGAGATAGTTAAAGGTATTGAGAAAATGATAACAGTTCATTTATATTTAAATGGTTATTCAACTCAAGATTTACTAGATAATCCTGTTAAGGTCAAGATGAATTTTGCTTCTGATACAGCAAAGTTAATTCAAATAGAAACCATGGAAGGCTTACTTGGTTACTTTCAATCAATGGAAAATATATTTCCTTTAAAAGATAGGTATGAGAAGGCATTAGGTGTATCAGAAAAGCAGTATAAAGAATATAAAAAGGACTTAGAGAATGACTTAATAGATGCAGCAATAACAGAATCAAAGATAGAAATTGCTGTTAGTAAATATATGAAAGAAAATAAACCTAAACCAAAAAAAAGGTGAAGAAGATAATTCATCTTCAGGTTGGGATTAATCAAATTATTAGTTTAAATTGTTTATTTTAAGAATAAATAATAAAAAACTTTAAGGAAAATCTTTAGTTTAAGATTTATTGTAAAAAATATTTTAGAGGTAAGAGATGGGTAAAAGAGAAGAAAGAAAAGAAAGAAAAGAGTTAGAGGAGACTACTAATCAAGCATTAACAGATGTTAAGCGTTTTAAAAATGACTTGAAATTTATTAATGGTGTTCCTAGCGGTGTTTTAGACCAACTTGGAGTATGTACTGATAAATTGAAAGAGTGTATAGTTGAAAACACAAAAGGTGATGGTAAAAGTATTGGTGAAATTGAAGACATTAAAGGTAATGTTAAAAATTTTATTGATATGAATAATGATATAATTTCAGAAGTACAGCAAGGTAAAAGTGAAAGTGGAGAGTATTTCAGAAATCTTAAAGAATTTGAAAAAGGTTTAATAGATAAAAAAGAAAGAATTAGAAAGCGTAATCTTGGTTATAACGCTTAGTAAGGAGTTTGTTTTGGCTAAATCAATTGTTACTGCTTCTGAAATAAGAAAAAAGAAAGGTGAATATCCTTGCCCTAAATGTCCACCAGGATACAGGCTTCAACCAATGAAGAAAGGTAAGAAAAGGAAAAGTTTAGGTCAATGTAAATGTATATCCGTTCTCAGGGTATTAGGTGCAGCAGGTGCTAGAAAAGCTAAATTAGCTCTTTATAAATATGGTAAAACAAGGAAGTTAAAGCGATGAATACAAAAAGAAGAAAGATATTATTAAATTCAATTAAAGCACAATTGATAAAAAAGAGAAAAAAAAATAAAAACAATACAACTCGTGATACTTTAAGTGGATTAGGTATTGTTTCAAAAAGAAACTCAGTTAAGAGTTTAGCAGGTATTAAGCCTCAAAAAACATTAAGGTCAATTTTAAATATTTTTTAATGGATACATAATGAAAAAGAATAAAGATAATGTAGTAGGTATTAAGTCATACCAGAAGGATTTTACTGTTACTCATATGAGAACTTTACCTAATGGAGACCTTGAAGTTAAAGGTCCAATTATGGAAGTTGGTGTTAAATTAGGTAATAAAACTGTTTATAGTGAAGCAGAATGGGAAAAGACCATAAAGGGATATACTCCTTTTATGGAAAAAAGAATGGCTTATGGAATGATGGATCATCCTGAAAGAAAAGGTCCAAAAGGTAAGCAAGTTGATTTATCAACTAAATTAGAACGTTCGTTTGGTATCTGTACTGCTTTAGAGTTCTCAGAAGATAGGAAGTTTATTATAGGTACTTTTGAGATTTACAGAGATGAAGTAAATGTTGTTGGTAGAAGATTAGCATCTTTTCTAGAGAGAGGCACGGTTGGTGTTAGTACTAGAGGTGTTGGTGGTAAGAAGAAAAGAAAAAATGGAACAATAGATGTATTTAACTTTAATTTAATTGGTATTGATTTTGTAGCAAGACCATCAAGTGCTAGATCATTATTTAATCTTCAAGAAGATATTGATTTATCTCAATGGGATGAATACGAATTATCAGATGATTATCATGGAGAAGTTTTTGATTTAATAGAAGATGTTTCAGTTGAGTCATTAATGGTTAGTAATGGAGCTACAGTTTCTCGTACAGTATGCGGTATTGATGGAGTATGCTTTATTGAGGATATTGCTGATACATATGGTGTAAGTTATATACTGGAAGAGGATGATATGAATGAAAAAGATATACTGGAAGAAGTTGAAAGTAATATTGAAAAAGAAGAAGTTGAAGAAAGCGGTGAGTTAATAGAAAATGTTATGTCTATGGCATTACCTAAAAAAGAAATAAAATTAGGGATGTCTTTGTCTGAAATTAAAGAGAATTTTTCAGCAGAAGAAATGGCTGCTTTTATTTTAAAAATGCAAATGAAGGAAAGAGCTGAGAAATACTTAGAGCTTCCTCATGGTGAACTATTAAAAAATGTTTTCTTATCTCTACTAGATAAAGGAATTGGTCTTGATATAACTGATGGAGTGATGGTTTTCATAGGTGAATACATGGCTAAACTAGGTAATACTTCTGATAATGAAAAAAAGGAATTATTAGCTAAAATAAGTGAATTGAATACTAAATTAATTAGTGTTGAAAATGAAAACAATAAAGAAATTTTACAAATTCAGGATTCTGCAAATAAACAAGTTCAGGAAATAAAAAGTAAGTTACAAAAAGCTCATGAAGATAATGTTATTAAAACAACAGAAAAAGTTTCTGAATTTAAAGATAACTTAAATACAGCTATAGAAAAGAATAGTGAAACAATGGCTCAGTACCATGAAATGTTGGAAGAGAAGAATTCTGAAATCTTGGATTTAGAAAATGAAGTTGAAGAATTAAAACTGACACAGGTGTCAGCGTTAAATGAAATTACTTCTATTACTGAACAGTTTGATAAAGTGTCTGTATTGACTCATGGATTACTAGAAGAAAAAGAAGCTGTTATAGAGCAGTTGAATTTATCAGAGAAAAATGAACATCGTTTTATGGAAAATATAGATAATTTACAAGTTAATATTGCAGAACTAAATTCTTATAATGAAAAATTAATAAAAGAAAGGCAATTTTTGGTAAAAACTAAGGATGAAAATGCTGCATTTATAGAATCCCTTAATTCTAATATTGAAAAGTTAGAATTAGAGAAAAATAAAAATAATAGTATTTTTGATAAATTAACTGAAAAGAAAAATAAACTAAGTTCATTACTTGAAGATAATAGTGATAAAGTATCTAAACTTATGGATAAGATGGCTTTATTAGAAGATGAGAATTTAAATCTTCAAATGGAAGCAGAAATTAAAGATGAATTAATTGAGGAGTCCAAAGGGCTTATAGGATCTATTTCTGAGAAGACAGGAAAACTTTTAGAGCAAAATGAAGCATTGACTATTGAAAGTGAAATAGCAGAAGAGAAATTACAGTCTATTACAAATAATACTAATAAAGTTATTGAACAGGTTCAACAAGTGACAGTTAAGACAGAGAAACTCAAAGAACATAATAAAAATCTTAAAGATACTGTTGCAGAGTTATCAGAAGAAAATGATATAGCTAAAGAAGAAGTGATTAAAACTAAGAGTGTTGCTAATAGATTGAAGATTGAAAATTCTGAATTGAATGATCAAATGAAGGAAATGCAAGCAATGATAGAAAAAGCTAAGGCTGATAATTTAGAGTTAGCTAATAAACTAAATGCTTCTAGTATAAAAATAAAAGAAAAAAAAGAAAAAAGAAATAAGAAAATAAAAGTAAATGAAGATGCTTTAAAGATTAATAGAAAATCTATGAGTCATTTACTAGAAGATTTTGGCTATGGCGAAGAGAATGAATCATTTATTACTGATGATGAAGAAACTAAAGTTGTAGTAAAGAAGGTAGATTCTAAGACCAAGAGTAACTCGAAGAATCCATTAATGAAGTCGAGTATACTTAATTAATTTTTTTTAAGGA
>Ga0193963_1001836_pt1 | contig 10307 bp, 11 predicted proteins | sample FB_6_MG_FD_140359 | JGI IMG/M metagenome (GOLD analysis project Ga0193963, IMG submission 140359) | Microbial mat bacterial communities from the Broadkill River, Lewes, Delaware, United States - FB_6_MG | ecosystem: Environmental > Aquatic > Freshwater > River > Microbial mats | place: USA...
AATGACCTATTTAGACAATGGGGCAACTACTCAAAAACCTCAAAGTGTTATCGATAGTGAGATAGAGTACTATACTCACTATTGTGCCAACACACATAGAAGCAATTTTGGTGATGCCAATAGAGCAACTATTGAGTTTGAAAATACGAGAAAACATTTACAACGATTTATTAATGCAAAAGATTCTAGCGAAATCATATTTACAAAAGGGGTAACTGAATCTATTAACTTCATTGCAAACTCATTTGCAAAAGATTTTAAGACAGTTATCATCTCTTCTCTTGAACACCATGCAAATATTGTCCCGTGGCATATGCAAAATAGAACTTTAGGCGAGGGATTAGAAGTAGTAGGATATAAAGAAAACTTCGCTTTTGATTTTGAAGAGTTTGAATCACTTCTACAAAAAAACCCAAATAGTTTTGTATCTGTAACACATATCTCAAATGTATTTGGAACAATAAATGATATCAAAAGAATATGTACCCTTGCACATAAATACGACTCTTATGTGATGATTGATGGTGCTCAAAGTTTAGCACATACAAAAATTGATGTTCAAGATATTGATTGTGATTTTTTCACAGTCTCAGGACACAAAACATTTGCACCAACTGGAGTTGGTGCTATTTATATCAAACAAGAATTACAAGATAAAGTCGCCCCATACCAAACAGGAGGAGCAACAATTAAATCTGTAACTTATGAAAAATCTGAACTCCTACCTAGTCCATATAGATATGAGGCTGGAACTCAAAATATCGCTGGGGTGATTGGTTTTGCTAAAGCTTTGGAACTTATTGATACTATTGGTTATGAAAATATCGAAAAACAAGAGCATATACTCTATGAATATCTTCATAATGAGTTAGAAAAAATTGAAGAGGTTGAGCTTTATAATACTACAAAAGATTCTGTAGGAAGTAAAAGTTTTAACATAAAAGGTCTTTTGCATGATGATGTGGGAATACTTTTAGATAAACAAAAAATAGCCATCAGGGTTGGTCACCATTGTGCGATGCCTATTATGGAAAAACTTCATCTTAAAGGTACTATTAGAGTGTCACTATCTTTTTATAATGAGATTGAAGATATTGATAAGTTTATAACAGCACTTAAAAAAGCTATTTCGATGTTAAAGGATTAAAAAATGGAAACGATACAACAAACAATACACACTATCAAAGATGATTTAGATTTTTTTGATGATGAGTTACAAAAATATGAATATATTATCGATTTAGGAAAAAAGTTAGAACCCATAGAAGAGAGTCAAAAATGTGAAGAAAACTTAGTACAAGGTTGTACTTCTCAAGTATGGCTAGTGCCACATATAGAAAATGACACTTTAGAATTAAGTGGTACAAGTGATGCCGTTATTGTAAAAGGATTAGTATATATTGTTTTACAAATATTTAATCACAGAACACTAAACGAGATAAATGAGTTTGACTTAAACATTTTAAACGAATTAGGACTGGGGGAAATCATCACTCCAAATAGACAAAGTGGTGTACAAGGTATGATAAAAAAAATAATAGAGGTAGCAAAAAATGGGAATATTTAATAAAGAAGAGATAAAAGAAAAAATAATTGAAGAGAAACTAAAAAAGGTTTTTGATCCTGAAATCCCTATAAATATTTATGATTTAGGACTTATATATAAAGTGGAACTTGAAGAGAAAGACAACTATCTCTTTGTAAAAATTGAGATGACTTTAACAAGTCCAGCCTGTCCAGTAGCAGAGTCACTTTTGGGACAAGTAAAATCATATGTAGAAGCAGTAGATGAAGTAGATGAGTGTACTGTTGATTTAGTTTTTGATCCACAATGGGACAAAACACTCATAAGCGAAGAGGGAAATCTCGAACTTATGTTATCTGGGATAAATCTATAAAATTTTATTCCAGACTAAAAGATAACTATCTTTAATCTGAGATTTTAAAACTCTAAACTTCTGTAAATTTATAGCCAGCTTTTGAGAGTTCAGACCGAATACTTTCTTGGTGTTCTTCCCCTTTTGTTTCAAGAGCAATTGTTACATTTGCATCGCCAAAAGCTAAGGCTACAGAATTTCGATCAAAATCGATTTGGATAATATTTGCACTAATTTGTTCAAATATATTTGTAAGCGTCTTTAAACTTCCTGGTTTATCTATAAGAGTAACCACTAAATTCATTTTTCGAGCTGATTTTACCAAACCTTTTTGAATAATTTGCGCTAACATAGTTACATCGATATTTCCACCACTTAATGGTAAAACTATTTTTTTACCCTTCATATCGATTTTGTTGTGCATCACAGCAGCCACACCAGTAGCCCCTGCCCCCTCAACTACGAGCTTATGTTGCTCTAACAAAAATAAAATAGCAGCTGCTATTTCTGTATCATCTACTTCAATAACCTCATCAACTAAATCTAACACATAATCTAACATTTTAGGAGTTACATCTCGTACGGCAATTCCATCTGCAATTGTTCTTACAGATTTTGAATTAAGTTGTTTTTTTGACTCAAATGAGTTTTTCATAGCTTTTGCACCACTTGCAACTACACCTATAACTTTTACACTAGGTTTAATATGTTTAATAGCAGTTGCCATTCCAGAGATAAGTCCACCACCACCAATAGGTACAATAACGACATCAATATTATCAATATTTTCTAGTATCTCTAAAGCCAATGTTCCTTGACCAGCAATCACATCATCATCTGCAAAAGGATGCACAAATATCTTATGCTCTTTAGTAACCAAATCTTGAGCATATTGGTACGCTTCATCATAATTGCTACCATGTAAAACGACATTTGCACCATATCTTTTTACACCGTTTACTTTTAAAAGTGGTGTCGCTTCTGGCATTACAATTGTTGCATCACACTTAAAATGTTTTGCACTAAAAGCTAAACCTTGAGCATGATTTCCAGCACTAGCTGCAACAACACCTCTATCTCTTTCTTCTTTAGAAAGTTTAGCAATTTTATTAAATGCTCCACGAAGTTTAAAACTTCCAGTTAATTGTAAATTTTCTTTTTTCAAATAGATATCAGCTTGGGCATTTTTACTCAATATTGGAGCGTATGCTATAGGTGTATCTGTTATGATTCCGTTTAATCTTTGTTTTGCTTCTTGTATATCTTGTATATTTATCATAACTGGATTATATACAAATATTGTTTAATTAGAACAAATATCATAGTATTAATTTTGCTAAAAACTTGTATAATGGCGTTTAAAATTAAATATATTCATAAGGTAAGTAAAAATGGCTCGATGGAGAGATACAAAAAAAGGCAACATCAAACAAAAGCACAAAACATCAGAAAAAAATACAAACTCTATTCCAAATCAGTCAGCATCTGCACTTTTTAGACTTAAAGCTTTTATTACTGATATGTTTATGATTATGATGCCTATTATGTACATCACTACTTATATTATTTTAGATGGAAAAGATTCTTTTCAAGGAAATGAATTTGCACACTGGATCACTATGGCACTTTATGGAGCTATTACAATTACTTTTTGGGTAAAAAAAGGTCAAACTCCAGGATTTAAGGCGTATGATTTAGTTCTTGTTGATGACAAAAACAAACAAACTTTAGGTTTGATCCACGCTACTTTAAGATATGTTATGTTTATCATCAGTGCAATAAGTATTATTGGCGTGATTTTACCATTTTTTAGAAAAGACAATAAAACATTTCAAGACTTAGTAATGGGAACTTCTGTCATCATACAAGAACGAAAAACAAACTAAATTTATGCTATTTGTTAAACTCTCTGCATTTTATTTTTTTTATTTTGCAGCAGTTGGTGTTTATGTTATGTTCTTACCAAAAGTCCTTTTGGATATTGGGTATAGTACAACTGATATTGGTATAGTATTAGCACTCGCGCCTTTAATGAGGTTTTTAACACCATTTTTATTTCTCAAACATATAAAACTCGATCAAAAACTTTTTAAATTTATTTTACTTTTATCTGTATTAAGTGCTTTATTGTTTTATATCACCATAAATTCATTTTATCTATTTATGATGAACAATGCTATTTTGGGAGTTTGCTTGAGTTTACTTTTACCTTATATTGAACTTATAGCCATAAAGGAACTCAAAAATAAATACGGAAAATCTAGACTCTTCGGTTCGCTTGGATTTATGCTAGTTGGTTTGGTACTTGCAAAATATTTAACTATACCAGAAATCGCATTACACTATTACTTAGTTGCTACAGTCGTAACTGCAATATTTGCATTCAGTTTACTTAAATACGATGATATTTCACTCGAAGCAAATAAAGATGATGAGAAGTTTTCACTTCTAAAATATTGGCCATTATGGTTAAGTTTATTTTTGATGCAGGTGAGTTTTGGTGGTTTTTATAACTTTTTTACTATATATGAAACATCTTATGGTATTAGTTTAGAGATGACTAGTTATCTTTGGGCTTTTGGTGTTATTTGTGAAGTATTGATTTTTTATTATCAAGCACCACTTTTACAAAAAAATCTTTTGTTTATGATACAAATTTCAATTTTAATTACATCTATTCGATGGTTTTTATTGTTCTTATACCCTGAGTCATTAACTGTGTCATTTTTTACACAAAGTTTACATGCTTTTAGTTTTGGGTTGTACCATAGTGCTGTTATTTTATATCTTTACAAACTATACTCAAATAAAAAATTAGCACAACAATTTATGCTAGGTATTGCTTATGGATTAGGTGGATTTATGGGAGCTTTAATAGCAGGTCAATTTTACGGAGAATATCTCTTTTTATATTCTTCGCTCATAGCACTAGTCTCTTATTTTAGTTTATTTTATATGAAGAATAAGTTATAATAACCCATAAAGATTTAGAAAAAAGGAATTTTATATGTTAGAAATAGGAAGTCAAGCTCCAGCATTTTGTATACCAAATCAAGATGAAGTTGAGATATGTTTACGAGACTTAAAAGGCAAATGGATTGTATTATACTTTTATCCAAGAGATAACACTCCCGGATGTACTACACAAGCTTGTGACTTTACAGAGGCACTTCCACAGTTTGAAAACTTAGATGCAGTTATTTTAGGAGTGAGTCCTGATACACCAAAAAAACATCAAAACTTTATTGCAAAATACAATCTAGATATTACACTACTTGCAGATACAGATAAGTCAACTTGTGAAGCATACGGAGTGTGGCAACTTAAAAAGTTTATGGGTCGAGAGAGTATGGGAGTTGTTAGATCAACATTCATAATCAATCCAGAGGGAAATATAGCTGCTATTTATGATAAAGTATCAGTAAGAAAGAAAACAAAAAAACAAGGTGTTACAACAGAAGTTTTACATGTTGATTTAGTAAGAGAAGAGTTACAAAGATTACAAACTATTTAGTTTGTAATCTTTTTCTTTTTTTTGTTATCTAAGTAACTTATTAATAAAATTAAACCTACTCCAATATTGATAATAACATCAGCAAAATTAAACACAGCAAACTCAAACCCACAATGCCAGTAGATATAATCAACTACTCCACCATGAATAAATCTGTCAAAAATATTACTCACTCCTCCCGCTAAAATTAAAGCAGCAGGGATATGATAAAGACTAAAAATCTCTTTATTGAAAATAAGATATACAATGGCACTTAACATTATACCTATTTGAATATATTTTAAATTTTCTGCTAAAAAAGCGAACATTGAGAAAGCCACACCATAATTATATACCAAAATTAAAGAGATACACTCCCCTTTTTGTTCAAAACCATTTACAAAAAGAAATTTTATATACTGATCTATTAAAAATAGACTCACAAAAAGTACAATTGCAATAGTAAGTTTTTTTAACATAGATTACTTTTAATAAAATTTTGTAACTCTTCCATAGACTCTTGAACAATCAATTGATCTTTCCCTTCCAATAGAAGTCTGATTTTATTTTCCGTTCCAGAATATCTAATGAGATCTCGTAATCCTAAAGATCGAAACTTTTGGAGTAAGTCATCAAGCCCTTTAATATTTTCTAATGGTGTTTTCTCTTCTACCATTAAATTTTTAAGGATTTGAGGATATAACTCAAAAGGATTTAACACTTCACTAGCTTTCTTTCCACTACATAAAATCATTGCAATTACTTGCAATGCAGATGCTAATCCATCTCCAGTTTTAGCAACATCAGAAAAAATAATATGACCACTTTGCTCACCACCAAAGTTAATTTTTTCATTTTTCATAATCTCTAAAACATATTTATCACCAACATTAGAACGGTGAAGTTTTATACCGTTAGCTTCGAGATAATCTTCTAATGCTTTGTTACTCATCACAGTAGTCACACAACCTTCACCTTGTAGTAGATTATGATTCTTAAGATATACAGCCATCGCACCGATAAGTTTATCCCCATCAATAACATCACCATTTTCATCAACAACAACAAGTCTATCAGCATCACCATCAAGTGCAATACCTATATCAGCTCTATATTCAGAAACAAGTTTACCAAGGGCTTTTGGATGTAATGCTCCACACCCTTCATTGATATTAAAACCATCTGGTTTATCATTTACAACAATTACATCAGCACCTAGCTCTTCAAAAATTGTAGGACCAACTTTATAAGCAGCTCCATTTGCACAGTCTAAAACAATTCTCATATCATTTAGTGTTAACTCTTTTGGAAAAGAACTTTTAATCGAAACAATATATCGTCCGATTACATCATCAATTCTTTTTGCTTTTCCTATCTCTCTACCTGTGCATTGAGAAGAGATAAGCAAGTCTTTATTAAAAAAAATATTTTCTATCTCTTTTTCAATTGCATTACTTAGTTTATCCCCATGACAATCAAAAAACTTCACACCATTATCTTCAAATGGATTATGTGAAGCACTTAGCATGATACCAGCATCACATCTCATTGATTCTGTTAGATATGCAATAGCAGGCGTTGGCATTGGTCCTATTTGGATAACATCATACCCTACACTAGTAAATCCACTTACAAGTGCATTTTCAATCATATAACCACTTCTTCTAGTATCTTTACCTAAAAGAATTCGTTTTGTTTTGGAGTGTTTTCTAAAGTATATTCCAGCTGCTTGAGCTAATTGAAGTGCAGTAATAGCATCTAAAAAAGTACCAGCTTTTCCTCTTACTCCATCTGTTCCAAATAGTTTCATCTTATACTGTCCCCTGCTCAAATTGTGCTCTGAGTTTTTCTTTATCTTTTGCTCTTTTTTCCTTTTTAGCTTCATTTTCTCTATAATTTGAAATAGAAAATTTAAGTTGTACTAAAAATGATGCGGCAATAAATATAGAACTATAAGTACCTACAATAATACCAACAAGTAAGGTAAAGCTAAATCCATTGATAATTTCACCTCCAAACACATATAGCGTTAATACAACAAAAAATGTTGTTAAAGAAGTAAGTGTTGTCCGACTTAAGGTATTTGAAACTGATTGATTTACAACATTATCCAAATCATTTTCTTTTGAAGTATTTACACCTTCTCTAATTCTATCAAATACAATAATTGTATCATTGAGAGAGTATCCCAAAATAGTAAGAATAGCAGCTAAAATATCTAAATTGAAATCAATGTTAAATAATACTATAGCCCCTAAAGCAATAGATATATCATGAATCAGTGCTAAAATAGAAGCTACTGCAAATCTCCACTCAAATCTAAATGATACATAAACTAATATGATCAATAAAGACAAACTTAGTGCAGCTATACCTTTTTCTTGTAAAGCATTACCAACTTTTGGTCCAACCATATCCACTCTTCTAATTTCATAATTACCTGTAGGTTGTAAAGTTATTCGTAAATCATCTCCAATATCCTTACCTAAAGTTGATGAAGTAGTTGGAATTTTGATAATCACCTCTTCCTCTGAACCAAATTCTGTAACACTCGCTTTTTCAAACCGCACATCTTTAGCAAGAATATCTCTAATCTCTTTAATTGGTGCAGCTTTGTTGTATTGAACCTGAACTAGCGTTCCTCCTGAGAAATCGATTCCTAAATTTAAACCTTTTGTAAAAAGTAAAATTAATGAAGCAACAACAAGAAGAGATGAAAAAGCTAAAAATGGTAATCTTTTACCCATAAAATTATATGATTTATTTGATTTAAATATTTCCATTAGTTAACTCCAAACCATTTTTTTAAGTTTTTATCTTTTGTAATTTTATTTTTTAAAGCTTCGTATATACCGTGAGTTCCTAAAATTGCAGTGATCATTGAAGCCAAAATACCTATACTAATCGTAACAGCAAAACCTTTAATCGGTCCTGTTCCATATACATATAAGATAACAGCAACTAAAAGTGTTGTTATATTCGCATCCAAAATTGCACTCATCGCATTTTTATATCCATCTTCTATTGCTTTATGAACACTTTTCCCTTGTTTAAGTAGTTCTCTAATTCTTTCATTTATAATAACATTTGCATCAACAGCCATACCAACTGTTAAAACAATACCTGCCATACCTGGTAAAGTAAGAGTTGCTCCAAACATTGCCATAACTGCTATGATGATAAAAAGGTTTGTCACTAAAGCAATATTTGAAATTATTCCAGCTAAACCATAATAAATAATCATAAATACAACAACAAGCAAAAAACCTGAAATCAGTGCAAACATTGAAGCATTGATACTATCAGCACCCAAACTTGGACCAACACTCCTTTTTTCAAGCATTATTACAGGTGCTGGTAATGCACCACTTCGTAAAGCAATTGCAACATTTCCAGCCTCGTTTACAGTAAAGTTTCCAGAGATTTGTCCACTTCCTCCACCTATTCTTTCCCGAATATTTGGAGCAGAAAATACTTTTCCATCTAAAACTACAGCCAATCTTTTTCCAATGCTTCTAGCAGTAAAATCACCAAAAACTTTTGCACCAAATGTACTTAAAGTAAAATTGATAATAGGTTGGTTTGATTGTTGATCAAATGCAACTTTAGCATCAACAACTTCAGAACCCGTCAAAATAGGAATTTGTTTTACTAAGTATTTAATTTGAGGATCATTTGTATCTTCTAAAATTAAATTTCCCATCTCTTTAGCTTCTTCATCTGATAGATTATAAACTTGGTCAGACTTAAGTTCATCAACTTCCATAAGTTCTAAGTTTGCAGGTTTTGCAATAAGTTCCCTTGCTCTTTGTTCCTCTTGTGGAGTCTTAATTCCCGGAAGCTCAACAACAATATCATTTTGACCTTGTCTTGTTACAGAGGGTTCCGCTAAACCAAATTGATCTAGTCTATTTCTAATTGTTTCAACAGCTTGACCAACTGCCATATCTTTAACAATTTCAGTTTCAACAGGAGTTAAAGAGATTGAATAAACAAAATTTGAACTTTTGTTGATTTCTAGCCCTTGAATCTCTGCTAACATAGTATCAATTTTTGTAGATTCTGAATCATCAAGAAGCAAAAAACTCATTTGTTCTTCTTCAATTGTAATGTCTTCTATAAGAATATCTTCATTATCCGTAAAGTACTTTACTGTTGCTGCTATCGATTTGATTTTACCTTCAACAGCTTTTTGTGTTTCAACACCTAAAAGCATATGAAGTCCACCTTGTAAATCAAGGCCTAAAGATATTTTTTTACCATCGTCTGTTTGTAAAAAAGATGGTATAGAAAAAAATATACCAAATATTGTAACTAGTGAAAAGATCACTAGTCTGTAGTTTAAAAATTGCAAGATGCTTTCCTTTTGAAGATTTCTAGATTATGCGTCTTCCCATTTACTTGCAATGTAATTTCTCGCAACTCTTAATGTAGTACCATCAACATTCTTTACTGTTAAAAAAGTCTCTTCAACTTTTGTAATCTCTACAATAAGCCCACCATTAGTAACTATTTTGTCACCTTTATCCAAAGCTTCAAGCATTGCTTTATGTTCTTTTTGTTGTTTTTGTTGTGGTCTGATAATCAGAAAATAAAATATCGCAAATAATACGACAAGTGGCATAAGTGAACTTAATAATTCGTTGTTCATGTTTGTAATCCTTTAGATGTTTTAATTTTGCATTATTTTATCTAAAGGATACTTAAAACTCTAAAGTACCCTCAATTGTGAACTCTGCTTTCGAATCTAGTTCAGCATGACTTAATACTGCAATTTGTAAACCAAATTTTTCAAATATTTCAGAAATTCTTCTTCGTAAGCTTGGATCAACTATCATAGAGATAGGTGAAACTCCTTTTGCTTCAACACTATTGATCAGATCTCGTGTTTTTGTTACAAGATTATTAATCTCACCAATACTTAAAAGTAATTGGCT
>Ga0193963_1001837_pt1 | contig 10293 bp, 2 predicted proteins | sample FB_6_MG_FD_140359 | JGI IMG/M metagenome (GOLD analysis project Ga0193963, IMG submission 140359) | Microbial mat bacterial communities from the Broadkill River, Lewes, Delaware, United States - FB_6_MG | ecosystem: Environmental > Aquatic > Freshwater > River > Microbial mats | place: USA...
AATTTGTATAAAATTTGTAAATTTCCCAAAAATTTTCGGTCCGTCACACTTTTTCGAAAATTGGAGATTTTTATAAATTTTATAAAATTTTATAAAATTTTTTTATAATTTTATAAAATTTTTTTATAATTTTATAAAATTTTTATAAACGTTTATAAAATTTTTTTATGCGTTTTATAAAATTTTATAAACGTTATTATAAACTGTTATGATTTACCGGCTGTAACATTGCGTCGTTAATAAACTTTATAAAAAATAAGCCAATACGAGTCATGTTTTACACCATGTTTAATTTATCGCACTTAAACGCTTGTTTGTATGTTATCATTAAGAACAGCTTGCTACAGCCGGTAATTTGTAACTGTTACTTATAAAAGTTTAATGTATTTATATTTTACGCTACGTAGCATGCCATTTTATAAGCAACTGTAAAAAACAAGTCACTAAGTATAGTGTTTTTTACTGACATAGTATGTTACTTTTATAAAAGTTATATGTTTGCACTTAAAATCATGTATTTTATAACTGTACATAAAAAGCAAGACGTTACGTATGGTAAAGTATAGTCGCTGTTAAAGTTGTTATAAAATTTTATAACTTATGTTTTATAATTTTTATAAATTTATATAAACATTACAATAAAGTATTACGATTTACCGGTTATAGCATTACAGCATTATTAAAATTTATAAAAAATAAGTCGTTAAAAGTCATTTTTTGTACTGTGTTTGCTTTATAACACTTAAACCCGTAAGACATTGCTTTAGTTTATTTACATACTACATAAATATTGTTTATATTTATGTTGTGTATAATTAAATCCCTTATCATATAATAAACATGTAGGAAAGGTTACTCACGATATTACCGACATAGTCATATACGTGCATAACCTTCCTACGTAGTGCGTTATTGCGATACATAAAAATTGGTATAATGTTCCCACTAAATTATAATATAGTAAGTATGTTTTGAAAACCTCTCCTAATATGAAGTGCACTTATTATGTGTGCATTTATATACATTATAATAGTAGGTGATGCTGTTGTTAATACACTTACGTTTTAATGCTATGTATATATTTTAAGACGATACGTTGTTGTAATGATAGTTGTTGTACAACTATAAAAAAGTAAATACATAACAGGAAAGGTTACTACTACAAAGACATTACATTAACATAAATGTAGTTTAATCTCACACAGTATAACTTGTTTTACAAGTAACTCTTAACATAATATACACGTATAACTTTAAATGCTTTTTAAATATAATATATATTTATAACTTTACACGACTTTTAAATCTAACATATCTATAACCTGTATGTATTGTTTTGTTTTATTGTTGTTATAATATATAAATTTTTAAAATTTAGGAAAGGTTAAACAGTACACTTATAGGAGACGTATATCCAACGTACATGTATATATGAAGTAACTTATACCTTTCCTATATAATGACATGTTGCGTAACATTTAAAAAAACTTAAAAAGTACACGCCATTAAAAGTTTGTTATTGTCTTTCCTTGTACGCAGTGTACTTTACAAACGTGTAAACATAACAAAAGTAATAGTATACTTTTGTAGGAGATTAATGCTTTAATATATCAATAAAAATTTAAGTATGTACCCGTAATGCAAAACATAAATTACATATTTTATGTATGGTTTGTTTGTTTGTGTTTTATATGTTACCCACGCGGTTTGTAATAGAGGAAAGGTATCTACGGTGACGTTACGCATTACGCATATTTTTCTTACGATAATTACTATAAATATATAGCCTGAATTAAATATACATACATTAACTGTGTTATAAATAATAGTACGTAAACAAACAAATGGCTGCTTACATATTATAATGTTATAATATGTTTTAATACGCTAATCACTACGTGTATGGCACCTTTCCTACATTGTGTATATACAGCACTATACTATCACAAACAAAAATACGAAATGTAAGTTTATAGAATTATAAATTAATTAAGTAGTTATTATTATACATTATTAATACATGTAAAAAAATGTTTGTTTATATACAAGACATAACTTGTTCACTCATGTGTAATAACTTGCTATTGTTTTATATATTTATTAAACGATAGTGTTATTACCATACTTTAGGAAAGGTATACTGGTAATGTAATGTCGGTAGGGTTATTATTAACTGCACGTATTAGTATATAATTCCGTATCGTGTTTATACGTGTATACGTGTAGCAGTCTACCACGTATAAAAAATAATGTTTTATTATTAAATGCTGTACGAGTATGCTATTATTTTTTATAAACTTTTTGTATGTTATATTACGTTATTTTTTTATATCTGTAAATGTTTGTTGTTTACAACATACTAATAAAAACATATTTATAGGAAAGGTGCGTGATGTATACAACTACAAACAAAAATTATATATATACATAAGTCCTTAGGTATATCATATTATATTTTAGTTTTATTATTAATTTATAATGATAATGTATACAACGGAAAGGTATATATGGGATCAGACACGACGAGAATAAACGTGTATACTATGTATACGTTACTAAAAAAAATAAATTACTTTACGTATATGCTTGTATATCATTTTTCAATTTTTTGAAGTCTTGTAATTTTATATACAAAGCAATATTACAGGAAAGGTACTGTTGCTTACCCCGTGCTTGTTATATGTGTTACTTGCATGTCCATGTATATAACGTATTGTAATAGATGCTACATGTAAATGTTACAAAAAAAGTAAAAGTCTTTTACATATATTAAATGATTTAATTCTGTATTATGTTTTGGCGTGTATATTGTGTACAGGTATTCTACAAGGGGAAAGGTATATGCATACACCCCGTATAAATTCATACAACGTATAATGTACTATATGTATCTTATAAAATGTAAATAACTGAAACTATACCAACCAGCAAAAAACATAATTAGCATAATATTACACACCGTCTATACGTGTTGTATTATTTTCATTATTTTTACACACGCATCATATTTATACTTATTATTAAACTTAGTGTCTGTTTGTTAAATTTAGTACATTACTTTTTTTAATAAGTATTATTATAATCACATAGTATGTAGTTAATTATAATTCATCCATTTACTTTATTATAGTTATTACATATAGTATGTAATAGTTACACAGTAAATAGAATGTTATCATTAACTTGTTTAAATATAAGATTACGTACTGTTGCATGCATTTATATATTACGCTATATTATTAATCTGATATCACAGTGTTGTCTTAATATTGTTCTTTATGATTCGGATTGTCCGAGTAATAATCACTTTTAAAGTTTACATTACTAGGAAAGGTTTATTATTAATTATATTTTAAGTAGTGTATAACAATAACAATACACGTTTATGGTTTGTCTGTAATGTACTTTAACATAAATGTATTTAATGTACCCTATTGTAATAACTTGTATTAAAATAGTTAATCATCGGCTTTTAACGAACACGCATGCACACATTTTATAGGAAAGTTAACAAATATTAAAAGGCGTTAACCCACATGTGATATGATTTACGTAGTTAAACAAACAATTTTAATTATTAACATAATACAACATTAAATGTATGTTTGTATTACTGTTTAACGTAATATTAATAATTATACTAATATTATTTTTTATCAATGTAGTGTTGAGCGTATATAACTACGTTTAACACACTACATAGGAAAGGTACTTACAAAAAACATGTTGTTGTTATACATGCATTACATAACAGTACGTAATTATAAGAAGTTAGTAACATAACTATATATATGCATATATAAAAAGCAAAACTACAAACATAGTAATATATAATCATATACGTAAAAGGATTTACTGTTATAAAATGTTTGTAATGTATACATTGTATAGTATATAATATACATAATACATACATAATAAAAACCGTAGTAATAGTAAGATATACTCATTACTGCTTTGTTTTGTTGTGTACATGTACAGAACTTCATAAAACATTTCGGAAAGGTTTTGCCCTCTGGTATATATCATATCATTATATTACTATTTTATGTAAGTAGATAATATGCGTTAATATTATACGTCGTAAACATGTAATGATTATACGTTAACAACTTATAATAGTATAAAAATATACATTCTATAAAAACAGTCCCCACTTAATTGTACTTTAATGTTACCCATGCATGTAACCTTTCCGAATATTGTGCAGTGTAATGTATACTATACACAAAAACAATAACAATCATTCACGTAATGTACTTGTGTTTACTTTACACATTACGCCCTACTAGTGTATGGTGTAATGCTTTACTTAAAAAAATAAAGGCTTTAACTAATTTTTATATACGTATATTTTACAAACGTACTGCACATATATACTATACGTAAAACCTTTCCTAGTATTACAGTATTACATTATGTTGCAACATCTATAAAACCATCCTGCGTATAGTAAGGTTTTATAATGTATAATTTAAATTAAATAAACATATACGCATACCGGTATTTTATATAGTGATGTACTTTTCATTTTTTACGTTTGGTGAAAAATACATATTAATACATGCCTATAACCGGAAAGGTACGTTATATTTATATAGTTTGTTAAGTTACGTACACCGAGTAACACTATGACGATACTGTTACTAAGTGTAATACCTTTCCTAATAGTACGCTACAAAATTATATTATAAAATCATAATACAAAATTGAAGTATACTTATAATAGTATACGTTAAATGCTATCGATTACATACCATATACATGTGTATAACAAAAACATGTAATCAATAACAATATACACGTAAACGTAAGGTATATCATCACACATATTTTTTGTTATGCGCTACATGTATAAATGTATTTAGTTATATACAATGCTCGTATGGTTGGTTTGTTGTAATGCATTCAATAGTATTTATCCCCCGGGAAAGGTTATTAACCTGTACTAATACTTTTAAAATAACTTATATGACTTGTTGTAATACTATGTTATGTTTAATTTACATAGTAATTAATACAAGTAACTTTATATGAGATATAACCGTAGGGTATACTAATTTATGTGAATGGTTTTTGTCATTGAAAGTGTAAAACAATTTATGTATTACTCGGAAAGGTTTACAAGTACATAAAGTTGTATACGTAATGATACTAACATAATATAACATATATTACGTGCTCAAACTAAATAATGTTAATAACTTATATATAAGTACTATTATGTTTGCACATTGTGGTTCGTTGTGATATATCACAACGCTGTTATTAAACACACGTAGGAAAGGTTAGTATAAAATTACGCGGATAATAACGTATAACTAAATTATGTTATTACTATAAGTTTATTATTGTACATTTACATATATATTACGTGTGGTGGGTATACCACATGTACATTACATGTAATACTAAAGGAAAGGTTTATACACTACGTAATATTCACGTTTATTTTTATTCAGTGTACATGCCACGAATTTGGCGTAGTTAACAGCTATTAAGTATATAGTACATCATTATTAATATGAAAATAAACTTATCTTATTATTATAGTTTTGTATGCGTGTTTACCGCATACATAAAATTAATGAATTTAATGGAAAGGTAGTACTTTACATTTATAATAAAGAGCATCAGGTGCGTTATACATAACATACGAAAAGGAAGTAAATATGAACAAGTATAATAATACGTAATGGTTAATACTTGCAGTAACTACGTACGTGCAACTTAGCATTGTACTTTACGTAGACATGTAATTAACAAATAAAAAAAATAAAAAGTGTAAGGGTACTTACATTTATATATAACAACAATATTAATAATAATAATACTACATAACTGTATACGATATCTTTCCTCTATGTTAAACACACATGTCCGGGTTATACAGGAACATAAATCATGCAAACTGCATCATAATCTACATTGTATTACACATATAATATTACGTTAAAAACAACTACAAGTATATTAGCATTAACAAAGTATATACATAGTATAAAACGCAAATGCATATCGTGTATGTAAATATTGCGACTTTAAAATTAGTATACGTTTACAAAATTGTAGAAACAACATTACGTACCTTTCCTATGTTGATTTAATTAAAACCGTTTATTATCATAAACTTAAATGTTTTTTGTAATTAAAAAATAAAGATAAATACTTTTATACTTATACATGTATAAAAATATTATAACTTACATATTATAAAAAAGAAAAATATTAGTATTAAAAATAACGTCTACATGGAAAAAATGTATCGTATATAAAAACTTTGAATAAACACATTACATTAATTATTTAAAGTTTGTTTGTTTATTTTAGGGTCTGTTATATGATTGGAAAGATATTGGTGTTAAAGTTATTCCCGTAATGCGTACATGCAGAGTACTACACGTATATGTTGTAATCAATTAAACATATACTTATCCAAATGTAAACATTATACACAAGTTACGTAGACTTTATTGTTTGTGACTTGTATTTACGTTGTAGTTTTTAAAGTATAAAAATATATTAGGAAAGACAATGTATGATAACAGAACTAATATTTTTATGCGTATGTTTATTCTGCATTCATTGTAAATACACTTTTATTGTATATTAAGTTATACTGATTTTTTGTTAATAAATCACCTCCTCTATGTAATACACCCATGAAAGGGTTTTAACATAACAATATTTAGTTTATAACGTATACTTTACTTTTATAAGTTTACGTATCGTTATGTGTAAGCTACATCTACTATAGCAACGGTATTAGTAATATTAATTATAACTTACATGTGTATAGTCTGCTTGTTTATTGTCGTTTTTGGGACAATAGTTAACTACATGATACTAGGAAAGGTTGGATAACATACATTCACAAATTGCAAGGTATACATCATTGTTGTTAAAATAACAAATATCGTATGTAAGTTATTGTAAACAACATTACATAAAATGTAAGTATATACACAATATGTTATGTTGTGTACTTTAACCAGCAGTTGTCATATATCGGAAAGGTCCGTATGTATGTAAACTACGTAATATATATGTTATAAATGCAGTGTTGTAAGTGTAACAACAACATTACATACCATTAGCAGTTACGTTACGTGTAGTAACATAAATATAACTACGTTTAATGCATACAATACACATGATACCTTTCCATACGTATAAAATATACATTAATAAAAACAAGCAATACAACACTCAATAAACATTATTTGCAAAATGTAACCTTTCCAGTAAGATTTATATCACTTATAAAAAAATCAACAAAATAAGCAGACTACATAAAAATTGTAATATTTAATACTAGTACTTAAAAAGTAAGTATATAATATCGTATAATTTAGTATACACATCCCATATGTAATAACCTTTCCTAAAGTACGTTAATAAACAACAGCGTACATACACCACAACAGTAAACGCACTTGTGTAAAGTAATGTACAATGTGACTTTGTATACGTATAAATATATACATATATTGTATATGTTATTATGAAAGTAATATTACACAACCCGGAATATTGTAAAGTACATGCTATGTCGTATATGTTGTAAGTTAAGTACGCTTACATAGTTACGTATGCACGTATAGAAAATTTTCATCTTTCCTAGATAGTACGCAACATAGTGTAAACAAAAACAAATTTCAAGGAACACAAAAAAGTTATATGTCTTGTTTTCTGTTTCATAACTTCGTACAAGTGTAGTGGTAAAATGTTAATAAACATTATATATGGTTAACATACTATGTTAATGTAATTACGTTAACAATAGATTACATTACTTCCATTAACTTTATTTCTTATGTATGTTTTACGTTTACGTTAGTAAACGTTGATAGTTACATACATTTAGGAAAGGTGCTATGTATGATTAATTTATACCTAACATGCTGTTATAGTTTGTAAGCAAATAAAACATCATACCCGAGTATATAATAAAAGATTTATTAATTTGTTTTTAATTATCATGCAAGCCATGTTTAAGTAACAGACAACAAACCTACCACAAACCGTTATTTGTAGTGCTTCGTTTTTATACACTGTGCTAAGGATACCATACACGTGTAGTGTTGTTTAAACGCGGTTTACCGGGTATTAAACTTTTACAAAAATTATAAAACGTAACAATGTAATAACAATGTAATGTATACAATAATTTATTAATTACATTTGTTTGTTTTTTGTGTACCGTGTAGGTGCATAGTATTATGTACACGATAGGAAAGGTAAGTATTGCTGGCCGTACTGCAACAACCTGAAGTAGTTTAACTACATATATTTTTATATACAGGGACTGTATACATATGAAGCACCGTTTACATTAAACATATACATAATATGGTATGTTATATCCTACTTGTAAAGAGAATAGTTCCTGTACGGGTATATTGATCACGCACACTATTTTTTTTATTTTACGTGTAACATGTATGTATAACATTATAATTACACATGACACGTTTTTATACCGTACAACAATAACGGTAAACCTTTCCTCATACATAGTATACGCATGTACGTATATCATCAATAAAAACGCAGAACGCTATTAGAGTAATACAATGTATGTTACGTACATACGTGCGTTACAATAGTAACAACATTTCAATACTGTAATATAATATTACGTTAATTACTGTATGTGGATGTTATTAATTATTACGTAACGGATAAACTGTATTAAACCTTTCCTAAGTATAACAGTCCCTACACCATGTAAACAACAACAAAAAAGAAAAAACTAAATTTAAAAATATAAATTTTTTGTGATTTTATAAAAAGTATAAATCACATAACTTATATAGATGTGTACAAACTTATAATATATAATGTTGTTAAACAATAATATACTGTGATAGCTTTCATATATGTAAGCACAATTTAACATGCATTGAAATCAATGCATAGCAAGGTATAGTATAAATATCACGCGCTCATAAAAAGTGCTTATTACTTTTACACATCGGGTTTACAATATACGTGGCGGTACACAGTACGTTACGTATACTTCATAAGTGTATACATACGTAACGTATACGACTAAACGGATTTATTATTATTTGTATATAAAGTGTACAGGGATGCAGTAAAGTTGATAAGACCGTTTACCCATTTTTTTTATTAGACGTACGTATGTACGTTGTATTACTAACAACAGTATACATAGGAAAGGTATTAAAATCATACATATATATATATATGCTATTAGTATAACATGCATTAAAGTTCCTATGCATGTTTTATGTAAGTACAATAATAGAACGTAATTAATTAAAGACTTTAATCATTTCATACATTTAATTAATTAATTAATTAATATAGAACACTAACGTATAAAGTATGCATGAACCGTATATAAATAAATGTAAGTCATGTATTAATAACGCATGAGTGATAAACCTTTCCTACTGTATACTAGTATGTATTAATATTGAAAGAGCAAAACAATGACACAAATATTTATAAAATTTTATAGTAATGTTACCACCCTTTGTAATTATATATTATGGGTGTAAACATAGTATACATACTATTGTTTTTTTATATATACGTGACATATAATATAACACGTAACGTATAACGTCATTAAAAATTTTATAAGTACTTATTACCCTATATCGGTTGTTTATAAAGGACCAGTAAATGTTTAAGTACGATAAATTAAACATGATGTAAAACATGATTCTTAGCGGCTATTTTTTTATAAATTTTTATAACGACGCAATGTTACAGGTGATAAATCATAACAATTTATAGTAACGTTTATAAAATTTTATAAAAATTATAAAATGTAAGCTATAAAGTTTTATAACAATATTATTACAGGGTGTAATTTACCGTACCTAGCAACTTGTTTTCATGCTCCTGTATAAAATACATGATTTTAAGTTGAAATTTAACCTATTTATAAATGAAAGTTAGTACATTAATAAAACGCCGTATATAGCGACTTGTTTTTATGTGTACACAGAAAATGTCATGTTACGTATCGTAAATTATACCGACGTTAAACTTTTATAAATAACAGTTATAAACTACCGGCTGTAGCAAGCTGTGTTCATGATAATTTAAAAATAAGTGTTTAAGTGCGATAAATAACACACGATTTAAAACACGACTCTTAGCGGCTATTTTTTTATAAATTTTTATAACGATGCAATGCTACAGCCGGTAAATCATAACAATTTATAAAAACGTTTATAAAATTTTATAAAACGCATAAAAAAATTTTATAAACATTTATAAAAATTTTATAAAATTATAAAAAAAATTTATAAA
>Ga0193963_1001838_pt1 | contig 10292 bp, 7 predicted proteins | sample FB_6_MG_FD_140359 | JGI IMG/M metagenome (GOLD analysis project Ga0193963, IMG submission 140359) | Microbial mat bacterial communities from the Broadkill River, Lewes, Delaware, United States - FB_6_MG | ecosystem: Environmental > Aquatic > Freshwater > River > Microbial mats | place: USA...
AGTTGCTTCTCGTGGTGGAAAAATGCTGATATGGCGATACCTGCTATAAATGAGCCAAGGGCTAGTTCTAGCTTTAGAGCCAACATCACGGCTATGAGTATAAAAAATAGTGCCATAGAGAGGCGTATATCTTGTGAGGAGGTATCGACTTTTGGGACAAGCACCTTTTTGATTTCAGGAAACCACCAAAACATAAGCTGTAGAGTCTTATAGAGTATATATATCACTAGTATAAATAGAGCTAAGTAGCCTATTTTTATAACTAAATTGATATTAAATCCTGTGGTGATAGCAGCATCAAAAACGGTCAAAGTGGTGATACTCAATATCTCGCCCAAAACTCCTGCTATAAATGCCAACTGTATCCATGACTCCTCTTTGCCATAGGTCTTGGATAGTGAGGCTAGAAGTCCTATAGAGATGAGGGGCATAGAGATAATTACTACAGAACTAAGCTCAAATATAAAGCCAAATATACCAGAGAATGCTCCTATAAAAAAGAGAAATATCATAGATTTTTTAATAACTGATTTGGGACTATTGATGAGCTGTTTCAAATCTACCTCCATACCTGCTAGAAACATCAGATACAAAAAGCCCACTTCGGCTATAAGTGAGAAGTATTGACTATGTCCAATAAGTCCAATATATGCCACAAGAGAGCCTAAGATAATCTCCACAGAGGGGATAGGCATCTTTAAGAGTTTGGATACATAGGGGCTAATCCATATCAATAGAGATAGTGTTAGTATCAGTATTATGTTAGGGTCTATCACATCTTTAGTAGTCTCTACGGCACTGTGTAGCAATTTTATATCCTAGTTTTTCGATTATATCTCTATCTCTATCTGCTTTTTCGCCCTTGGTGGTGAGATAGTCTCCTATGACGATAGCGTTCGCTCCTGCTTCAAACATAAGTGCCTCTTTTTGATTAAATAGTAACTCTCTTCCTCCTGCTACCATCAACATAGCCTCATCTCCTAATAGATGACGAGCCTTTTTGATTATCTCTGTAGCTTCTGCTAACTCTATATTTCGTGTTTTGATAGGTAGTGCTTGGTTTGGATGGTAGAAGTTGAGAGGAGTTGACTCAGGAGAGAGTGAGGCGATAGAGTCAAGTAAATCATCTCTATCCACCCTACTCTCACCCATACCAAATATCCCACCACAACATAGAGCTAGTCCAACTGATTTGGCACTCTCACAAGTGATATATCTCTCTTCCCATGAGTGTGTGGAGCAAATCTCTTTATAGTAGCTTTGTGATGTCTCTAGGTTGTGGTTGTAGCTATCTATCCCACTCTCTTTGAGATATTGTAGTTGATTTTTAGTGGCTGTACCGTTACACGCTATGAGGTTTATATCTTCTATCTGCTCTTTGATAGCCCTTGCACTCTTAGCTACAAACTCTGTCTTTTTGTCATCTAGCCCTTTTCCTGCTGTGACTAGACAATATCCCAATGCTCCTTGTGCTTTTGCCATCTTTGCTTCATTGACTATTGCATCAATTGATTTATAGTTGTATCTCTCTATATCGGCGTGATACCTCACACTTTGGGTACAAAATTTACAATCTTCTTTGCAAGTGCCACTTAGGATATTATTGATAGCACATAGAAATATCTCTCTCATCTATACATCTGCCTCTACTTTGTGTTTGCACTTGAAGCAGACAAACACCTCTCCTGCTTTGAGTGTTTTTTTACCCATTAGGTAGTCACACTTTGGACACTTCTTATCTACTGGCTCGAAGTTGGCTATAAATTTACACTTAGGGTAGTTTACACATCCAAAGAACTTACCCCTCTTGCCCTCTCGCTCTTGAAGTTTGCCTCCACACTCAGGACACGGTACACTTAGCTCTTTGGCAGGTTCAAGTGATTTGGCATTTTTACACTTAGGATAGCCTGAACATGCCAAAAACTTCCCTCTTTTGGAGTTTTTGATTACCATCATTGAGCCACACTTCTCACACTTCTCATCTGTCTCTTCTGGTCCTTCTATCTCTGTGCCGTCTGTGTTTTTGGTATATTTACACTTAGGAAAGTTACTACACGCTATAAACTCACCATATCGCCCTTTTCGTAATAACAGTTCAGAGTCACACTTAGGACAGTTCTCACCAGTTGGTATTGCTACTTTAAGGCTCTTTATATTTTTTTTGCCCTCTTCTATCTTCTCCATAAATGGTGTATAGAAACTCTTTAATATACTCTGCCAATCTGTATTGCCCTCTGCTACTTCATCTAGTTTCTCCTCCATATTTGAGGTAAATCCACTATCTACAATCTCAGGAAAGTGCTTATCTAACATATCAATAACTGTAAATGCTATCTCAGTAGGCTGAATTCGTTTTTTCTCTAGTTCTATATATTTACGAGTCTGTAGGGTAGTAACTGTAGGTGCATAGGTACTAGGTCGTCCGATACCTAGAGACTCTAGCTTTTTGATTAGACTCGCTTCATTGTACCTAGGTGCTGGTTCGGTGAAGTGTTGAGCCTGTTTTATATCATCCATAGATACCGATTGACCCTTTTTGAGTTCTGGCAAAAGTTTATCTTTATCACTATACCCTGTAACTACATAAAATCCATCAAAGAGTAGCTTTCTACCACTGGCTTTAAAGGTACACTTATCACCTTTAAATAGAAGTGTTTGTGACTCTAGCTCTGCCTCATTCATCTGAGATGCTACAAATCTATTATATATAAGTCTATATAGCTTTAGCTCATCTGCTGAGAGATACTGCTTGGCTAACTCTATATCAAACTCAATCATAGTAGGACGAATAGCCTCATGTGCCTCTTGCGCCCCTTTGGATTTGCTTGTATATACTTTGGGCTTGGCAGGTAGGTACTTATCTCCATACTTTGATGATATATGCTCTCTAACACTAATTACCGCCTCTTTGGCGAGGTTAAGAGAGTCGGTTCTCATATAGGTGATAACTCCCATAGTTCCCTTATCGGTCTTGACACCCTCATATAGCTTTTGGGCTACCATCATACTCTTTTTGGGTGAAAATCCTAGTTGAGTTGAGGCTGATTGTTGCAAGGTTGATGTCATAAATGGTGGAGGTGTTTTGGTCTTTCTTTTGGTTTTTTCTAGTGATACCACTACAAACTCTTCACCTTTGGCACAATCTACTATCTCTGTGGCATCGGCTTCATTTTTGATAGTGAGTTTCTCTATCTTAAGACCATTATAGTCATATATAGATGCCTCTATATCTCTCTCAAAGAGTGCATCTATAGTCCAAAACTCCTCTGGGATAAAGCTCTTTATCTCTCTCTCTCTTTCAACAACTATTTTGAGAGTTGAGCTTTGGACTCTACCTGCACTTAGCCCCTTTTGGATTTTACTAGCTAGTAGTGGAGAGAGTTTATACCCCACTATACGGTCTAGTATCCGTCTAGTCTGCTGTGCATCTACACTATCCATATCTATCTTGCGTGGAGATTTTAGGGCATTGTCTATTGCACTTTTGGTAATCTCATGAAATACTATCCTAGGAAGCTCTGTAGGCTCTTTACCTATAGCTTTGGCGATATGATACCCAATAGCCTCACCCTCTCTATCCTCATCGGTAGCTATAAATACCACCTCTGCCTCTTTTGCCAATTTCTTTAGCTCTTTTACTACGGGATTGACATCTCTAGGGATAGAGTATTTGGGGACTAAGTCACCCGTTTTATCATCTATAGAGATACCAAAAGTGCTTTTTGGTAAATCTCGTATATGCCCTTTGGAGGCGATGACTTTGTACTCTTTACCCAAGAAGTTACTAATCGTTCTTGCTTTTGCTGGAGATTCTACTATTATTAAGTTTTTCATAAATGCTCATTTTCATAGGAGTTTTTGGCATTGTAACACAAAATAGTTAAATAAGAATATTTAATCTACCTTTTTTAAAATTCTAGGTAGCGTAATACCTGTTTGACTCTGATATTTACCTTTTCTATCACTATAAGTTGTCTCACACGGCTCATCACCTTGCAAAAATAGCACTTGTGCTATTCCCTCATTGGCATAGATTTTGGCAGGTAGTGGGGTGGTATTGGAGATTTCTATAGTGATATGACCCTCAAAGCCTGGCTCAAAAGGTGTCACATTTACAATAATCCCACATCTTGCATAGGTACTTTTGCCAAGACATATAGCCAAAGTATCACTAGGCATCTTAAAATATTCTACGGTACGAGCCAATGCAAAAGAGTTAGGAGGTACTATACATACAGCACCTTTAAAATCTACCACATTATTATCACTAAAGTTTTTGGGATCGACCACTTCTGCGTTTATATTAGTAAAAATCTTAAACTCATCAGTAACACGAATATCATAACCATAAGAGCTAAGTCCATAACTAACTACGCCCTCACCTACAAGTCCCTCACAAAAGGGGCTTATCATATCCTCATTTATCGCTTTCTCTCGTATCCATTTATCAGGTTTTAATCCCATATCTTTCCTATCTTATTATTTTGATATTTGCACTACTTCTTTTTTTGTAGAAATACTCACTTAGTGCCTCATCTTGTTGTCTCTGTTTCCACTGAGTAGTAACAGCACCTACTGCATCCTCAAAAGGCATTCTTCTCTTACCTGTTTTAGATAGTACCTTATATGCTATATATCTATCTCCTGCATTAAATACCTTTGTAAAAGAGCCATTTGGAGTCTGCAAGATAGCTGTAAATATATCATTATTTAAGCTTTTTGTAGATTTAGTTACTCTCTTGCTTCTTATTCCCTTTCTCATCTTCTTATCCAAGACAAATTTATTGAGATTTCTATTGGAGCGAGAGCTATACTCTATAAGCTTCACTCTTGATGGGGCTACAAATGAGTTTTTGTTTTTTTTGTAGTGAGCTTTTAGCTCCAAATTACTAGGATTAGGGATAGTAGGGAGTATATTTTGTTGAAAAAACTTCTCTTTTTTCATAGACTCTTTGATACCTAGACGAAACTTACCCCATCTAGTACCTTGTGATTTCAAAATTTTTCTCATCTTCTTGACACTTAGATTGTTTTGTCTAGCTATCATAGCTATCTTGCCATCTACATCAATCTCTGGAATCTCTATATCTCTCATAGCAGACTTCTGTAACCTATCTTGAATTAATAGGTCTCTAGCCTCTTTTTTGGATATTCTCATCTGTTTTGATACAGCTCTAATCTCAGCAGTTGTGACAGCCTCACCCTCTACTACCACAGCTATACCATCTAGCATCTTCGCATGAGTTAGTGTAGCTAAAATCATAAAACTTAATAAAATAAGCCTCTTCATAAATATCTCCATTTCTCTTCTATAAAATTTAGAAAATTATAACATAATCGCGTAAAATTTAACCAAAACTATCCATTAGTATTATAAAACTCTATAAACTAACTATATTGTGGGGTGGTTTGGATGATTTGGAGTACAATATTTTGAGACTCCAAGAGTTAGAGGATAAATCTATATCCCCTCCATCTCTTTGAGTGTAGCTAGTAGAGCACCTAATTTATTTTTGACCTCTATATACTCCAACTCTGGAATGGAATCTGCTACTATACCTGCACCTGCTTGTAGAGTGATTGAATCTGGCTTGATTAGAGCCGTTCTTATCGTGATAGCTGAGTCCATATTTCCATCAAATGAGAAGTACCCTACACTTCCTGAGTAGAAGCCTCTTTTTAGCTTCTCATATTTAGCTATTAGCTTCATAGCTTCGATTTTGGGAGCGCCTGTCATAGTACCTGCTGTAAATGTGGCTTTGAACAAATCAAACATATCTTTATCTTTGTCCAAATGTGCCTCTACATCTGATACCATGTGCATCACATGAGAGTATCTCTCTACTCTCATCATATCGCTCACTTTGACTGTGCCTGTCTGGGCTACTCGCCCAACATCATTGCGTCCTAAGTCTATTAGCATTAGGTGTTCTGCACACTCTTTTGGGTCGTTTAACATCTCAATCTCTAGCTCTTTGTCTCTTTGGGCATTTTTGCCTCTTTTGCGTGTACCTGCTATTGGACGAAGGAGTATCTCACCCTCACTAAGTCGCACCATCACCTCTGGGCTAGACCCACAGATAGAGAAATCTTTAAAATCTAGTAAAAATAGATATGGAGATGGATTTTTTGAACGCAGAACTCTATAAAATGATAGAGGGTCGATAGTACCCTTTTGGGTATATCTATTGGCTAGAAGTATCTGAAAAATATCACCTGCTCTAATACTCTCTTTGGACTCAATAACAAGCTCTTTGAAGCGTTCTTCGTCTATACTAAAGCTACCCTCTCCATCAAGTCTCACAGACTTGATAGCCATAGGAGTAGATGATTGGGTTAGTAGCTTCTCTATAGACTCTATATTACCTCTCATACTCTCATCTTGTGATATTATAGTGAGTTTGGCACTTTTATGTGAGTATGCTATGATGATATTTGGACGCACCAAATCCAAATCAGGAGTATCTAGTGGGTCATATAGACTATCCATACTCTCCTCTAGTACAGGCTCAAATACTCTCACCATATCATAAGCTATAAACCCTATAAATCCATCTACAAACGAGAAGCCTACCTCTTGGGCTTTGGCTTTATAGAAGCTCTTGTCTATATCACTATAATACTCTTGCAAAAAACTAAATGGGTCTTTATCTATGGTGTTTGAGTTTTGATTACTATCTATATAAGTAGTGGTCTTATTTTTATATATCAATCTCTCTTTTGCACCTATAGTGATAAAAGAGAAGTTGCCATCACTAGAGTTTACCACACTCTCAAAGAGCATAGTAATATCATCACTAAATAACTCTTTGATTTTTGAATATAGTGCTACTGGTGTTAGTTGGTCAAATAGTGTCGTTTTGTGTATCATAATCTACTGCTCTACTACATAAGCTTGTTTATTTATAAGGTCTTGTACTCTAGCCAATGAGCCTTGGGCAGAACCTCTACCATTATACGGACCAATAAGAAGTTTCTTTATCCCATTACTAGGAGGTGTAATCTTATAGTTAAAGCCATGTCTTTTGATAGTAGATAAGAAACGCCTACTTGGAGCGTTGCTAAATGAACCCACTTGAATATAGAAGTTACCCACTTCCTCTACTGGTGGAGGTGGAGGAGTCTCTCTTTTAGGTTGTTTAACCGGCTGAGTATATACAGATTTTGGTATAGCTACTTTTTTGGTCTCTGGCACATATACAGCAGGTCCATCACCATTTACTACTTTGGTAGTAGAAGTTTTGCTCTTACTCTCATCTATAGTATCTATGGTATTTTTACTAATACTATCTTTATCATCAGGCTCTTTGACATCTTCATCTATGATATTTTTTAGAGATAGTTTATCCTCAGTTATCTTATCTAGCTCACTATTTGGCTCTAGTTTCAAATCTGGGTCTATAGTATCAGTGTAGTTTTGCTCAAAATTTAGTGCTTCATCTTGTGCATTTTTGAGTAGAGTCTTTGTCAAAATAATGGCTACGATTAATACAACAATAGATAGTGCAACTATTGTCAAAAAACTTTTAGCTTTATTATTTGTAGGCTCCTCAGCATCGATAATTAAATCATCAAGATTATGGTCGTGTGTATTATTACTCATCAAGGTAAAATCTCCCGCTATAATTTTACTCTGATTATATCATATTTATTTATATTAAAGCATATTATTAAATATTAACTATAAAATCCACCCCAAAAGAGGCGATTTTATTCTATTAATAGATAGATTTCTCATAAATCACAAAATTTTGTGCCAACTCTCTCATCTCCTCTTTTATAGAAGCGTGAAGCTCACTATCACCAATATTATCCAAAACATCTGCTATTTTGTTGGCAATTATCTCAAACTCTATCTCCCTCATACCTCTACTTGTAAGAGCTGGAGAGCCGATACGAACACCAGAAGTGACAAATGGACTTCTAGTCTCTCCGGGTACTGTATTTTTGTTTACAGTAATTCCTGCATCTCCTAGTGCCAAGTCGGCATCTTTACCTGAGAAATCTTTATCCAAAAATGATAATAGTACAAGGTGATTATCAGTTCCACCTGATACGACATCATACCCACGAGATACCAATACTTCTGCTAGTCTGTTGGCATTTGCTTTGACCTGTTTTGCATAATCTTTCCACTCACTAGATAGATTGTGTTTAAACCCAACTGCCTTAGCAGCGATTACATGCACAAGTGGTCCACCTTGAAGTCCGGGGAATATAGCTGAGTTGATTTTTTTGGCTATATCCTCATCATTTGTCATAATCATACCACCCCTAGGACCTGCTAGAGTCTTGTGAGTAGTAGTAGTGACCACATCAGCATAAGGGAAAGGACTAGGGTGTTCACCTGCACATACCAGCCCAGCTATATGAGCAATATCAGCAAACAATATAGCTCCCACTTCATCAGCTATCTCTCTAAATTTTTTGAAATCTATCTCTCTAGCATAAGCAGAAGCTCCACAAACTATAATCTTGGGTTGCACTATTTTGGCTATTTCAAGCACTTTATCATAGTTGATACGACCATCGAGTTCTACACCATAAGTAAAACTAGAGTAGTTTTTACCTGAAAAACTAGGCTTACTTCCGTGAGTAAGGTGTCCACCGTGGCTCAAATCCATACCCAAAATCTTCTCACCAGCTTTGAGTAGTCCTGCATATACAGCACCATTTGCTTGGCTTCCTGAGTGTGGTTGTACATTGGCAAACTTACAATCAAATAGCTCACAAGCTCTATCGATAGCTAGTTGTTCAACTACATCAGCATACTCACAACCACCATAATATCTTTTGTATGGGTAACCCTCTGCGTATTTGTTTGTAAAAACAGAACCCATAGCCTCCATTACAGCAGGAATAGTAAAATTCTCACTAGCAATCATCTCCAAATGGTCTGTTTGTCTCTTTTTTTCATTCTCAATAGCTTCAAAAATCTCTGGGTCAAATGTCTCTATAGCGTAGCTCATAATATTCCTTATCTGTTCTGTAATATAATAATTGTAGTTATATCAAATTTAATCTAAATATATGGTTTAACTAGAGATATTAATCAAGATAGATTTTAATTTCACTATCGCATCTTTTGGCTCAATGACACTCACCATATCACTATCTTCTATCAGTAGCTCTAGTTCTCTTAGCTTGATTAATCCATCATCTACCTCAAAATCCATCTCTATATTATAGTTTATCTTTACATACTCCTCTATCTTCATATCCAAACTCTCTATGCTAATAGGACTCTTCTCTTTGGATAGAAATATATATACCAAAAGTACCTCTTTACTCTCCTCAACTTCAGCCATATTTATCATATAGTTCAAAGCTCCTGCGTTGTTATCTAGGCTATGAAAGTAGAGATTTTTGGCTAGTTGTGCCATATAGTGAGTTCGTCTAAATATCACCTCTTTGACCTGTCTCCACAGTATCCCCATAAAAGCACCTAGTGCGAGTAGTGCTGACATAGGCTCAATAGCAGCTGCTCCTAGTTTGGCTATTAGTGTAGAGCCTCCACCTATCGTACCACCTCCACCCACTACACTTAGTTTGACTTTATCAAATAGTCTCATTTTTACCTTGGTATTGGGAAATAGCATCTGCAAATCCATCTGTGGTATATTTTTGAATAGCTTTATATATATATTATTAGATTCAGATTGGGATAGTAGAGGATTTTGTTTTTTGAGTTTTTTTATAACCACTTCAATATCTTTGCCCTTTTGTTGGGCTATCTCTGAGGCTCTCTGCTCTAGTTGTTTGGGTTTTATGATTAGAAATAGACGACGATAGATAGGCTCTATGATAGTCTTCTTTTTGATATATAGAGATTTGGGGTCTCGTATCTGGTCTGTGCTTATAGACTCTCCTCTATAGTATAGCTCTATCTTCTCATAATCATCAAAATCTACACTCACATCTACACCATAAGGAGATGTTTTATTCATAGTATCTTCTAACATCTGATGAGTTAGTATCTCATAATTAGCGTGATTGAGCAGAGGACGAATATGTCCAAAAAATCTCTTCTCTTTTTGCACATACTCCTCATCACTTATACTCAAAGATGAGACTATATCACTATCTGGATTAAAGGGTTGATATTGACTCTTGAGACTATCAAGCTCATCATAAAACTTATAGTAGTAGTATCTATGAATATCTTTTGCTATTTTTTCATAGCTACTCTTCTCTTCTATATCGAGATACTCTAGTGTACCACTCAAAAGCTCACTATAAGCTATAGGTATAAATCGCTCTTTTATATCATTATTATAATCTATCTTCATTAG
>Ga0193963_1001839_pt1 | contig 10292 bp, 10 predicted proteins | sample FB_6_MG_FD_140359 | JGI IMG/M metagenome (GOLD analysis project Ga0193963, IMG submission 140359) | Microbial mat bacterial communities from the Broadkill River, Lewes, Delaware, United States - FB_6_MG | ecosystem: Environmental > Aquatic > Freshwater > River > Microbial mats | place: USA...
AGTAAATATAATTGCAAATAACCAAAAAGTTGTTTGAACTGCACTCGTTGCTATTTGAGATGTTGCCATACCTACAGGTAGCATATCTTGTATAGCCCATGGTTGACGACCAACTTCTGCTACTATCCAACCTAGCTCACCAGCTAAGTAACCTAATGGGATAGACCAAAGCGCTGAATATAAAAGTATCCTTTTCTTTTCTATTTTTCCAATCATTGAAAAATAAAGAATCAAAAAGAATAAAACAAGAAACCAACTACCCAAACCAACCATTAGATGAAAACTGTAAAAAACTAGAGATACATTAGGAACAATATCTTTTTCATCTTTTAGATACCCATATCCGAAGTATTTTTCATGAGCCCTAAAAATAGTTAAGTGTGCTGATGCTTTTACATCATCTTTTAATTTTTTAGCTTCTTTATAAGACTTTAGAGCTTCAATTGCTATTTTCCCTTTTGTTATTTTTTCTTTTGCCGATATAATTTTATGTTCATCATTGTCTCCATAAACAAGTTCATTGATTCCTGGAACATACGCATTCATATCATGAAAACCTAAAATTGAAAGAGCATAAGGAACTTCGATACTCCAAATAAATTCATCTGTATCATCACCTATTTTCTTATCTTCATTTAGCTGTCCAATCGCCACTATACTAGCTCGCTTATGACCATCATATAAACCTTCCATTGCGGCTAATTTCATAGGCTGATGTTGTGCAACTTGATGTGCTGATTCATCTCCTGATAGTATTAAAAACATTGAAGTAATTAGTCCAAAGGTTGCACCAACAACCATACTTTTTTTGGCTTTTACTACATCTTTGTTTTTTAATAAATAATAAGCACTAATACCTACAACAAATAATGCGCCCATCACATAACCACTACCTATAGTGTGTAAAAACTTTGAATAAGCAGTTGGGTTAAACACTACATCCCAAAAACTTTCCATCTCAAATCGTGCAGAATCGACATTAAATTTCATACCTACAGGATGTTGCATCCAACCATTTGCAACAAGTATCCACAATGCAGATAAATTAGAACCAATTGCAACTAACCATGTAGATGTTAAGTGCATCTGTTTACTTACTTTATCCCATCCAAAAAACATAATTGCAAAAAATGTTGACTCCATAAAAAATGCCATAAGTCCTTCAATAGCAAGCGGAGCTCCAAATATATCTCCCACTATCCATGAGTAGTTTGACCAGTTGGTACCAAATTCAAATTCCATAATGATACCAGTTGCTAAACCAATGGCAAAATTAATAGCAAATAGAGTCATCCAAAATTTGGTAATCTCTTTCCATATAATATTTCCAGTTTTAACATAAATCGTTTCCATAATTGCAATAATAAATGATAAACCTAATGTAAGTGGTACAAAAAGCCAATGATATAATGCTGTTAATGCAAATTGTGCCCTTGACCAATCAACTAAAAGTGTGTCTTCCATATTTTATAATCCTTTAGTTAAATTTTCTAATACATGAGATGATCTTTGTTCATCTGTATCAAAATTGGTTTTTAAAAAGTTTGGGAAAAAGAATATTTTCATAATAAGTATAAATACTATAAATTTAAATGCAATGATTTTCCATAACAGTTTTCCTGTTTTCATATTTTTAAAACCATCTATATAAAGACTAAAAATATTTCTAAAAATGTTATATTTCAATGAATTTCCTTAATTATTATATTTTGAAATTATAATTAAGATAACTTAATGTAATATTATTTATAAAGTTTAGTTATTTTTATATTTACATACATCTAAAACTTTGGTTTAGAATCTTCTGGTAAATATTTAATTTAATCTAATTTAAACTTTATTATTATACTATAGGGGGTATACTATATAAAGGAATGAAAAATGGAAATATTAATTAAAATATTTGAAAATATAATGATTTTATCAGATGCAATGAGTTTTTATATTTTAGTTGGTCTTATAATTGCTGGAGTTCTAAAACAACTCATTCCTGATAATTTTATCAGTTCTCAATTAGGAAAAAATAAAATCTCATCTGTTATCAAGTCTACAATACTTGGTATACCTATGCCAGTGTGCTCTTGTAGTGTAATACCGCTAGCTAAAACATTAGAGAAAGAAGGTGCTAGTAAAGGTTCTGTTCAAAGTTTTTTAATTGCAACACCAATTACAGGAGTTGATTCTATTATGGCAACTTATAGTTTTTTTGGTTGGATATTTACGATTTATAGAGTTATTACAGCTATTGTTATTGCTATTATTACGGGAATTGTTCAAAACTTTATAGAAAATAAAGATATTAAAAAAGACCAGAACATAAACTTTTCTGTTAGTGAGCCAATCCATCCTACAAAAAATACAAACATAGAAACTAAATGTGATAACTCGTGTTGTGGTACAAAAAAAGTAACCAAAAAATTTAGTGTAAAAGAGAGTTTTAACTATGCTTTTAATGTCCTTTTTAAAGATATTTATATAGGACTATTTATAGGGCTTATTATTGGGGGAGTATTTACTACACTTTTACCAAAAGAACTTTTAGAACCACTATTTGAATATCAATTTTTAACATATATTGCTGTTTTAATTATAAGCTTACCTTTATATGTTTGTGCAACAGCATCTTTGCCAATAGCAGCAGCCTTTTTATTGAGTGGTATGAGTAGTGGAGGCGTTTTTGTTTTTTTGAGTGCTGGACCAGCTACAAATGCAATTACAATGGGCGTAGTGGCTTCAATGTTTGGTAAAAAATCGCTTTTGATATATTTGGGAGTTATTTCAATTCTGAGTATCTTTTTTGGTTATATTTTTGATAACTTTTTTTCAAATTTAGAGGTATTTAATATTCATACTCATGCTGATGAATTTAGTTTTATTGATACTTTTAGTACGATATTAATGTTTACTTTAATGATATACAGTTTTATTAAATCGAAGTATAACAATCAACATTAACAATATAAACAAGAATTTTTCTTGTTTATATTACTTTCCAAATACTTTTATAATTTCTAAAAGATTATCAACTTGTGCTTCACTTTCTGCATTATCTCCATTTTTAATTTTTTCTATCATATGACCTTTAGCATAATGCTCTATATATGAAGTAATCATACCATTAACTGCTCCTTTTATAGCAGTGAGCTGTCTAATGGTTTCATAAGGGTCAGTATCTAAATCTAGTTCTTCATCCGAAAATTTATTTTTCAATGAGTTTACTTGACCCGCAATTCTATTTATTCTATTTTGTAATTTTCTTTTTTCTACATCACAACAATAAGACATATTTTTCCTTTATTATACTATATAGGGGTATATTATATTAACTACTATTAATTATAACTGAAAAAATTCTATAAGTATTTTAAAATGGTTCAACAAAAAATAAGTAGATAAACTGTATTATTTACGACATTTTTAAGGACTGTTATGAAAAAAATAAAACAAAAAAATATCGATAAACATAATGAAAAAAAAGCTCAAGCTTCGGATAATATTATAGAAGAAGAAAAGATAGATTATATAAAATATATTGCATTTCAAGTTGTTCTTGGAACTATTTTACTGATTGCAATGATGGTTGTATTATATATGCTTCAGATGGATAGTAAACATATAATCACTATACTTATAGCGTATTTCCCTTATCTTTATATCAAAAAAGATGCACCCAAACAACTTCATATACTCTCATGGAGTGTCTATGCAGGTATTATTATATTTGCAATATTTTTTAGATAAAAGACTAATTCATTTTTGAATTAGTCTAAAACTATGAAATAGCTCCAATCGCTTTGTCTAAAGTATATTTCATATCTTCATCTAATTCAGCCATATTTGACCTCATCCATTGTAAATACCCTGAATCTTTTTTAGCAATATTTAAAACCTCTTCACCTTTGTATTTCCCAAATCTAAACTTATTGATAAAAACAGGTGTTCTTGTAAGTTCAGCTAATTTTTCCATTGGATTATAGTCAGGATACTGAGCAGTACATTGTGTAACTAATTTTCGTAAAAATAACTTCATAATCAAAACATCACCTATAGCATCATGCGCTTTTATAGTAATATTGAGATCTTTGGCTTCTTGTGCTTCAGTTTTATAAAGCTCCAAAGCATATCTTATATACTGCAATCTATGATAAGGAAGTTCTGGATAAAGGTGTTTTGCACATCGTAAAGTATCAATAAGTGTGTATTGATTCACAAAACCCTCTTTTTCTAACATCCCTAAATCAAAATTAATATTATGTGCTATAAGATAGTTTTCACTATTATTTAACTCTTGTAATTGTTGATAAAAATTTGTACTCGTAAATACATCTTTACCGTCTATGAGGTTTGGAGTAATATTGTGAACCTCCATAGCTTCTAGTTTAATAGGAAGAACCGTACTACAAAGTTCATCATAAACCTTAACATCTGTTCTACTACTGATTATCATACCACCAACTTGAATAATTCTATCTTCAGCCGAAGCACCTGTAGTTTCTGTATCAAAAAGTATATATTTTGCCATAGTGTGATTGTATCCTTAAAAAATATCTGGTATATCTACATTGATATCCATATCTGGCATATCCGTAGGAATTTGTGGTGGTCGATTATTATCATCTTCTGGTGGAGGAGTCATCCCTTCTGGTGGGTCGATTACCATACTTGAACTATCCATTGACTCAAATTCTGTTATTTCTGGCGGTTTACTATATGGGTCTTCTTTATCCACAAATTTAGTAAGCTCTTTATGAAAGTCAAGTTTTACTGTCCCTATAGAACCATTTCTTTGTTTACCTATAATAATTTCAGCTTCCTCTATAGGTTTATCAATAAAGGCACTTTTATATGGAGGGTTATCTCCTCTATCTTGTGACTCTTTCTCTTTTCTTTGCTCATCTCGTTCTTTATAGATATCATCTCTATATACAAACATAATGATATCGGCATCTTGCTCGATTGCTCCTGACTCTCGAATATCACTTAACATTGGTCTTTTATCTGGTCTACTTTCTAATCCCCTATTAAGCTGAGATAGTGCAACAATAGGTACACCCATCTCTCTTGCTAGTAGTTTTAAACCCCTAGATATTTCATCTACAGTCAATCGTCTATCTGTACCACCTGTTCCTGACATAAGTTGTAAATAATCGACAATGACTATTTTGATATTGTTTTTTTCATTTTGTGCAATTTTTCTTACTCTTGCTCGAAGTTGATTGATATTTACACTTCCACCATCGTCTACAAAAAGTTTTTTATCTGCAAGGTCTACAAAAGCATCTTCTACAAGTTTGGCTTGAGAAGGATCAAGTTCACCTTTTCTTAAGTTTTGTAGAGGCACACCTGTTTTTGCACTGACTAGCCTAGTCATCAATTGTGTTTCTGGCATCTCTAGTGAGAAAAATATAACACCATCACCCTTTTCTAAGTTTTGTAGTGTTGTATTTAAAACTATCGATGTTTTTCCCATGGCAGGTCGAGCTGCAATAATCACTAAATCCCCAGGATTAAAACCTGTTGTTTTTTTATCTAAGCCATAAAAACCAGTAGTTTGACCTGTAAGATAACTCACCCCACGCTCTTGCATTTTTTTGATATGTTCTCTAGTATTTGTAATAATCGTGTCCATATCTTTAAGTTCACTACTTGCACTATCCATTGTAATACTATACAAATCGTTTTGCACTTGGTCAACTGCTTCTAGTGCTGAGATATTATCTTCAAGGGTGAGTTTTTTAATATTTGTAGCAAGAGATGTAAGTTCTCTTTTTACTGCTCCATCTTTGATCTCTCGTACATACGCCATAGTATTTGAAATAGGATTGGCTGAGAGTATCTCAATGAGTATACTATCACTTACCTCTTTACTATCGAGTCTTTTTCTTATGAAATCTTCATCAATAGGCATATCATCATGATTGAGAGCTTCCATAACAGCAAATACTTTTTGATGTGCAGGAAGATAGAAATCACTAGGTTTAATCACCCCTAATATATCTTCAATAATCTCATGGTCAAATAGTATTGAGCTTAGAACTGCTCGTTCAATATTGAGTGAGTAAATGTTATCCATCGTTAGAAATATCCCTTGATTTTGTGTATATGTAGTATATACTTTTATTTAATTTTGTATTTTATCTAAATGGTACTAAAAAGGCTATTTGCTATTTAGTATTACATTTTGTGTATTGGAAATCGTTTTATGTTCTGTATAAATATTTTCTATTGTTTGTAATTCTGAATATATCTCAATATCATTATTTTTAGTATAAAACCTCATTATTGACAACAATATCACACCCAATATCACCAATGAAACTAAAACTTCCAATAATGTAAATCCTTTTTTCATAAAAATAAGCTTCATTATCCTATCACCTTACTATAATTTTTACTAGTATAGCTAACTTATTATTTTAGATAAAATAGAAAAATATTTATAAAAGTAATTTAGCAAAATAACGATACAATACTCGCCAAAAATAGACACAAAGAAGAGTAATTGATGATAATTTTAGAGACAAGTAACCTATACCTCAAAACAATAGAAAAAGATGATACTAAAGTTTTACATGAAAAAATATTTTCAAATGAAGAAACAATGAAGTATACTTTTTTAGAAAAAGCTTTGACACTAGAAGAGAGTAAAAAATTTATTTATAAAAATTTTTGTAAAAATAATGCACATATAGGACTTGCACCACTTTTTGAAAAAAAGAGTGGTCTTTTAGTAGGTATTGCAGGTATTTTAGAATGTGAAGAGTTAGGTAAAGATCATTATGAATTTGGGTTTATCATTGTTGAGGAGTTTCGAAGAAAAGGTTATGCAACAGAGATAGCCAAATCTCAAATGACATTTATAAAAAAAAGACTCAAACAAAATAGAGCTTTTGCACTTGTTCATAAAGAGAACACACCCTCTAATAACTTATTATTGAAACTAGGAATGAGTTTTGAAAAAGAACTTTCAACAGAAGATAGAGATATAAGAAAAGTTTATATAAAAAAAATATAAACCTCTCTTTCGAACTTATTTCTTTTTAAATACTTTTGCTATATCTTTAGCATATTGAAGCTCAGTTGTAATCCCTACACAAGAACAATTTATTTCACTCAATACATATTTATCGCTACCATCTTTATTGTAATCCAAAATATAATCCATCGTCCATAATAGAGGATAACTTTGTCCTTTTAAAAATGGTTTAATATCCTTAAGCCCTTGTTTTGTAAGTTTTACAACCTCTTTCCATTTTGCCTCTTCTGGTGATTCGTAGTTATATTGTGCACCTGAAAAAAGTGTTGCTGAAAATCCACCATCTTGTGGTTTTTTGTGTACAACAGAAACTGCTTTGTCGTTTACTAGTACAACTCTTACTTCACCCTCTGCAATTCTTTCTAAATATCTACACCCAACAAAACCAGTTTTTCCTTGGAAGTATGCTGCATTTTCATCATCTGGATCAAATTTTACTTCAAATTTTTCTAAAAACTCTTGAATATTATCATAATAAAATTTCTCATTATTAACAGCTTCAACTGTAAAAATAGAACCATCTTCTTTTTTTGATACAAGATAAACACCCTCACCTGTTGAACCATAGTTTGTTTTTAATACTCTTATATCATGTTTTGCTAAATCACTTGGAAATTTTCTCACAAAGTCAGTATATGTATGATAAAAATATGTTTCATCATCTCCTAATTTTGTCCCTTTTAGTTTTGCTAAAATATCTTTAAAATCCAAGTTTATCATAACATCAGGATGAGTATGAATCTCTACTCCACTATTACTCAAGGCTTTTAAAAACTGAAAATATTCATCAACACCTTTTAAATTTCCAGGGTTTATTCTACTTATTACAGAGTGTGCATTTTCTTTCAAATAATCCAAAAGTTCATATTTTTTATTTGGTCTATAAAATACTATTTCTGTTTTAAATCCCGCAATCTCTTCTATTGCATTTAATATCGGTTTTGAATCAGGTCTAAAACCATCAAATCCTTTATCACTTCCTTTTGCATATTCAATTATAAAAACTTTTTTTTCCATCTATTTTTCCTTTGTATTTATCTAAATTATAAAATAGCAATACCATAAGGTACTGTTTTCTTTTTTGATTCTTTTTTGATTTCCCCCAACATAAGATCTAAATTATTTTTATCCATACTAGGGTTTATCTCTATGATTGCAGAGGATACACCTAAAATATTAAATTTTCTTTCTATCCCAAATCTATCTTTTGCACTTATATAACCATTTTCTTGATCAACTTTTGAATATAGCTCCTTTACTTTTAATTTAAATTCTGTTTGGATCTCATGTATAGTTTTATAAACATATTCATATTTACTTTGAGTAAAACCAACAAAAAAATCATCTCCACCTATGTGAGCTAGAAAATTATTAGCTTGAGCGTATGATTTTAAAATTGTAGAAAAAAGGAGTATGACTCTATCTCCTTGTCGAAATCCATAATAATCGTTGAAAGGTTTAAAGTCATTAAAATCGAAGTAAACTATATAAAAAAAGCTTTTACTCTCAAAGTTGTTTAACAAATACTCTTCTATTTTTTTATTTCCAGGAAGTTTTGTAAGTGGATTTTTATCTTCTGCCATCTCTAAGTTTCTATTGTAAGAGATATCAAGTAAATCATTTACAGATAAAAATCCAAAGTATTTATTGTTTTTAGTAATATAAATTCCACTTGTATTATGTTTATTCATATTGTAAATTTCTAAAATCTTATCTACACCCCATGTTATTTCAGCTGATACAACATGTTTAATAAACTTTTTAATTTTTGTATGATCATTATCGTTCTTCGCTAATGCAATTCCAAACTGAGAATAAGATATTTTTTTGATATCTTTTTCATAAATTACCCCACATAAGTTATTGATGCGATCAACAATTGGGACGAATGAATTTTCAGAATTCTCTTTAAAATATATAAACAAATCATGTAAACTTGTATTGATAAGAATTGGTTTAATAATTTCAATTTTTTGCTTATCGAGTAAATTCGTAGAAAAATATCTTTTATCATTTTTATATAAGTCAGATATCTCTTCATATTTTGATTTGATTTTTTCAAGTTCAATTTTAGGTTTCTGTATAAAATATCCTTGTAATAAATCAGCACCTAAATCTTTACAAGTATAGTATTCTTCCTTAGATTCAATACCCTCAGCTATAACTCTCATACCCATTATATGAGCCATATTTATAATAGAACTGCAAAAAAGTCTTTTTTTAGCATCTAATTGAATATTTTGTATAAAAAATCGATCTATTTTTATAAAATTTGATTCTGCATAATAAAGAAGTTGTAACCCTGCAATCCCTGTACCAAAATCATCAATAGCTATATCATAACCCTCTTGTTTATATCTATTTACCATAGTTGTAATAGAACTTGGATCTTGGAGTGTTCCTCTTTCACTGAGTTCAAAACAGATTGATTTTTTATCGAGGTTAAGGTTTTCTAAAATAAGAGAAGTATTACCATGACTAAAATCAGGCATATAAAGTAATCTATGATCTAAGTTATAAAAAAGTTGAATGTTTTTTATATTTAAACGGGAAAATTTCTCTAATGCGATATATCGTAATTCAAGATCAAGTTGGTACAAAATACCATCATGAAAAGCATCATCAAAAAGATTGAAGATTGAATGAAAATTTCCCGCTTCATGAAAATTTCGTAATAGTGCTTCAACTGCAAAAAGATTTCCACTTTTTACATTTACTATTGGTTGGAAAGCGAAGTCTAACTTAGAAACTATTTTCTTCCATTTTTTATCTAACACATCATACCTTTGTAATTATATAAAAATATCTTATATAATTACAATTACATTATGATTACAAAAATGGAAGATTTTATCTATTAGAAATGATTAATATCCAATGATTAATTTTGCGATCATATTTTCATTTGATCGTTCTATTTTTAATTCTGTATGAACAGAACGCCTACCCTCTTCTAGTGCACCTTGAATCGTTTGCAATACATGCCAATATTTTTCATAAAAAGGAGTATCTATCTCTTTTATCTCTTCCCTTTTTATAATCTCTTTGATCAACTCTATACTTTGCATATAATATATTTTATTGATCGAGCGTTGGATTCTATAGTTTCTCATAATCTCAAGATTATTAACCCATACATTTTTTTCTGATTCTTTTAAATTTGTACGCATTTTTATGTGTTCTATCTCTTCATCTATTTTTTGAGTATAAGATTTTTCTGCATCTTCGACATCTTGTTCTAAAGTTGTTGAATATG
>Ga0193963_1001844_pt1 | contig 10289 bp, 8 predicted proteins | sample FB_6_MG_FD_140359 | JGI IMG/M metagenome (GOLD analysis project Ga0193963, IMG submission 140359) | Microbial mat bacterial communities from the Broadkill River, Lewes, Delaware, United States - FB_6_MG | ecosystem: Environmental > Aquatic > Freshwater > River > Microbial mats | place: USA...
ATCTTTTACTGCTTTTTTCTTCGTTTCTTCTTTTGTTTCTTTTATTATTATTTTCAGTAACGCTTCTACATTTTCTTTCTCTAATCTGTTTATATAGTTCCATAAACAGCTTGTACAGTAAGGTATATGAGCTGTTGCTTTCTTTACATATTTTGATAAATGGAATCTATCCAATACATATATTGATTTATTTATCCACTCTATTCCTTGTTTTATCCACAAGGCTCCATCTCCTGATAGATATATTTTTTCTATCTTTTCCATATCATATGCTTCATCTATGTAATTTGCTACCTCTAACCACAAGTCTTCACTTTCTTTATATACTCCACTAAACATTCGTATGTTTTTTAACTTGTTTCTTTTCTTACCTATTTTTTCTCTTCCTTCATGTACATACACTAATCTTGGCTGTATACAACTTCCATGTTGATTTGCTACATGATCTTCATCCGCTTCTATGTACAGTGTTTTTATTTCTTTCTTCTTTTCTTTTATTTTTATTACATTGTTTTTTACCGAACCTAGTTCTCTTATGGTATTCATGACTGTTTGACCTGTTATGTCTACATTTTTGCTTATTTTATCAGCACTTTTTCTATATGGTGATTCTATTGCTTCTTCCACAAGTTTTGATTTTAATGAAACATCCATTTTATCATGTGCTTTTATTCCAAGTATTTCGTCTGATAAATATGCATATCTTCCAGTCTTTTTATTCTCATAATATGTTCTTTCGTAATCTACTTGTCCAAACATTGTTGCTATACTTTTTTTATCATTTTTACTTTTTACTATCCATTTTTCTTTCCTATTAGATTCATTTTTTATGATATCATCAAATTTTTCTATTGCTTCTTTAGTTACTGCTACACCTACCTCATTCAGTGTTTCTGCTACATTTAATATGAATCCTGATATCCCTTCCTCTTGATTTATCATTTCTTCAAAACTTTTATTAATATTTTTAATGACTTTTTCTACTATTTGTTGTATAATTGTATCCATAAGAGCTCCTCTTTTGTTCGTATTTTGCTGATACTTATATGATATCATAGAGGTTGCTCTTTTTCTATATTCTATTTTTATTTTCCCCAAAGTAATTTTACACTAACCAACAAAAAAAACCGACCTCCCAATCGTTAGATTTTTAAGTCTAACTTTTGGAGGTCGGTACACAATGGACGTTTTTATCAATTACTAAATATTAATTTTATTTATAAAACTATTAATTCTTTTATTATTACATTTTTCAAAAAAAAAATTAGGTTCAGCAGATAACAGAATTTCACCATCATCCATAAAAATAATTTTGTCAGATATTTTTTTTGCAAAATTTATCTCATGTGTAACAATAATAGTTGTTATTCCAGTTTCAGAAACGCTTTTTATAACATCTAAAACTTCAGAAATCATTTCAGGATCTAGTGCTGAAGTCGGTTCGTCATATAATAAATATTTTGGTTTCATTGCTAGTGCTCTAGCTATTGCAACTCTTTGCTTTTGACCACCAGATAACTGATTAGGATATGAATTTTTTTTATCAAGCAATCCTACTTTTTTTAGTAAATCTATAGCATGCTTTGTAGCTTTGTCCTTATCAATTTTAAGTACTTTTATAGGTGATAAAACAATATTTTCTATTACTGTTAAATGTGGAAATAAATTAAAATTCTGAAATACAATTCCAATTTTTTTTCTCAAATTATTAATGCTTTTTTCGCTATAATCTATATTTATATCATCAATAGAAATTAAACCACTATCAATTTTTTCTAATCCATTTATTGTTCTTAACAAGGTACTTTTACCTGAACCACTAGGACCAATGATTGAAACAATTTCATTTTCTGAAAAATCTAAAGAAAGATTCTTGAGTACTTGTAAATTACCATAGTTTTTACATATTTTACTAATTTTTATCATAAAACCTCTCTAACAATATTTGAAATTAATTTTTTTCTCTAAAAATTTTGAAAAATATACTATACATATATTTAAAAATAGATAAATACAACCAATTGCTATAAATGCTTCAAAAGGTCTAAAAGTACTTGTATATATCATTTGTCCAACTCTTGTTAGATCTATAACTGCAATTGTAGATATTAGTGAAGTATCTTTTAATATTGCAGATATGGTGTTAACAAGTGGAGGTATAGCTATTCTAATTGCTTGTGGTAATATAATATATATATAACATTTGAATGTTGATAAACCTAATGCACTTGCTGCTTCAAATTGTCCTTTATCTATACCAAGTATAGCTCCCCTAATAATTTCAGATACGTAAGCTCCAGTATTTAAAGAAAAAGTTATAATTCCAGCTTGTATTGGAGTGAAAAGTAATCCTAATTGACCTAATCCAAAATATATTAAAAAAAGCTGTACTAATACTGGTGTTCCCCTAAATAATTCCACATATATAGAAGCAATAATATTAATAATTTTATTTTTTATTGAAGATTTTAAAGAACCTATAATTATTCCAAGAATACTACCTATAATAAAAGTAATAATTGACAGTTCAATGGTTATTAACATACCTTTGAGTAGGTGGGGTATCCAACTACTTAAAATTGAAAAATCTATTTTATACATATATGAGCCTTATTTTACTGATAGCCATGTATCATTTAACTTATCATAGGTGCCATCCTCATAAATTCTTTCTATGCTTTTGTTTACAGCTTCTAATAAAATAATATTGGATTTATTAACAGCTGCGGCTATTTCCTTATCTCCAAAAGTACTATCAAGTATTTTAAAATTGGAAGATTGTTTAACTTGATTTAACGAATAAGCTAAAGATACTATTACTGCATCAATTTTACCTTGAGACATATCAAGCATTTCATCAGGTGGTAATTTATAAGTTTTTAGTTCTTTAAAATTATAATCTGTATTTAATGAATTTGCAATCATTTCATCAGCAGTTCCGTATTGTACTCCAATAACCTTACCTGCTAAATCTTCGATGCTTTTTATATCATTATTATTTTTCATAACTATTATACTTGAAGGATTGTTATAATATTTTTTTGTAAAAGAAATAGTTTCTTCTCTACTTTCACTTTTTGCTAAGCAAGAAATTACAATATCATAATCACCTTTTTGCAATGAGGGAATTAACCCTTGATAATCAGCATCGCAGAACTTAATTTCAAGACCTAAATCTTTAGCAATTTCTTTGGCCAAATCTACATCGAAACCAACTAAATCACCATTATTATCTCTATATTCGAACGGTGGCCAAGTAGCACAAAAGCCAACAGTTAAGACACCATTTTCTACAGTATTATATTTATTTTCACTGATTTCTTCAGTACTAGATTTATCACCACAAGCACTTAAAACTAATATTAAAGATATTAAAATCAAAACTAATTTACCAAATTTTTTTCTCATATTCATAATTATATTCTCCTATTCATCAATTTTTTTTATGATTTCTTCTAATGATCCACTTGGATCAGCTTCGCTTATACCTAAGAATTCAAGATTAATATTTTTTTCTAAAGCTTTTTCTTTCAAAACCTTCATAAATACTCCTTGTCCATTTTCTACAGTAAATTCTCTATGATTAGCTCTGTCTAATGATATGCCTCCTAAATCACCTTTAAAAGTTTTATTTACACCACAAGTTGGACTTCCATCCATTCCAATCAAGTATTTAACTTCATATCCATTATTGACATAATCACATATTTCATTAATAATTGTATGTGCCAAGTTTTCGCAATGTTCTACATAAAATGGATTATTATACTGTTCTACACTTTGACCCCATCTTTTAATTCCTAGGCAAATATGTTCTGGACATGGCATTTGATATATACCATAATTTCTTTCTATAAGTGCGGTCACTACATTCTTAACACAACCTTTATCAGTTGCTATTCCTTCTACTTTCGAATTGACATTAAGTAGGCAATGCGAAACTATTACAATTTTTTTAGCTCTTTTCATTTTATGTCTCCTTATTTTTATCATTAGATAAGATAATATCATTAGTTAAAAGTTAAGTCAAATGAAAAAAAATTATATATTGTATTCTAATTATTAAAAAAAATAATAAAAAAAAGACTCAACTAATAAGTTAAGTCTTAATTTCTTTTTAACATGAAGTATACTATATGTCAAAGACAATTATTCTATCATATTGGAAAAATCCACTTGATTGAACCATTTTCAGGGAAGGCTCATTCTTTAAGTCAACTGAACATATAGGATGTAATTTTCTGTCTAATGCTATATCTCTCATTTTAGAAGTAATATATGTTCCAAAACCTTGTCTTCTATATTCTTCAGCTACTGCTATTCCTAGAAAAGCAAACTCATCAGCAAAATCTTCATGCCTAATTTCTCCTGCACCTATCAAATTATCATTAGCATAGAATAAAAATATTCCATCATTATCTATCCATTTACTACAATAATTATATAACCATTCTCTATTAGAATCAGGAATATTTTTATCATAAAAATCAACTAATAACTCTAAGTCAGTTTTTTCAGCTAAAGTATTTGTAATAATAGGATATGCTATATCATTTCTATTTACAAAGTTAGACAATCTAAAAATATAATCGGTAACTTTATGTACATTTGTTATATCACAAGCTAACATAAAAGAATACTTATAATAAGTAGGTAACCATATTTTTTTTATTGATAATTCATTTATAACAAATTTCAACAAAAGATTTCCATGTATTTTAAAATCATCTATGAGATAAAATTGAACAATAACTTCGTTAGAATTAATAACTACGTATCCTATAGCACTCTCACATTCATCACTTATAACATAAAATTCTGATGTCTCAACTATTCCAATTTCCCAATAATCATCAATAGGTTTGCTTATTTCAGATAAATAATCTTTTCTCAAATCATTTAAAATTATTCTATCAGTTCTATTCAATCTATAATTCTTCATAGAAACTCCTTTATAATATAGTTTTCAAATATGCCGCTGTTTTTTTAACTGATTCAACTTCATAAGCTTTTGAAAGATTTGCTTTTTTTAAAATTTCATCAAATGGTAAACTTCCTCCTGTAGAGCAGAAAGTAGTATAGTTTTCAAGTGCTTCTTGTTCATTGTCATCTAATTGAGATTTAAATTCAATAGCACATACATCTGATAATGCATAACTAATCAAATAACGTGGGAACATATATACTCCCATATTTGTAAACATAGGTGCTCCTTCTTTATGATATTTTTCTAAATCTCCGGAATTGATATTTGGATTAAATTCTTTTAATATTCTATAGTGGCTATCTATTCTATCTTGCTGCGAAGCATTAGGATTATTATATAAATAAGTTTCTATTTCATGAATAGCACAGAAAGAACAAATTTCTTCAATTACCCCTAAAATATGAGATTTTCTATATTTGTCAGCATCATCTTTGAAAAAGACTTCAGCATGTTTATATGCAAATTGTTCCATAGATTTTGAAGGTATTTCAACTATATCATTTGGCATATCAACATATTCATTAAGCGGTTGATTAACTGCTGATAAATATTGCTGATATGCGTGTCCAAACTCATGTGTAAATACATCTACATCTGAATTTGTTCCATTGCTGTTAGCAAAAATAAATGGCACTTTATCAATGGCTAAACTAGTACAAAATCCCATACCAGATATTTTATTCACTGATGGATATACATCTATATTGTTATATTTAACCATTAAGTCATATAATTTGCCAAGTTCATCATTTAAACCATAGTACATCTTACCAGCATTTTCTAACAGATATTTTATGTCACCGGCAGGTTTTGCATTTCCATCTTTGAAATACATTCTTTCATCCCACTCCATAATTTCATCTAATTGTAAATTTTTCTTCTTGAAATCTCTAATTTTATCTAGTAAAGGAACTATGTCTTTTTTAACTTGAGCAGTAAAGTCTGCTAATTCTTTCTCACCATATGTAGTTCTACCTTTTTCTAAGTTCATATAATCTAAATAGGAATCAAAACCACATGCTTTCGCTATATTTAATCTAGCTTCTATTAATTTTGATAAAAGAGAATTAAACTCATCTTTATGTGCTAAGTAACCTTCATATCTAGCTATAGAAGCTTTCTTCCTTGTATCTCTATTAGCATCACTTAAATGAGGTATCAGTTCACCTTCACTCATAGATTTTCCATCAAAATCAAATTTTAAGGTTGCCTTTAAATTTTGATATTCGCTTACTAACATAGCTTCAGCTATTCTCTCGTCTTGTCCTTTTTCAGATAATGTTTTATCTCTTTGAACTTCATTTAAAAACATCTCTCCATATTTCGAATTAATTTCATTACTGAATTTAGAAGTTAACAAAGCATTACTATATTCTGTTCTATTCAATAATTCAAGTCCTTTTTGGCACTCTTGCATTTCTTCAAGATAAAATGCATCTGAACAATCTTGATAACATCTAATAAATGATATAGTTGCCATCTGTCCATATGATGAAGATATTTCTTTTTCACTTTCAATTACAGATACTATTTCATTAAAATCATTAGCATTATTAATTTTTACTGCATATTCATCATATATAGACTGAATACTATCAAAATTTGGTCTTTCGTATTTCAACTCATTAAATTTTTTCATCTATTTACCCCTTTATTCTATTATAACTGCTGTTCCACTAGCAGTAACCATTAACATGTTATTCGAAGCACCTAATACTTCATAATCTATATCTACAGCTATTACAGCATTAGCGCCCATAGCAGAAGCTCTTTGCTGCATTTCTGCTATAGCATTTTCCCTAGCTTCTATAAGCTCTCCTTCATAAGAATTACTTCTACCGCCGAAAAAGTTAGTTAACCCTGCAGCAAAATCTTTTACAAAATCTACTCCGCTTATTACTTCCCCGAAAACGATTGTCTTATAATCAATAATCTTATGTCCTTCTATATTGTTTGATGTTGTAATTATCATAAAAACCTCCATATTTTTAGTTATATATATTTCTATGTTAAACATTCTTCTAACATATATTATAAATCATTGAAATTCATATGTCAAGTATATAATATATACTTATCTATATTATATCAATTAAAGGATGATTTATAATTCAAAAATCATCCTTTATATGTTTCAATAATATGTGTGAATATATATTATAATATAATTTAACTACCTTATTCAACTTTGAAATCCTGCATCATATCATTCATCAATTTTGCTTGAGATGATAATTCTTCACTAGATGCAGCAGTTTCTTCAGCTGTAGCTGAATTTGTTTGTACTGTATCTGAAATTTGCTCTATTCCACTTTCAATTTGAACTGCAGCTTCAGATTGTAGTTTATTAGCTTCATTGATTTTATCTATCAAATCAGCTAAATTATTGGCATTTTCAATTATGGCATCTAAAGATTCAACAGTAGAATCCATAATATCAGTACCTCCAGAAATTGATTCTAACGTAGCACCAATAAGTTTATTAGTGTTTTTAGCAGCCTCCGCAGATTTAACAGCTAAATTTCTCACTTCATCAGCAACTACTGCAAATCCTTTACCAGCTTCTCCAGCTCTAGCAGCTTCAACAGCAGCATTTAAAGCTAATATATTAGTTTGGAAGGCTATATCTTCTATTGTTTTAATTATTTTTTCTATTTCAGAAGATGAATCTCTTATTTCATCCATAGCTTGAACTAATTCTTGCATTTTATCAGAACCGTTGTTAACATTATGAAGTGTGTTTTTGGCTAAATCGTTAGCATCACCTACAAATACAGCATTATCTCGAATAGAACTTGAAACTTCAATAATTGAAGCTGATAATTCTTGTGTTGAACTTGCTTGCTCTACTGATGATTGAGATAAATTTTGAGCACCCACAGATAATTCATCGGCGGACATTGCTATTTGATCAGATGAATTTTTTACTGTATTAATAGTAGTAGAAAGTTTTTCTTTAATATGTATAAATCCTGATAATACTTTTTCAAAAGCACCTTCTACATTATTTACATCTACATCAAATCTTAAATCACCTTCAGCTATCATATTTAATGATTCAGCTGTTTTATTTATATATAGAACATACTCATTTAATCTATCCACTGTTTTTTTCAAACTTTCAGCTAAAACACCAATTTCATCCTTAGATTTAATATCAATTACTGCATCTAGTTTACCATCTGCAATCTCTATGGCTACCTTGTTTAATTTTTTTATTGGCTTAGTGATTCCTCTTGAAATCATTATAACTATAAATACTAATAATAATAAAATAATTATAACTATTAAAATTGATGTATATATCAAAGTTGTTGTAGCAGAGTTAAATTCTTTCGATGGTAAAGCTGAATACGTAGACCAACCAGTTTTATCAGAAGTCATCTTATATCCCATAACTTTTTCATCATTTTCATGAAATTCAAAACTACCTATATAATCAGTAGTAGAAATTCTTTTCAATTCTGAGTCAAATGAATTTATAGTGTCTATTTGTTCACCTATAAATTGTTCTCTAGAACCATCCGCATATACTATTTTATTATCTTCAGCTGCAAATACAAAATGACCAGTCTGTCCCATTTCATAAGTACCCATATGCTCTTTCAAAGTAGAAATATCTAATAATAAACCTACTGTTCCTATATTTTCATCTCTTGAATTTTTAGCAAACGTTACCACAGTGACAACTTCTTTACCAGATTGAGTATCTATAAATGGAGAAGTTACAATAACACCTCTATGACTAGTAGATAATTGTTTGTACCATGGTCTATCAGTGATAATATATGTATGATCTGAAGTAAACCCATTATCATAGGTTAATTCACTACCATCTATATCAGCTAACCAATAAGATAATATACCATTATCAACATCTTTATAATTACTTAAATTTGATGTTACTGAAGAATATTTACTAAATGTTTTCATTTTCATGTTTTTATTTGTATAATTAAACAAATCCACTATGTCATCATTTTTAGCAATTGTGCTGATAGAGTTTATAAAACCTTTAAAATAAGAATCAATTCTATAATTTGCCTCTAATGATTTGTTCATTAAATCCTCATCCGTGAGCTCTCCTATGGCCGTTGATGAGAAATACAAAGTACTAAATGCTAGAATCAATAACCCCAAAATAACAGGTGTTAAAATCCCTACTAATAATTTTGCCGAAATACTCTTTTTCATAATGTAATTTATATTGCAATTGCAATATATCTCCTTTCTCTAATACTATTTCATTATATATTATACCCATTCATTTTTTTTTTTAACATTATTATTGAAAATAACATTATTTTTTCGGCAAAAAAATAAATAAGGCGATGTGTAAACTTATACATCGCCTTATTTTAGTAGGTTTAAACTATTCTACATCTAATTTAAATTCATTCATCATATCATTCATTATTTTCGATTGAGATGATAATTCTTCACTTGAAGCAGCAGTTTCTTCAGCAGTTGCTGAATTTGTTTGAACTGCAGATGATATTTGTTCTATACCATTTTCAATTTGCTCAGCAGCTTGTGCTTGCAATTTATTAGCTTCATTTATTTTTTCAATTAACTCAGCTAAATTATCTACATTTTTGATTATTTCATCTAATGATGAAACAGTTGCATCTAATACAGTATTTCCTTCATTAATAGACTCTAAAGTATTACCTATCAATTTATTTGTATTTTTAGCAGCTTCGGCTGATTTAACAGCTAAATTTCTAACTTCATCTGCAACTACAGCAAATCCTTTACCAGCGTCTCCTGCTCTCGCAGCTTCTACTGCAGCATTAAGTGCTAATATATTAGTTTGGAAAGCTATATCTTCTATAGTTTTAATTATTTTTTCAATTTCAGAAGAAGAATCTTTTACATCATCCATAGCTAATATTAATTTATTCATTTGCTCAGAACCATTATTAACATTTACTAATGCATTTTTAGCTACTCCATTAGCATTATCTACGAATTCTGCATTGCTTTGAATTGCATTAGTTACATCGGCTATGGTAGCAGATAATTCTTGTGTTGAACTAGCTTGTTCAACTGAAGATTGAGATAAGTTTTGTGCACCTACTGCTAATTCATCTGCGGCCATATTAATTTGATCAGATGATACTTTTACAGTTTCCATAGTATGAGACAATCTATTTTTTATATTAATAAATCCTTTAACGACTTCTAAGAATGCTCCATTTACACCGTCAGTACTAGCTTCAAAAGTTAAATCTCCATCAGCTATCATATTAAGAGCATTAGAAGTTTTATCTATATATATAACATACTCATTTAAACTTTC
>Ga0193963_1001845_pt1 | contig 10282 bp, 9 predicted proteins | sample FB_6_MG_FD_140359 | JGI IMG/M metagenome (GOLD analysis project Ga0193963, IMG submission 140359) | Microbial mat bacterial communities from the Broadkill River, Lewes, Delaware, United States - FB_6_MG | ecosystem: Environmental > Aquatic > Freshwater > River > Microbial mats | place: USA...
ATCTACTTATATGAGAGGAATTGATTTTATTTAAATTCCAACCACTTTGCTAGCACAGGTTGATAGTAGCGTAGGAGGCAAGGTTGCAGTCAATTTAGATAGTGGAAAGAATTTAGTAGGAAGTTTTTATCAGCCTAAATTAGTTATAATAGACCCGGAATTTTTAGATACATTAAGCGACAGATATTTTAGTGATGGCTTAGCTGAAGTGATTAAATACGGAATGATTAGAGACAAATCTATTATTGAGATGTTAGAAAGTTGTGATGGACGAAAATCTTTGACCAAACATATTGAGGATATTATAGAGATTTGTTGCAAGATAAAAAAAGATATTGTTAGTGCAGATGAAAAAGAAAATGGAATCAGAGCTATATTAAATTATGGACACACTATAGGTCATAGCATAGAAAAATTAGGACATTATTCAAAATACAGTCACGGCGAGGCAGTAGGCATTGGAATGAAATATATGATAGAGTCTAGCATTAGAAGAGGTAATTCTGATAGAGAGATGTTGATTCGATTTGAATCACTGCTTCAAAAATATAACTTGCCTAGTAATTGTGAGTATTCTGGGGATGAATTGATATTAGAACTTCAAAATGACAAGAAATTTGAAGGAGATAATATAAAACTGATATTTGCAGATCAAATTGGTGATTGTAATATTATTAAAGTGAAGAGAAATGAAATAAAATATTATTTGTTCGGATAATAATCGAAAAGAAATGGAAATTAAATTAAAGTGATATTGAGTATATTTTGAGATAATTAATAAAATTAAATTAAAGTGATATTGAATATATTTTGAGGTAATTAAAGTAAATATATCTTGAATGAATTAATGAAATTTGAGTCGAAATAATAAGTAATGGAGTTGAAAATATGAAAAGAGTTATAATGCCTAGAAATTTGAGTGGAAGTTTGAGATTACCTCCATCAAAGAGTTTGAGTCATAGAGCGATTATTGCCGCATCTATTGCAAATGGAGTTTCTAAAATAGACAATGTAATGTATTCGGATGATATCATAGCAACTCTTGATATTATGGAAGAATTTGGTGCTAAAATACAAAGGGGTAAAGACACCCTTATAATAGAAGGAACTCAAAATTTTAAGTTGCCAAATCGACCGTTAGATTGCAAAGAATCAGGATCTACCCTTAGATTTTTGATACCCTTTGGATTGATGGTTGATGGAGAGTGTGAGTTTGTAGGTCGAGGTAAATTAGTAACTAGACCTATAGAAACTTATATAAAAATATTAAACAAGCAAAACATAGATTATGAATATAGTGGGAAGTTACCCTTGAAATTAAATGGCAAGATAAAAGCAGATGAATTCATAGTGCCAGGAAATATTAGTTCACAATTTATTACAGGATTGCTGTTTGTATTGCCAATGTTAGAGAAAGATTCTAAGATTATAATACAAGGAAAATTAGAATCCAAAGGATACATTGATTTGACCATAGATATGTTAAGTTTGTATGGGGTAACTATAGAGCATGACAATTATGAAGAGTTTCACATAAAGGGCAATCAAACATATCAAAGCCGAGATTATTGCATAGAAGGTGACTATTCTCAGTTAGCATTTTGGATAGTTGCAGGAACTATTGGAGAGAGAATTGAAATAGACAACATTAGAGAGAATTCTTTGCAAGGAGATAAAAAGGTTATAGATATCGTCCAGTCTATGGGCGGAAATTTGAGATTTGAAGGTGACAGATTAATAGTAGAGCCTGCTCATACCAAGGGAGTCACAATAGATGCATCTCAATGTCCTGATATTATTCCAGTTCTATGTGTTTTAGGTGCATTGAGTGATGGAGAAACTAGAATTATCAATGGAGATAGACTTAGAATCAAAGAGTCAGACAGAATTAAAGCTACTATAGATATTATTGAAAAATTAGGTGGTTTTGCTGTAGAAACTAGTGATGGGATGATTATAAAGGGCAATTCAAAATTTCATGGATGTGACTTAGACAGCTGGAATGATCATAGAATTGCAATGGCAGGAGCTATTGGTGGGATTAGAGCTGGGGGTCAGGTCAGCATTAGTAGATCTGGAGCTATAAACAAATCTTACCCAAGTTTCTTTCAAGATTATGAGAAATTAGGAGGAAAAATCTATGGGGAGTATTTATAAAAATGCAATAGGAATTAGTGTGTTTGGTGAATCTCATGGCCCTGGAATTGGAGGGGTGTTAGATGGATTTCCAAGTGGACTCAAGGTAGATATGGAGCATGTTTTGTGGCTGATGAATAGGAGAAAACCTGGAAAGAACAAATTGTCTACGAGCAGAAAAGAAAGTGATGTACCAGAAATACTCAGTGGTATTTTTGAAGGATACACAACAGGTGCTCCCATCAGTTTTATAATCAGAAACAACAACACTAAATCCAAAGATTATAGTAGCTTAAAGCATACTCCAAGACCCTCTCATGGAGATTATACAGGTTACAAAAAATACAAAGGATTTGGTGATTACAGGGGCGGAGGTCATTTTTCAGGTAGATTGACAGCACCTATAGTTTTCATGGGAGCATTGTGCGAAGAACTTTTAATGGAAAAAGGCATATATATAGTTTCTAAAATTGACAGTATAGGTGACTTCAAAGATGATGATATCACTGATTTTGACATAGAGAGTATCAGGAAGTTTAGAAATCAAGAAATTCAAATAAAGTCACAGAAAGTAGAATCCGATGTGAGAAATTTAATTGAAACATGTAGAGTCAAAGGTGATTCTGTTGGTGGCAGTATTAAAAGCTATATATTAGGAGTCAAAGCTGGAATCGGAAATCCAATGTTTGATACTATTGAGGGCAATTTAGCCAAGTTGCTATTTGCAGTGCCAGGAGTGAAGGCTGTTGAATTTGGTCTAGGAACAGAATATAGATTCGCTCATGGATCGCAGGTTAACGATGAGTATTATTTAGATGGTGAAGAGGTAAAAACTTATAGCAATTACAATGGAGGTATATTAGGTGGCATAACTACAGGCATGGCTATTGAACACAAGGTGACAATCAAGCCTACACCTTCGATATTTAAAGAACAAAGAACTGTAGATTTAGAAAAAATGGAAAATACAAGTCAAAAAATAGAAGGAAGACACGACCCATGTATAGTTCCAAGGGCTGTGCCAGTAATAGAGAGTATTAGTGCTATTTCTTTAGTTGATATATTATTAGAAGCAGGTGAATTATAATGGATTTGAATTTGATTAGAGATAAAATAGATGTTTTAGATAAAGAAATCGTAAATTTGTTAGAAGAAAGATTTGAATTGGTAAAATCTGTCGCAGATTACAAACGTGAAAACAATATGGCAGTGCTAGATGCAAATAGAGAATCTCGTATTATAGAGAAAAATATTGGCTATTTAGAAAACAAAGACTTGTCAAATCTGATAACAAAAATATTCAAAGATATTTTTCAAGGAAGTAGAGATTTTCAGGAAGATTTGCTTTCTGAAACTAAAATCAAAATTCCAATGAAAATAGGATATCAAGGAGTCAAAGGTTCTTATAGTGAAGAAGCGGCATTGGGATTTTTTGAGGAAAATAATTCTTTTATTTCCTTTGAGAAATTTGAAGATGTATTTCGAGCTATTGAAAATCAAGATATTGAATATGGAGTTATACCTTTAGAAAATTCATCAACAGGTGGAATCAATGAAAATATCGACCTTTTAAACAAATATGGATTGTACATAGTTGGTGAAGAATATCTGTCTATTAGGCATAACTTGATGGGATTAAAGGGATCTAATATTGAAGATATTGAGACAGTCTATTCACATCCACAGGCAATATCACAATGTCAGGATTTTCTTGAAAATTATAATGATTGGACAAAGGTAAGTTATTTAAATACTGCCAAAAGTGCAGAATTTGTAAAAAACAATGGTCATATAAAATGTGCCGCAATTGCTAGCAAAAGAGCTGCTAATATATATGGTTTAGAAATTCTGAAATCTAATATTAGCGATGTAGATAACAACACTACTAGATTTGTAATTGTTGGATCTAAAATAGAAAATGATTCATCTCAAAATAAAATCAGTATAGTTTTAAGCACACTTCATAAATCAGGGAGTTTGTTCAAAGTTATTGAAAACTTTAGCCGATATGATATCAATATGTTAAAAATACAGTCTAGACCGATTAAAAGTAAGCGATGGGAATATTTCTTTTTTATAGATTTTGAAGGAAATCTTGCTGATGACAATGTTCAAAGAGCTATTAGCAATATAAAAGAAAACTGCATATATTTCAAAGTAATTGGCAATTATGAGAAGGGAAATAATGCAGATGAATAATAAAAATATAGTTTTGATTGGAATGCCTGGTTCTGGAAAAACTACTTTTTCAAAAAAAATACAAAATCATTTTTTGTCTAAATATGAAATAAAAGATACCGATGTTCTAATTGAAGAAAAAGAGAATAAAACTATCAATGAAATTTTTGAAGAATTTGGTGAATCTTATTTTAGAAAATTAGAATCAGAGCTGGTAGAATCTGTGAGCAAAGAAAATATGAAAATTATAAGCACTGGAGGAGGCGTGATATTAAATCCTCAAAACATGAAATTTCTTGGAAATAATGGCATTATAATATTTATAGACAGACCCCTTCATAAAATAATAGAAGATTTTAAAGGTGACAATAGACCCTTAGTTCGAAATAAAATAGAGAAATTAGAAACACTATACAAAGAACGAATAGAATTGTATAAACAATATAGCGACTATATCATTAACAACGAAAACACCGTAGAAGACTTCTTGTTAGAAATAGATAAAATACTCAAAAAAGAAAATATAGAATTGTAGTATAGTTAATAATTTTAAGAACTGATTATAGATAATAATCCTAGAAACTAAATATAGCTAATAGTTCCTAAGAACTGATTATAGTTAATAATTTTAAGAACTGATTATATTTAATAATCCTAAGAACTGACTATATTTAATAATTCTAAGAATAGACTATAGCTAATAATCCTAGAAATTAAATATAGATAATAATTATAAGAACTGATTATAAAAAAGACTCTATACAAATAATTAGAATAGATTTTTAAAATCTTATTTCTAATATTGTTATAGAGTCTTGTTGTTTTTATTTTATCTTCTTCTCAAATCTTCTCCATAAAAATTCAATTTTTTAAAGTTCTGAAGTATACGTGAGAAAATTCTCGCAGTGTATATTTCAGATAAACCAGTAGGATTTAGATTTGTAGAGATTATAGTTTTCTTGCCTGCAATCAATCTTGAATTTATAATGTTGAAAATTTCAGAAACTGTAAATGAATTAGGCATTTCAGTACCTAAATCGTCAATAATTAAAAGATCAGCATCAAAAATCAATTTATATTGAAGGGTTGTATCTGGACTTTTAGTATATTTATTAGAAAACTTGTAATCGCTTATAATCTCAAGCATTTTAAAAGAGGTTTGATAAAGAACTACATTGCCCTTATCAATCAACTCTTTAGCAATACAATTGCACATATAAGTTTTTCCAAGACCAGTATCTCCATAAAAGAGCAAATTGTCATTGTTTACTTTTTTAAAATCGCTAATGAAATCCTCCACAATACTAATAACATTCATGATGTTTTGTCTAGGAGTCAATTTCTCACTTTTATAAACTTCATTTGAAAATATAGACAAATCAAAATTAACAAAATTCTCAAATTCTAGAGTATAAGCAATATTGGACATTTCATAGGCATGAGTTGTGATAGCTTGTTTGAAACAAACACATTTCTCGCCAGACTTTAAAAATCCAGTATCTTGACACTCATTACATTCAAAATGAATTTCAGCATAATCTTTTTTTATATTGTTGTCAGTTAGCAATATAGCTCTTTGCTGTTTTAAATCATTCATAGAATTTTTGATTTCTAACAATTTACTTTCAATATTTTCAGGATTTTGAATAATAGCTCGAGAAATCAAAATTCCTGTTTGTGTAATTTTTTTATCTAAATTTTTAATCTCTGGTACACGGTTATATAAATCAGCCAATCGATTTTGTTGATCACGATAGGCACGATCTCTTTTTTCTTGATATTTGTTGAGAATCATTTTTATAATATTTTGATTCACTTACATCACTCCAATAGGTAAAATTATATTAAAAACTAAGGAAATAAATTAATTATCTCTAAAAAGATCTTCTAACTCTTTAGGAGATAAGTCATCAGTCCATTGCTTAAAATTGTGTAGTTTAGTTTTTACTTTAGTATTTTGACCACCAACTCTAGAAGTTTCAGATCTAGAAACCTTTTCAGCAGCAGTACTTTCTTCATGAGCTGCTTGTTCTCTAGCAACATCATCAAGAGTTGTAATAGATTTTTCAAACCATTTTTTCAGTATAGCATCAATATATGGGAAACTAGGTTCATTAGTCTTTATCATCGCTTGGTCGCAAGCTTCTAAAATTAATTCAATAGAAAAACTCCAATTTTCAATCCAAGTATTCATATAAGTTCTTTGAACTTCAGAAGGTCTACTTGATATTCCAAGTTGTTTGAAAATCTTTTTGTACAAACGATAACGCTCATTGTTAGCCTCTAAATAAGCATCTAACAACTCCATATTAGTTATACCTTCATCAAACCAATTTCTAATAATAGAATGTACATATATCATACCCTTATCTCGGTCTTTTGCAATTTCAAAAGCTCTAAAAATCAAATCGGTAGTACAGCCATATGAAGCTCTCCATTCTAAAATTCGCTTTTGTTCATCAGGAGTTACATATCTATTGAGTAAAGTCCTGATTTCTTTGAACATTAAATTGATTTCAGGCACATTTGCTAGTTTTATAACCTCATCATAATCTAAAGTACAAGCCTCGTCATAAGGCGTAGACAAACTCTTTTTAGGTTTATATAAATTGTCAATATACAATCTCTTAAGATTTAAAAATTCAATGTCATAATCATTAGTATCATAGCTCAAAAAATGTTTTTTAACAATACCCTTATCTTCCCAAAAATCCCATGCTCTCAAAACATCACTTAGTGGAATATTTAGATTTGTAGCAAGGGTTTGATTGGTAATTTTTCCAATGGGGATTTCTTCAGAAGTGTATTTGTAAGCAAGTAGATAAACTTTGACACATACACCATCGCCCATAGGCATAAAATCATTTATAAATATATTTTCAATAGGTGTACTGCCTAAATCCAAATTAAGTTTTTCCATTTTAAACCCCATACGAAGCCACCATCTTTCTATAAATTAAAGCATATATTTAAAAAATACCCATAATACCAAGGATATTCATAAAAAATTTACTTAATATGCACAACTTTTATACATATATTTTATCCTTATTATTATATCATAGACAAGGTGGTCAAAGTAATATATATATAATAGGAAAAGTATTTTAAAAAATACTATGAAAAAAATATGTAAAGTGAATAACTACTATTGATAATAGCACATCATATGATATAATAAAATTAGTTGTGTTACAGAATGATTACAAAATATGACAAATGTGTTTCAAGACACAAAAAAGTGCTGGGAGGAAAGTAAATGGGGAAGAGAAGTAAAAAATCATCGAAAAAACGAAATCCAGCCCTTAAAAACTTAGAGATCAAACAACACGAGTCGACAAAAATAAAAACTGATCAGAAAATCAGTGTTAAAGGTCTTGATTTGGGGGAAGTAAAAAAGATTGATATAGAAAGTAAACTGAACCAAAAACAGATACATATACATGCAAAAGAACGTTGGATGGAACTACAAAACAAATTTTCATGGAAAGATATTAACTTTGGCAAAATCGAATTTGATAAATTAAAGCAAAACAAAAAATTTATAGGCAGTGTAGCAGCTATAATGTTTGTATGCTTAGTAGCAGGTGGATTTGCAAAGAGTGCTTATGACAAAAAAGTTGCCCATGAAGAATACACGAGAGCAGTTGATGTAGTAGTTGACGGACAAAGTTTAGGAATTGCAAGAAAACAAGAAGATGTAGAATCTTTAATCGAAAACATAGAAGATGATATTAGCAAGGAATATGGAGTTGAAATATCATCGGATCAAAACATAGAATTAGTAGCAACACATGCTGAAGACAATGAATTAACATCAAATTTGAAACTTGAAAAACAAATTAGAGAAAATCTAGATGTCAAAGTCGAAGCATTTGGAATATTAGTTAACGGTGAAAGCCTTGGTTATTTAAAATCGGAAAAATTAGCCATGGACTTAGTAGAAGACATTGAAAAACCATATATTGAAAAACTAAGAGATGATGGAGTTAGCATCAAAAAAGTTGAAACTTTAGAATCTGTAGTTTTTGTAAATGAAAAAGTGAAAATCAGTGACATTAGTGAGTATGATGAATTACTTAGTTATTTACAAAAAGGAACTACAGAAGAAAAAACTCATATAGTTGAATCAGGAGATAGCTACTGGGCAATTGCAAACAAATACAACATTTCAGTAGACAATTTGATTAAAGCAAATCCAGATCGTAATCCAGAGGTGATTCAAATTGGAGATGAGATTAGTTTAGTAGTACCAAAACCTTATATATCAGTAGTAACTTATGAAGAGGCAACGGCAACTGAAAAAATGCCTTATGAAGTAGAATATACTGAAACATCTAGTTTGTATTCAGACGAACAAAGAGTTAAAGTAAAGGGTATATACGGTGAGAGAGAAATACTAGCAAACGTAAAGAAAGTAAATGGTATAGTATCAGATAGAGAAATCGTATCAGAGACAATTATAAGAGAACCCAAAACTCAATTGATAGCAAAGGGAACTAAGAAAGTACCTTCAACAAGAGGAAAGGGAACATTCATAATGCCAGTTAACGGCAAATTGACTTCAAGATATGGATATAGAAATCTTGGAGGAAGAAGAAATTTTCACTCTGGAGTAGATTTAGCAATTAGACAAGGAACTCCTGTCAAAGCGGCAGATGGTGGAGTAGTAACATTTGCAGGTTGGAAAGGTAGTTATGGATATTTAGTAGAAATCGATCATGGTGGTGGATTTAAAACCAGATATGCTCACAACTCAAAGATATATGTAAAAGTTGGAGAAAAGGTGTATCAAGGAAAGACTATTTCGGCAGTAGGAAACACAGGACGAAGTACTGGACCTCACGTACATTTTGAAGTATTGAAATATGGCAAGACTCAAAATCCATACACATATTTAAATAAGAAATATAGATAGAATCGGCAATTGCTGATTCTTTTTTATATAAATGATAGCAATGAAAAAAACTGTTCAAATAATAAAAATGACATGAATAATAGAAATGTGATATAATATACGAGAATCGCAGTATCCTAATCTAAAGATCCGAACAGATAAAAACAAAGGCAGATTACCCTAGGGGGAGCCTAAATTGAGAGTAGAATTAGAATCTAATCTTGAGTTAGAAAAGGAGATCTATATGAGTAAAAAAATATTAATAGTAGAAGATGAAAAGCCTATTGCAGACATTCTAAAGTTTAATTTAGAAAAAGAAGGTTATGAAACACTTATGGCTGCAGACGGAGAAGAGGCAGTAATAAAAGCATTAGGAGATGATCCTGATCTGATATTATTAGACATTATGTTGCCTAAAAAAGATGGCTTTCAAGTATTAAGAGAAGTTAGAGAGAAAAAACAAGTTCCAGTATTGATGCTTACTGCAAAGGCAGAAGAAGTAGACAAGGTATTAGGGTTAGAGTTAGGTGCAGATGATTACATAACGAAACCATTTAGCATCAGAGAGCTGTTAGCTCGAGTGAAAGCAAATCTTAGAAGAGGTGAGATTCAAGTTCACGCTGGAGAATCAGAAGAAGACATGAATCTTGTTAAATCTGGTGAATTAGAAATAGATATCAACAAATATGAAGTAAAGAAAAGAAATGAAGTATTAGAACTTACACTTCGAGAATTTGAACTTTTGAAATTTTTGGCAACGAAATCAGAGCAAGTATTTTCAAGAGAACAATTGCTAGAAGAAGTATGGGGATATGAATATTATGGAGACATAAGAACCGTAGACGTTACAGTTCGACGACTTAGAGAAAAAGTAGAAGATGAATCAAGTAGCCCTAAATATGTCATTACCAAGCGAGGCGTAGGGTATTACTTTAGGAGGTCCTAAGTAGATGTTTAAAAGTATCAAATGGAAATTTATACTAGTCTACTTTTTATTAGTATTTATAGCAGTAATTATAGTTGGAGCATTTATAGTTACTCAATTTGAAAAGCAACAAAACAATCAAGTTG
>Ga0193963_1001846_pt1 | contig 10279 bp, 10 predicted proteins | sample FB_6_MG_FD_140359 | JGI IMG/M metagenome (GOLD analysis project Ga0193963, IMG submission 140359) | Microbial mat bacterial communities from the Broadkill River, Lewes, Delaware, United States - FB_6_MG | ecosystem: Environmental > Aquatic > Freshwater > River > Microbial mats | place: USA...
GTAAATTAGAAAATAAACATAATGAAAGGTTATAGTCTAGGTTATATATATAATAAGATAAACACAAAAATCACATTATATTAATGTGATTTTTGTGTTTTGTTGTCATATAAAATAAATGTAGAATATTTATTTGAAATATGTTATGATATTGGTTATGTGCATTAAAAAATAAGGAGAATTGTATGAAGAATATTTTTAAGTTGATTTTAGTTGTAATTGTAATAATTGGATTTATGTTGATTGGATGGACTGTATACAGTGATTATAATCAAAAAGATAATTTAACATCTATGAGTGATGAAGCTTTGACTAGGGAATTTGATAAAATATATACTATAATCAGAAAAACTGACGGAAGCAAAGCAGAAATAATAAGTTATAATGTTGAAAAAGTTGATGAATCTAGAAGATTGAAAGTTGTATATAAAACTGATTTTAAAGAAATAGATGAAAGAAAATTATTGGATGAGAGTTCAGCAATTTTTGATCAGATTACATCTAATGAGTTGATGAGCAATTACTTAGATAGGGTGTGGATATTAGGCTTAAATGATGGTAAATATGTTATTAATAGATCTCTTACCGTTATAGATAAAACAGATAGTTATATGATAAGAATAATAGTTGCTGTGTTAATAGGTTTTACATCTATTATTACATTGTTTTTTAGGTTCATCTATTATAATAGAAAGAGAAATAAAAAACTAGGTGGAGAAGATATATATGATTACTCATTAGAAGAGTTGTTAAAGTATGTAGAAAAAAGTAAATATGATGATGAGGCTTTTAAGCAGATTGCACTTCTTTTAACAAATAGTGGAAGATGTAAAGAAGCAAAATCTTATATTGAACGTGCTATAGGTTTAAATCCTAGAAATTTAACGCACAAAAGAATAGCGGGTAAAATTTTCTATAATATGGGTGATTATGCCGGTGCGATAAAATACTATAAAAGTTCACAGGAGTTACAGACAATAAATAGTGATTATGATTATTATTATAATATTGGAAAAGCATATGTAAAAAATGGGGATAATGAAAAAGGTTTAGAATCTATCGAAAAGTCAAAAAAAATAATAGTGAAAACATATGAGTCAAATCTTGCAAAACAGAAAATGATGTTAGATGAGATAGAAAAGTTTGAAAAAAGTGTATAAAGGTGATTTATAATAATATTTTCAAATTATTTTGAAAATGCTATTGCATTTATATGTAGAAAGTGATACCATTAGATATAGTTATTGATACTATATCTAATGGTATTGTTTGCTTATAATGAAATTATAATTACTATATGTGAATTTAAGTTGCGTATTAAATGATTAACTTAAACACATAGTCAATATTGTAAATTTGAAAGGGGTGTATTATGGATACTACCGATACTAATTATAAAGAAAAAAGCTTGAAAAATAAAAACGTGCAACTAGTGAAAGACCCAATGAGTGCCTTAACTCATCTATTAGGAGTAATTTTATCCTTTATTGGGTTAGCAGTTCTTATGCACAAAAGTGTTAAAATTAATAGTGCTATAGATGTATTAGCATTTGGTATATATGGACTTACTTCTATCATGTTATATACTGCAAGTACGGTCTACCACACAGTTAAATCAACACCTGAGGTGGAAAAAATGCTGAGAAAAATAGATCATACTATGGTGTTTTTTTTGATAGCAGGTACATATACTCCTATTTGTATGATTGCACTTAAAGCTAACGAGGGTAATCCTAGAGGACTTGCTTTATTGATAGCGGTTTGGTCTATAGCAATACTAGGAACTGTATTTAAATTTTTATTTTTAAGCGCCCCTAGGTGGTTTTATACAGTTTTATATGTTGCAATGGGTTGGGTAGCGGTATTTGTTATAGTTCCTTTATATCACGTTTTACCAATGTTAGGGTTTGTTTGTTTATTCTTAGGTGGGGTTCTATATACTGTAGGTGCAGTTATATATGGTTTTAAAAATCCTAAGATAGGTATAAAAGGCTTTGGTTTTCATGAAATTTTCCATGTGTTTGTATTGCTAGGAAGTATAGCACATTATATTATGATGTTGACTATGATATAAGTAAAATGAAAAAGCTCAGAGAGGTAAATAAAATTTATTTCTTAAATATTAGTTATATGATATAATATAATTCGGTAAGTAATTACCGAATTATTTTTTTAGGAGAAAGTATGAGTAATATAAATATTAGAGTAGCAGAAGAAAAAGATTTAGAAGAACTAAAAAAATTATCAAGTATGTGGAATGATGAAGATATAACTTTTGGTTATGGAATATCTAGTATAGAAGAAATAGCCGAGTATGATAACTGGATTGCAGAAAAAGATGACCAAATTATAGGATTTTTAGGAGGAAATACTTATTCTAGTAGTAAGATGAAAAGTGTCATGTCTGAAAATACTATGTGTTTTGAAATAGAAGAGTTTTATGTAGTAGATGAGTACAGAAGCCTTGGAGTAGGTTCTATATTGTATGATTATGTAATGAATGAGTTGAAGAAAATAAATGTCTCTTATGTAACTTTGATTGCAGCTAATGAAGATGCTGAAAAACTTTTAAATTTTTATAAGAAAAAGGATATGAAAATTCATAGCACTAGATTGTTTAAAGAGTTATAGTTTTAAGCTATAGCTTGTTAACTGATTTGGTGATTTCTGTGCGACTCTATAAAATTTGATATGTATAAATCTACTACTCTTTTTAGAGTAGTTTTTTTATGGAATGATTATTGCAAATATTTTATTATAAATATATTATGCGATAGGAGAATGAAATGAAAGAAATCAATTTTAAAGAAAACAGAAAAAAAGAAATATATGGTTCAGCGTGGGAAGAAGTAGATTTAGATGTAATAAAGTCAAACACTAAAAATGTGGCTAATTTTGTTCATGAAAAAAATTCTAAAACTAAAGTTTTAGCTGTGGTAAAGGCAGATGGATATGGACATGGTGCTGTAGAAGTAGCTAGAACTATGGAAGATATAGTAGATTATTTTGGTACAGCTACTATATTTGAGTCTTTAGAACTTAGAAAAGAAGGAATAAATATTCCAATATTAAATTTTTCATACATACCTCAGAAATTTTTGGAGCAAGCGGTTAAAAATAATATAACAATAACTACTTATGATTATGAATATGCTAAGCTTATAGAATTTTATGGAGAAAAAAATGGTGTATTACCAAAAATACACATAAAAGTAGATACTGGTATGAGTAGATTGGGATATCTTCCTACAGATGAAGCAGCAAATGAGATAGAAAAAATCTGTAGTTTGAAATTAAATGTAGAGGGTATTTTTTCTCATTTTGCAAAAGCGGATAGTCCTGAAAAAGAAGCAACAAAGATGCAGGCAAAGAGATTTTTTGATTTCATAAAAGAACTAGAGTTTAGAAAGCTAAATTTTGAAATTAAGCATATATGTAACAGTGCAGCTATGATGGAATTTCCAGAGTATTATTTAGATATGGTTAGAGCTGGAGGTATATTATATGGACATTTCTGTTTAGGTCATTATGTAGAGAAGTCTCCAATTGAAGTGCAAAGAGCATTGAGTATAAGAACCATATTATCTAGTAAAAAAACTGTTGATGCTAATACTGGTGTAAGTTATGGTTGGTTGTATACGACTGAAAGAGAAAGTATTATCGGAGCTATACCTATAGGATATGTAGATGGAATTAGCAGGAAAAATACAAATAATGCTGAATTTTTAATAAATGGCAAGCGTGTAAAAGAAGTAGGTCTTATGTGTATGGATCAAATGATGATAGATATCACAGAAATTGATGATGCTAAAATAGAAGATGTAGTAACCATAATAGGTAGAGATGGGGAAGAAGAAATTACATTGGAGGAAAGGGCAAAAGCTGGAGCTACTGGCAAATGTGAACTTTTTGCTGCTATAGGTAATAGATTACCTAAGGTGTATTTTAAAAATGGCGAATATTATAAAACTTTGAATAACCTTTTGGATTAAAAAAGGATAAAAAACTAAAGAAAATTAGTTGCAGTATTTAGTGAATATCTAAATACTGCATTTTTCAACATAATATTTATCTTGTTTTTATGGAAGATTATTGATAAAATATTTAGAGGTGTTTTATGAAGAGTATTGCAATAGTTACAGATGGATATAATAATTTAGGAAATTTTCTAGAAAAAAATTTACGAATGATATTTGAGAAAAAAGTGAATATTAATAAGTATTATATAAATGATTTAAAAAATCATAATTTAGATGGATGTGAAGTAAATAGTTTATCTGAGTGTGATTCTAATAATATAATTACAGATGATATAATTTTAGTTATGCTAGAAGATAAAATAAGTGAAATTTCCAATTATGTTTTAGATAAAAGTAAAATCATAGTTATTGATAGAAGTATAAATCACAGTCAAGTTTATCGATTATTCTCTATACCTAAGGATACTGAAGTATTAGTTGTCAATGATAATGAAGAAACTACAAATCAAACTATTGAAATGTTAAATAATATAGGAATAAATCATTTGAAATTTATTCCTTATATACATGATTTAAATAGTAATGGTTTATTTGAATCAGATTTAAAATATTATCATATATCTGTAGCGGTTACACCTGGAGAAGCAAACTTAGTTCCTTCATGCATTGAAAATACAATAGATTTGGGATTTAGATATATTGATATTATGATTTTTTATGAAATATCAAATAGACTTATGATATTAGACAAAGATATTTTTAGGAATATGATGAAATATGATGAAAAAATAGTTAATCTAGAGTTAGGTGTAAGAGATGTATATAAAAAATTATTTGTAGAAAATTCTGAATATTCATCTATTATAGAATTATCAGAAAATGGCATGATTTTTGTTTCAGAAGATGAGAATATTAGATTTATAAATAATAATGCTAAGAAAATTTTAAACCTATCTGTAAATCATTTTAATTGTAAGGTTAATGAGTTGAAAAATCATGATTTGGTGAAATTAATTCGTGATTTTTCGTGTAAGAATATTACTTATGAAGAAGGAAAATCATCAGCTATAAAATATAATAACAAGAATTTGAATGTATCTGCGCATAGAATAAAGCAGTTTGGAAAATTTATAGGAACATATTATTGTATTCAAGATGAAACATATATAAGAAAACTAGAACAAAACTTGAGAAAAAAGTTAAAATCTAAGGGGTTTATTGCTAGATATACATTTGATGACATATATACGAAATCAGATAAAATGTTCAAGATTATAGAGTTAGCTAAAAAAATTGCTGATTTAGAACAAACTGTTTTGATAACAGGAGAAAGTGGAACTGGAAAAGAATTAATGGCTCAGTCTATTCATAATGGTTCAGAATATGCGAAACAACCATTTATAGCAGTAAACTGTGCGGCAATTTCAGAAAGTCTTTTGGAAAGTGAATTGTTTGGGTATGAAGCAGGATCTTTTACAGGAGCATTAAAAGAAGGTAAGCCAGGTTTATTTGAACAAGCAAATAATGGAACTATATTTTTAGATGAAATAGGCGATATGAATATGTATATGCAGACTAAATTACTCAGGGTTTTGCAAGAAAATCAAGTAATGAGAGTAGGTAGTTCGAAATTGATTGATATTAATGTTAGAGTTATAGCAGCAACAAATGTTGATTTGGCACTTAAAATGAAAAATGGAAAGTTCAGAAAAGATTTATATTATAGATTGAATGTGTTGCCTATTCGACTGCCATCATTGAAAGAGCATAAAGAAGATATAATAGATGGGGTTATGTATTTTATGAAGACTGAAAAGATACTTGATGAAGATGTCAAAGGGATATTAAGTTCTTATGATTGGCCTGGAAACATGAGAGAATTAATTAATCTAGCTCAATATTTGGATGCTATATGTGATGAAGATGTTGTAAAAGTAGATGATTTACCATATGATTTATTTAACGCAAAGATTGAAAATGCAGATGAGAAAAGCGAAAGCAAAGCAGAAATTAATGTTACTATGTCAAATGAGAAAATAGAATTACATAAATCTGAGTTAGAAGATATTAAAATAATTAGAAACATTTTAGAAATTTTGAATGAGTTTTCAAAAGTTAATATTGGTTGCGGTAGAAAGAAATTATTAACTGAGTTAGTTAAAAGAGAAATAAGTATAAGCGAGAGCAAAGTCAGACAGCTATTATCAAATTTAAAAACTGAAGGGTTTATTATTTCGGATATTGGTAGAAGAGGAAGTTATATAGATGAAAAAGGAATACATTGGCTAAATGATAAGATAACGTAAATTTATTGGCTTAATATAGGATGGAAACTGGTTAAAAACAGGAATAAAACAGACAGATAAAATAATTGGTAAAATTATTATTATAATTAAAGCATCAAAATTAGTAAAACTTTTGGATGCTTTTTTTATGCAAAAAAATATTGGTTTAATTTGAATAAAAATAAATAATATAAAAATAATAAAGCTGATAAGAATTGAATAAAAAAAGTTTTATGAAATTTTCATCAGCTTAGTAAGTTGATTTTATATTGAAAATGTAGTATTTTTACATTTTATTTCTAAATAATAAAAATGCAAATCAAGCATAAATATTCATTAAACTTTATTTTAATTCAAAAATAACTTGCATAAATATTAAACTTATGGTATGATATTGCGAAATTGATTAGAAAGCAGAGGATTGTACATGGAAAAAGGAATCAACGGAATCAAAGGAAAAATGAAATTTATTTTATTATCAATATTAGGATTTGTGTTTTTTTTGAAACCATTTAATATTGATGGAAAAGAAAAAATAGCCATGTCTCATATTGTTGAGTTTATAACTGCAAATTATTTACATTTATTTTTAGGATTTACTCAAGTATGCGCGTGCATTGTATTAGTAGTAACAATAGTATTTATTTTTTATAAGGCCAAAAATGAAAGTTTGAATAGTATTTTTAAGGCATCTCCGCTCAATGTATTTATGAGAATCGCGGGATCTTTTTTATATCTAATGGTTATAAATCAGTGGTTTGCTGAAAATGTTATAAGTGATATGATATTGAATTCAAATACAGGGGGATTGATGGCGGGTAGTGGCGGTTTATTAACTACATTATATATAACATTTTTTGTTGGAATATTTGCATTGCCTTTATTGACGCATTTTGGTGCGGTTGAGTTTTTAGGAATATTATTAGGACCAGTAGTAGAAAAATTATTTAGAGTTCCAGGATATTCTACAGTTGATGCTATAGCTTCATTTGTAGGGGATGGAACTATTGGTATAGTAGTTACAGATACTCAATATCAGCGAGGTTATTACACTAGAAGAGAAGCTTATATTATAGCTACTAGCTTTTCAATAGTGGGAATAGCTTTTGCCTCTGCAGTAGCAGAGGAGTTAGGATTTGGTCATGTTTTCCCTATATTTTATGGTTCTATAGCTTTAGTGACTGTAATTATAGCATTTATAACAGCTAGATTACCTTTAAAAAAATTCAAGAATGAATATTACGAAGGAGTAAGTCCAAATGTAGTAAAAATACCTGAAGGAAGAACTATTTTTCAACATGCGTATAAATCAGCTGTAAAACAGGCAGATTCAGTTACCTTTAAGAGTGTTAGTATAGCCTCTATAAAAAGTATAGTTAATATATATGTAGGATTTCTTCCAATAATTATGTTTGTAGGTACTTTATCACTTGTAATTGCAGAGTATACATCTTTCTTTACCATCATAAGTGCTCCATTAGTTTATGTTTATGAATTCATAGGTTATAGTAAAGAAGTTGCAATGATGATGTCTCCAGCTTCGGTATGTGGATTTGCAGATATGTATTTACCATCACTGTTTATTGGAAACTCTGTCTCTGAATCTTCTAGATTTATTATTGGAGTATTAGCATTTACACAACTTATATTTTTATCAGAAACTGGAATGGTTTTAGTCAAGACAAAAATAGGAGTGAATTTTATTGATGTTGTAAAAGTGTTTATATATAGGACATTGATTTCATTACCAATTCTAATAATACTTACAAGAGTCTTGATATTGTTTGAAGTTATTAGTTTTTAATGAATAATAAAAAAATATAAATATATATTATGATATTGTCTAATAAGTGATATATTGGGTATATAAATTATGAATGATTTAATAAAAAATAAAAAGGAGTAATTATGAGTAGAAATTCAAAGATGTATATAACACTTACACTTGCAGTTAGTTGGATAGCAACAGTACTATTTTATTACATGGGAAAATTAAATAGTATGGTTATTTTAATTATGCTTTTTCCTGCTATATGTGCTGTAATAATTAGAATTAAGTCAAAATCAAGTTTAAGAGATATGATTATTAATCCGAAGTTCAAAGGTTTAGGTTCATATATAAAAGCAATAATATTTGCCATCATATTTCCAACAGTTGTAATTATACTTTGTGCAATAACAGGAGCTATAATATATAAAGTACCATTAGATAGTGCTTTTTTTAAAACGATATTTAATTATCAATTATATCAATATCTTCTACCAAAATCCTTTATATCTATGAGTATAATTTTTTCATTTGGTGAAGAATATGGGTGGAGAGGTTACTTATTACCAGAATTGATGAAGAGAAAATCTATGACAACATCTATATTTATTTTAGGTATTGTTTGGGCACTATATCATTTTCCAGTTCTTATATTTTTGAATATAGATAAGTTAGGAGCTATGGAATCATTAAAAATTGGTCTTATTCAGGCAGGTGCAGCTTTTGTATTTTCTTTTGGATTCGCTAAGTGTTATTTGATATCAAATGGATTATATCCAGTAGTTATTATGCATACTTTTTGGAATTTGCTTAATCCTTTTATGCTAGGAAGCATTTATGAAGGCAGTCCAGGTTTAGTTCTTTCGGAAGCCCCTGTTGAAATAATAAACGGTGAAGGCGTTTTAGGAATAGTTTTTGGTGGGATATTTGCCATATATATGATTATCATGGCTATAAGAAAGAAAAATAATGGTCAAAAAGAATTAGTTTGATAGATTCATCCATTCAAAGTAAATATGAAATTTGTAAGTGGAAAATGCCACATATGATATATATATGTGGCATATGTATATTTTTTGAGTAAATATAAATTATTTATTATTTATAGATAATTTTTTAGCAGAAAGATATCTTTCTTCTTCAGTCATATTATTTTTAGCTATAATTGCATTCACAGGACAGATTATATAGCAGCTACCGCATTCATCGCATCTGTTTGATATTATATCATATTTGTTTGTCGCTTGATTTTTTTCTATAGCTTTGAAAGTACATGCTTTAGCACATTTACCACAAGATATACATTTATTTGATATTGTAAATCCAGATTTTATATATTTGAAATTACCAAATGAAAATCTTTCTCTTAAAACTTTATGACCTCTATTTTTCATTTCAAAATCATAATCAAAAACTTCACCTTTGAAATTGTATAAGACAAAAGTAGTCATAGTGGGATATCTATCAATATCATTTACTAGAGGTAGAAACCTTTCGTTATTTTTAGCCTTCTCTATAATTGTGTCATATGAAATTTCTTTTACGTCGCCGCTGACTTTAATGAAAAATCCAGGCGGGAAAATGGAAAATCCATCTTCGTTATGTACTGAAGGACTAAAATCGGCTACTAAAGAGCATACAGCTAGTTTTGATGTTCCTTTTAATTGCTTATAAAAAGGCTTTACCTTCATCGTTTGAAAATATAGACCTTCTTGATCGTAAGTTAGAAAATGAGCTATTCTTGTTTCAGGATAATCACCATCAATAGTAGTAAAAGTATAAGCAGCATTAAGTTTGAATTTATCATATATTTCTTCAATATTTAACATATTATTCTCCTTTATTTAAAAATTTATTTAATTTATCAGTTTTAGCATTGTACAATTCTGAAATATAATTATGTTCAATTATTTTACCTTTATCCATAAAAATGAAATAGTCTGCAAAGTTTTTTAGAAAGTCCATTTCTTGGGTTACGAAAACAATTTCTGAACCTTTATTTTTTAGAAGTTTAAAATGAGAGCTGTGTATTTTTGAATATCTTTACTAAACTTTTTAAGTGAATTATCATTTATTTTTTTTGTAAAAGCTTTATTTTCTTTTGCATCTATCATTTCATTACTCTGGTTTGCTTGTGATATAATCAAATCCGTATTTATCACTGAAGTAGATTTTGTGGATTTGATTGTCATATTTTTTTGCGAGTTGTTCATATAATCCTCCTTCTTCATATAGTGTATCAATAA
>Ga0193963_1001848_pt1 | contig 10275 bp, 11 predicted proteins | sample FB_6_MG_FD_140359 | JGI IMG/M metagenome (GOLD analysis project Ga0193963, IMG submission 140359) | Microbial mat bacterial communities from the Broadkill River, Lewes, Delaware, United States - FB_6_MG | ecosystem: Environmental > Aquatic > Freshwater > River > Microbial mats | place: USA...
GCTGAGATTCAGACTATTAAACCTGAACAACATTTTACTGAGCCACCTCCAAGATACTCAGAAGCAAGTCTTATTAAAAAACTAGAAGCAGAAGGGGTTGGGCGTCCATCAACATATGCACCAACTATTGCAACATTAAGTGGGCGTACATATGTAAGTATAGAGAAAAAACAAATCATACCTACAAAGATGGCGTTTACGGTAACAGAAATCTTAGAAAAGAATTTTGCTAACATTGTTGATATCTCTTTTACAGCTAATATGGAAGAGAGACTTGATGAAGTAAGTGAAGGTGATGTTGATTGGCAAAAGCTATTAAGTGATTTCTATTTTCCATTTATGCAACAAATTGCTGATGGAAAAGAAAATATTGTATCACTGAAGCTAGCAAAACCACTTGGACGTACTTGCCCTAAATGTGGTGAGCATGAACTTCTACTACGTAGTGGTCGTTTTGGAAACTTTATCGCTTGTAGTGGTTTTCCTAAATGTAAATACACTGAGCAATGTGATGCAGAAGGGAATGCTGTAGAATCCAAACCAGAAACTTCTGATGAAAAGTGTGATAAATGTGGCAATGAGATGATTGTCAAAAATGGTCGTAATGGAAAATTCTTAGCATGTTCAAACTATCCTGATTGTAAAAATACAAAAAGTATGGAGAGTGAGAGTAAAACTTCTGAGACACCTTGTCCCGAATGTGGTTCTAAACTCATTTGGAAACAATCTCGTCGTGGTGCTTTTTGGGGATGTGAAAAATACCCAGATTGTAAATTCATTTCTAAGTTTGAACCAACAACAATTAAATGTCAAGAAGAAGAATGTAGTGGCGTTTTAGCACCTAGAACTTATAGAAATAAAGAAGTCTATGAGTGTGTGAAATGTAAAAATCGAACACCTAGAGAAGAAGAAGCTTCCAAAGAGTAAATAGATGAAAATTGGTATACTCTCAGATACTCACTCTAAAGTAAAAAAAGCGCAAGCATCATTAGATATTTTAATTGAAAATGGTGCTGAGTTTATAATACATGCTGGTGATATTGGAGAGTATGAAACACTAGAGCTTCTTAAAAACTCTACAAAAAGATATGTTGCAGTGTATGGTAACAATGATGCTCATTTAGTACAACATCATAACAAGTATAACCTTGTTCAAGAACCATATTATTTTAAATTAGCAAATACAAAATTTAAACTAATGCATCTACCCTACTATATGTCTCCAGATGCTGACATAGTGATTTTTGGGCATACGCATCAGTTTGAAGTAGATTATAACAATGGCACCTTGTTTCTTAATCCAGGTGAATCTTGTGCAAGAAACAAACCAGTATCAGAATGTGCTTTACTTGAAATTAACGATAATGAGTATATAGTTACATACTATTCAAAAGAAAAAAAAGAAAAAAACTTCAAAGATAAAAAGTTTTCATATAAAAGAGATAAGTAAAATGAGTGAAAAAATATTTCTCTGTTCAATCTGTAATATTAATAGTGGAACTTGTAAAGAGGACTGTAAATTCTGTTCTCAAAGTGTTCGTTATAAAGCAGATATAGAACGTTATAAACAAAAATCAATAGACCTTATTCAAGAAGAGGCAATCACAGCAAGAGACAATGGAGCCCTTGGTTTTTGCCTTGTAACGGCAGATAAAGGGCTTAATGAAAAAACACTTAAATTTGTTTGTGATGTAGCAAAAGCTGTACAAGAAGTAGCTCCAGAATTACGACTTATTGCTTGTAATGGTACTGCTACACTTGAGCAACTCTTAGTTTTAAAAGAGGCTGGCGTTAAAGCATACAATCATAATCTTGAAACATCTGAGAATTTTTATAAAGAGATATGTACTACTCATCCATGGTCTGAGAGATATGAAACATGTCAAAATGTAAACAAGGCTGGTATGGTTCTTATTACTGGAGGAATATTTGGGCTTGGTGAGTCTCAAGAAGATAGAGTATCTATGTTAAAATCTTTAGCTTCTTTAAATCCAACATCTGTTCCAATTAATTTTTATCACCATAATGAAGCTCTAGAGCTAAAGCCAAACAACTTAAATGTTGATGAAGCTTTAGACCTTATCAGCCTTACTAGAAAAATGATTCCAAATGCTGAACGTATTATGGTCGCTGGTGGACGAGAACTTATGTTTGGTGATAGACAATCAGAAATATTTGATGCAGGTGCGAACTCCATTGTTATAGGAAATTATCTAACAACAAGTGGTAGAATGATGAGTAAAGACTTAGATATGCTTAAATCTCTTGATTTAGAAGTAGCAACAAAAGTCAAATAAATCTTTATATAAAAGGAAATAAATGAGTGAAAATATTGTTTTAATCATCACGATTTCACTCATCATAATATTCTCTCCATTTTTTGCAAAAGTATTAAGACTCCCTACAACTCCTATTGAGATTATCCTTGGTTCTATCCTTGGATACCTTGGATTCCTTCATGATGAGCACCTTTTTGAAATAGTTGCTGAGATGGGATTCTTATACCTCATGTTTATTGCGGGAACTGAGGTAAACCTCAAAAGTGTTTTTAAAACACCTGCTACCATAATGAAAAGAGTTATGTTCTATCTAGCTATTTTATATGCCTTTTCAATCATTTTTTCAATCTATTTTGACCTTGGAAAAATCTTTATGGTTCTCCTTCCTCTTATCTCGGTTGGGCTTGTGGCATCTTTATCCAAAGAGTATGGAAAGACTCCTTGGTTAAATATCTCAATGACAGCTGGTGGTATCGGAGAGGTTGTTAGTATCGCAATTTTGACTATTACATCTGCTGCCCTGCAGTCAGGTTTAGGGCTTACTCTCTTTAAAATCATCACCTCATTGATTGCATTTATAATTTTCATGTTTATACTATTTAAAGCTATGCAACTAGTTTTTTGGTGGTATCCAAAGATATCTACTTTACTTATGCCACACGAAGATAATAAAGAACAAGATATCAGGTTATCATTTGGTATCTTATTTCTCCTAGTAGGAGCTATGCTTTACCTTGATTTAGAACTTGCCTTTGGAGCATTCTTAGCTGGAATTTTCATACCAACTTTCTTTGAGCACAAACATGAACTCCCTGAAAAGCTAGCCTCTTTTGGTTTTGGTTTTTTAATCCCAATCTTTTTCATCCACATTGGAAGTTCTTTTCACCTAGAAGCACTTCAAATTGAAGGCTTAATTCTCAAAGCATTACTGATAGCACTTGCAATGATTGCCATGCGTGTTATCGCTTCTTTAGTCTTTATTAAAAAACTAGGTTTTATCGATTCCATTTTAATGGGCTTATCCCATTCTATGCCTCTAACGCTACTCATTGCGATGGCAACCTTGGCTTACCATGCAAAGTCAATTGATATTCTCCACTACTATGCATTTATTCTTGCTGCTTTATTTCAAGTTATCAGTGTTATGGTTGTCATTAAGCTGATACATACATATAAACTAAAATTAGGCCATACTGAAAATCTGGTATAATTGTTTCGAATCAAAGGAGTTTTAATGAGCCGTTCCGTATTACTACAACTTGCTCGTGACTCTATACAAGAAGTTTTTGAAGCCCAAAAAACTATTGATAAAACCCATCTACTTCAAGAGCATCCTCTCCTTGCACAAAATATTGCTACTACAGTAAATATTTATTTAGAAGATGAATTACGAGGTAGCTCATCATCATCAAGTCCAGCACGCTCTTTACTTGAAGATGTCATTCTCAACTCTAAAAAGTCAGCCTTTGAAGATAAGAATTTCTCCCCCTTACGTACCTCTGAGTATCTTAGTTGCGAAATAGAACTCATTCTAAGAACTGATGATGGTGTCTTAAAAGAGAGAGATTCTGCTATTATCAAAAACAATAAAGAGGAGATACATGTATTACGTGATTAAAAGGGTGGAGCATAATCCTACAGAGCGTTTTATTGGCTTTAAAGTACCAAAATATATCGCTTCAAAAAATAGTGAAAATGTTATTTTTGAATTCATTAAAGATGGAAAACCTAATAGAAAATGGATAAAAAAAGATGATATTATTCTACTTACTAAAGATAAAAAGTTTTTTGTAGAAACCCTAGACAAATTTAAAGCTGTTCAAGCTACGCAACAAGCCCTTGTGGATGCTGCACAAAAGAAACTTGAAGAAACTTTTGAAACCTTCAATGAGACAATCAATTCTGAGATTGATGACTTTGAAGAGTTTAGAGACGCTCACGATGTTCCATGTGTTTTAAAAGATTTATAACTAACCTAAAAACTCTGGAAAATTCACCATAAACTTTTGTAATTTCGGTGCAATAACAACCTGACAATACCCTTGAGATGAATTTTGTCTATAATAATCCTGATGATACCCTTCAGCAGGATAAACTTCCCCTAACACCGAAACCTCAGTAACAATCTTGTTTTGATAGTTTTTTTGTGCTTTATCTATACTCTGATCTATTATTTGTTTTTCATCATCATTCGTAAAATAAATCACTGAACGATACTGTGTTCCCTTGTCTGCACCTTGTTGATTTAAAGTTGTTGGATCATGAACTACAAAAAATATCTCTAATAGATTCTCTAGAGAAACTACATTTTCATCATATTTTATATCTATAACCTCTGCATGACCTGTAGCACCCGTACATATACTCTCATAACTTGGATTAGGGCGTAGGCCACCCGTATAGGCACTTGTTACTTGGCTTACCCCTTTTACATTTAAAAATACTGCCTCTGTACACCAAAAACATCCACCACCTAATACTACTCTTGCCATTTTCTGCCCCTATTTCTTTCTTTATCTCATTTAATTAAAGAATTTTATGTCAGATTATTACACAATTAACTTGTAATTCTTCATGTTACACTCTTTAGAGAGAAAAATTAAGTAGTTTTTATACTATAATTTATATTACCAGTTAATTACATTTGAGGAAGTATATTGTTACAGAATGTATTGTCATTTTTTTTGCTAATTACTACTTCTGTGTATGCATCTAATAGTTTTCCTTACATAAAACCTGTCTCAGTGGAGATTAATCCAAAACCTCAAATAATAATAAATGAAGTTGTAGTAAAAAAAGAAACACCAAATAAGGTGGTTCAAAAACCTGCAAATGAGAACTTGGATAGTGATTTAGATGGTATCTTGGATGTTCAAGATAAATGCCCTGATACCTCTACTGGTTTTATTATCGATAACTATGGTTGCCCTCAAATTCCTGTAGTAAATATTGACTTTAACCTACATGGAGATACTTTAACAGATGAAATATTGTTAGAACTTGAAAATATGGCTGATTTTTTAAAAGAAAATCAGAATTTTCAAGTTGTCATATATGGGTATGCAAATGCTCAAGATAATGATGAAGATAATAAGGTGTTATCTAGAAAAAGAGCTACTATAGTTAAAAAAGCTTTAATTTCACATGGCATTAGTTCAACAAAACTGACTGCTATTGGGAAAGGTAGTACGGATACTACCAATATTGTAAACCCTTATATAGAAATAGAACTGATAAACTAAATAGGAGAGTATATGAAAAAAAGTAAAATATTTTACACATTAATAGGTGCTTTAGCACTTAACTACAATGTCATTAATGCAGATAATACTGTAATTGTAAAACTACCAAAGGTTCCAGAAGTTCCTAAGATTGAAGCTGTTGTACCTAAAGTTATTGTACTTGATGATAAAAATTCAACAGTTAAATCTAATGCAGAAATCTTAGAAGAGTTTACAAAAGAAAGAGAAGTTGTTTTTAGTGATCATGTAGCTCCAGAGATGATGGAAGAACAAGATGATAAAGACAAGGTTGTAAACATTGGTGACATTAGTAATGGTAGAGTTTCTGCTTACTTACACGCTCCTCTAATGGATACTAAGACAGTTGAAGCACAATTAACGAAAGCTGGTTTTGAAATTCTTAATACCTACAAAGTAGATAAAAAAGGGATTGCTACCTCTATAGTATTTACAAATAAAGAGATAGTAGATATGGCTTCTAAAAACAATAGAGGTTTTGCTGGAGCATTAAGAGTAACAATCGATAAACACAACAAGCTTACAAGTATTCAAAATCCTATCTACCTAATGAAAGCGTTTATGCAAGATGAATATAATCAAGAACTTGCTGAAAAAACACTCAAATCTATCCGTGACAACTTTACAGACTTAAAAGATTCAACCGAAATTATAAAATTCAGAGTTTTAGAGCGTTTCCAATTTATGGAAGGGATGCCTCGATATAATGATATGGTAACGGTCAAAAAAGCTAAAAATGAAGTTTTATATAAAAAAGCTAAAAAAAGTAAAAAAATACTTTTTGAACAAAAACTCTCTAATGGAAGTATTCTTTTAGGGATGAAACTTGGTAAGAGAACAACAAAGTTTGTTAAAAAAACAGGTTATCAAAATGCCGGTCTACTTCCATATCCGGTTCTTATTGAAAATGGAGAAGTTAAAATACTTGATCCAAAGTATTATATTGCCGTGATGTACCCTATGTTGAAAATGTCACAATTTATGACTATCTCAACAGTACCAGGTGCAATAAATAAAGAGATGGATAAGATATTCCGTTAATCTATATGACGTTTTAAGAGTTCTTTATACATTCTCGCCATTATTGGCGTTTGTATAGAACTTTTTATCCCCTCTTCTACGATATACCCACTTAAACTTTTCAACTCATCTTTCTTTTTATTTTTAAAGTCCAAATACATTGATGTGGTAGCATCATAAGGAACTTTAGATGCCGTCAACAATGACTTCTCAACCTCATTGCCAATATCTATCCCTTGGCTTTTAGCTACTGCAGCTATCTCTTCTAAAAGCTCTTTTGCTTCAGCATAATGATTCTCATGTATATACCCTATAGTATTATCATAGTATGAAGTAAGCGTTGCAAAAGCAGATATAAAAATATATTTTTTCCATATGGCATTTTTTATATTATCAGGTGTTTTTAGACGTAAATTTGCTTGATCAAATACTGATTTTAAAAGTGATGTACCTTTCTCATCTCCTCCAAAAACAGCGGCAAAAACATCTCCCTTTTTTCGGATTACTCCAGGCTTTTCAATATGAGAAAGTATGTAGATACAACCTTCTAAAACTATAGAATCACTTAAACTTTTAAGTACCGACGCGTTGTTAACGCCATTAGAAAAAGAGATTAATGTAGTCTTCTCATCTATATGTGACCTAATATGATCATAAGACTCTTCTAAATCATAACTCTTTACACAAAAGAGAACTAAATCAAAATAACCTTCAAAGAAACCATCTAAGTCATCTTCTTCTCTCGTATCTATTTTAACATTCCAGCTTTTCTTATCTTCTACTATAGATAAACCCTTAGATTGTATGGCATTTAAATGTTTTCCACGTGCAAATCCAATCACCTCAACTTCAGCTTCTACCAATTTTGCCGCTATATATCCACCTACTCCACCAAGTCCCACTACTGCTACTCGCATATTAACCACCTTTATTTTTTTATTATATAATACTTCATTGAAAAAGGAGATAGATGCCACGTATTGATAGTGAAAAGTTTTATACATCAGCAATCGAGAAACATGGTCTGAGTGCAAAGGGACTTAATTGGATTTCCAAAGAAACTCAAAAGGTACGTTTTAAATCCCTATTATCTCTTTTACCTCAAGACTTAACTTCCTATACAATTTGTGATGCGGGATGTGGGTTTGGTGATTTGTATTATTATATGCAAAAAAAAGCTAACTTGCCAAAAAAATATGTTGGCATTGATTCTCATAAAGATATGTGTGCCATTGCTTCAACCAATACTGCTCAAGAGATTTTCCAAATAGACATCACAAAAGAAAAAATTCCTACTTATGATTATTATATCTGTAGTGGTGCACTCAACGTTCTAACAAAGTTTGAAACATATCAATTTATACAAAACTGTTATAAGGCTTCAAAGTTTGGATTTATATTTAATATCCTCCACGGAGACAAAGAGAGCGAGACATACAATTATTTAACTACTTCAGATATAAAAGACATTGCTATGCAACTTAATGTAAAAGACACCCGTTTTAAAACTGGTTACCTTCAAAATGATATGAGTGTAGGTTTTTTTAAATAATGTGTGCAATCTTTGGAATAATTGGAGAATATAACGAAACCCAAGCAAAGTATGCCCTCTCCCTTTTACAGCATAGAGGACCTGATTACTGTGGTATAGTAAGTAAAAAAAATCTTTTTTTTGCCCATCAACGATTAAGTATATTAGATAATAACTCACGGTCACATCAACCTCTAAAACACAAAAACATCCTTCTCTCCTTTAATGGTGAGATTTATAACTTTCAAGAGCTACGTAAAGAACTCGAATCAGAATTTCAGTTCCAAACAGAATCTGATACAGAAGTTATAATAGCTGCTTACATAAAATGGGGATTAGATTTTGTACATCATCTACGTGGTATGTTTGCCATCGCTCTTTTAGACAATGATGTACTCTATCTATTTCGTGATAGACTTGGGAAAAAACCACTTTTTTATCTTGAAGGGAATTCTTTTGCATTTGCCTCAGAGATTAAAGGTTTAGTGCCCCTTTTAGCAAAAAAAGAGATTAATGATGATGCACTTATGGGTTACCTCTCATTCTTAACGCCAACTCCTCCACATACATTTTATAAAGGAATTAAAAAACTTGCTGCGGGAGAATATTTAGTTTATAAAAATAAACAAGTTGAAGTTAAACGCTACTTTGACTTACTTGATAACCAACCTAATATAATTACAGATAGGGATGAAGCTATTTATTCTCTTGAAAAACTACTAGATGAATCGATACAACTGCGTCTGAACTCCGATATGCCTATGGCATCACTCCTCTCAGGTGGAATTGATAGTGCTACGATTAATGCCTATGCTATAAAGCAGGGAGTAAAACTACAAACTTATACATTAGGCTATAAAGAGTATGCAAAGTATGATGAAAGGGAGAATGCCCAAGAGAGTGCAAACTACTTAGGATTACAAAACACCCAAGTAGAAATTTCACAAAATGATTTTATAGAATCAATAGATGAAGTTTTCAATGCATTAGATGAACCACTTAATGATCCAGCAGCTGTTCCACTTTATCTGCTCTTTAATAAAATAAAAGATGATGGGTATAAGGTTGTAATGAGTGGAGAAGGAAGTGATGAACTTTTTTTAGGTTACAGACAGTACTTTGAATACCTTGATATAGAACAAGCGAAATCATTAGCCCACAAGAACTGGTTAAAAAAATATTTCCGTTCTAATTTTTCAATGAATAGAGAGTGGGAATGGTATAAACGTATTTTTAATGAGAGTTTACTTTTTCGAACATCAGGAGACAAGTTTACAGACTTGCAAAAAAACAACCTTATGAAAAGAAATGTACGAGACAATGATTCTTTACAATATTTACAAAACTATCGTGATAGATTTTCTCATTCTAAACATCAAGATGAAAGTATCTGGTATAGCTATATAGATTTAAATATATTTCAAGCAGAACACTTCCTTACAAAACTTGATCGTATTAGTATGGCTCACTCTATAGAATCAAGAACTCCTTTCCTCGATCATAAACTTGCATCGCAGATATTTTCCATCTCTCCACATCTACGATATCAAGATAAGGTGACAAAATCACTTCTTAAAGAGATTATGAAAAACAAGCTTGATAAGTCAATTTTACAACGAAAGAAGAAAGGATTCTCTAATCCTTATATGGAATATTTGCTTAGTTCTGGAAAGATAGATCTTATCACAAAAGTGAATACTCAAACGAAGCTGTTTAAACATAATGAGCTCCAAGAGTACATAAACACGGCATCCAAAGGTAGCTTCAAACAACATTTATGGGGTTTATTTGTTATATCTCATTGGATTGACAAGAATTTTCTCTAAAATCCAGACTCTTAAGTGTTACTTTTATACAAGTTTTTTAAAAAACTCAAAAAAACTATATATAAATTATTTAATAATTAACATAACTTCAAATTAACAACTTTTTAGCAGAAGCCCATATACTAGGTAAGTGTCGGTAATTTATCACAAAAAAGTGATTTAATAAACAGCATATTATATAATATAATCTTATTTAAAAATTGAAAATATCAAAATGTTCAAATAATTAACTTTTATGCCTAAGTTTCACTTAATATTATAAATTGTAATATTTCTGCAGTCCGAAAATCTGGAATATGATTTTTAATTTAACTAACCAAAAGGGGATAATATGGAAATGAATCGTAGAGACGCTATGA
>Ga0193963_1001851_pt1 | contig 10266 bp, 7 predicted proteins | sample FB_6_MG_FD_140359 | JGI IMG/M metagenome (GOLD analysis project Ga0193963, IMG submission 140359) | Microbial mat bacterial communities from the Broadkill River, Lewes, Delaware, United States - FB_6_MG | ecosystem: Environmental > Aquatic > Freshwater > River > Microbial mats | place: USA...
AATGAAGACGGCAATGTATCTATTTGGGAGGAAGTATATCGTCGTAGCCAACGGGTTATCTGGTTAAACCCGGAAGGTGAATTCAGTTGGAATCGAGCTGACTCAATCATGGAAAAATATGCGCCCTATTGCTCCCATGTCGAGACCTGTAACTCACTGCGTGATCTAAATAGAATTTTAGGATCAGTGTTGAAACACAGTAATTAGTGAGATCGCCTTAGAGGGGCGCTATGGTGGTGCACTTAAATGAGAAAAATATAAAATTGCTGAGAAACTAACTGTAAGTATCGTAAAGAATGATTAGAGATAGTCGTGGTTAGTTTCTAAAAGAAGCAACAGCTGATTTCGTTTGTTCCTATCTTTACGAAAGTCATCGGCTTTCATAAAGAGATAGCTTTATACGAAGCTCTTCACTTGTCGCAGTTCTAATAAACTACTAGTTTTCCGAATATGAAACTCACGATAGAAAAGTGAAAAGTTAATTGTCAGCTTTAGAATAATTACGAAAGTGAATTTTTGGATCAAGAACATAATTTTAATATATCAAGCTTCGATCAATAAAATTGTTGATGACCTTAAGTTGGCTGTTGGGTAATATCCATGTTAAATGCCTGAAAATTAAGTAGCGTTGTGTGCTTCGAGGGAACGATGGCTCAGACTGACAATCAAATACTTCAAAGTAACTTTGCATTTTTGGCAGAACACGACTCGATCTTTCAGCAGTTAGCGATGTCAGCCGAGAGGTCTTTTTCAAGCGATCCTAATACAACTTTGATTAAGTTACGTCAGTTGGGCGAAGCGTTTGCGCAAGATATAGCCGCACGCTGTGGACTTGAGTTTGATGATCGTACTAGTCAGTCTGATCTACTCTATCGATTAAACCGTGAAGTGGGTCTAGACAGGGTTGTTCTAAATCTTTTTCACACGCTTCGCATAGAAGGCAATAAAGCGACTCATCAGTTTCGAACGCGACACAAGGAAGCCTTGGATGGGTTAAAGTTAGGACGCGAACTAGCGGTTTGGTTTCATTTTTCATTTGGTCGTAATAGTTCTGGTTTTAAAGCCGGAGCCTTTATCCCGCCTCAGGACCCCAGTTATTACCTACGTGACCTGCAAACAGAGATTGAAAAGCTTAAAGCAGACCTGTCAGAGGCTAACCAACAGTTAGATTCGAGTCAGCAGCTGGCTGAGCTGTTAGAGCGTGAGAAGGAAGAATACGCAGTGCTCGCTGAGCAGATGGATGCAGAAGCGAGACAGCTGTCAGATCAGTCGGAAACGAGCGAAATTGCCTTTACACAGCAGTTAAGTGAGTTTGAGGCGCGTATCAAAGAGCTACAGGACGAGTTGGCTAAGAAGGATACTAAGCAGGTTTCAGAACAGAAGAAGGTTATCGGCCAAAGCACGCGTAAGGCCACGCAGCATATCTCGCTGAATGAAGAGCTAACCCGGGTACTGATTGATCAACAACTTCAGGAAGCAGGCTGGCAGGCGGATACCCAAGAGTTAACCTACCAGAAGGGCTGCCGCCCTGAGAAAGGCGTGAACAAAGCGGTAGCTGAATGGCCAACTATGTTACAAGGGAAGAAAGGGCGAGCAGACTATGTCCTGTTCTGCGGATTGGTGCCTATCGCTGTGGTCGAGGCTAAGAAAGAGAATACCAATGTTGCGGGTAAAGTTCTCCAAGCCGAAAGATACTCAAAAGGGTTCAGGGTTGAAGATAGTCAGATTGGAGCATGGACTCTAGCTGGTCAGACTGTGGCTTGGCCGGATGATCAGGATGCTCACTACCATGTGCCTTTTGTTTATTCCTGTAATGGTCGCCCATTTATTAAACAGTTGGCGGAGCAATCCGGGACATGGTTCCGGGACGTACGTGATAACAGTCATACAGCGAGAGCGTTACAGCAGTTCCACAGCCCTGATGGCCTGCTGGACATGCTAAAGCGAAGCAAAGCCGACGCACAGAAATCGCTACAGCAGGAAGGCTTCTCTTACCTTAAGTTGCGTGAATACCAGCAGAAGGCTATACAGTCAGTTGAAACCGCATTGGAGACCAACCAGGAATGTTGTTTGCTTGCGATGGCAACAGGTACTGGTAAAACCCGAACCATCATCGGGTTGATGTACCGCTTTCTTAAGGCTGAACGCTTTAAGCGCATACTCTTTCTAGTGGATCGGAGCGCACTTGGCCAGCAGGCCCTAGATGCGTTTAATGAAGCTCCGCTTGAACAAAACCAGACCCTCTCGAAAATCTATAATATTGCCGAACTGGGTGATATGGCTGCTGAAGCTGAAACCCGGGTTCAGGTAGCCACTGTCCAGGCGATGGTGAAACGCATCTTTATGTCTGATGCATCACCACTTGTGGACCAGTATGACTGTATCATCGTGGATGAAGCCCACCGGGGTTATACGCTCGATCAGGAGATGACCGAGGGTGAACTGGCAACCCGCGATGCCAGTCAGTACCTCTCAAGTTATCGTCGAGTGTTGGATTATTTCGATGCTGTAAAAATTGGTTTAACTGCCACACCAGCTAAGCACACAAGCGATATTTTTGGTAAACCGGTTTATACCTATACCTACCGTGAAGCGGTAGCTGATGATTGGTTGATTGATCACGAACCACCGATCCGCTATCAAACGTTGTTGTCAAAAAATGGCATCAAATTTGAGAAAGGTAGTGAGGTATCAGCTATCAATGTTCAGACTGGGGAGGTTGAATCTGCTGAGCTGGATGATGAACTGAGTTTCGAGATTGAAGCGTTTAACCGACGAGTGATCAATGAAAACTTCAACCGTGTTATCTGTGAACAACTAGCTCAGGAAATTGATCCCTTTGGCGATGAGAAAACCATGGTCTTCTGTGCGACAGACCTACATGCGGACATGGTGAAACGTCTTTTAGATGAGGCTTTTAAAGAGCTGTATAACGGTGACTACAATCAGGCTGCGGTAGCTAAGATCACAGGTCAAAGTGATAAAGTGGATCAATTGATCCGCCAGTATAAAAACGAGCGTTACCCTAATATCGCGATCACCGTTGACCTACTGACTACTGGTATCGATGTACCTAAAATCTGCAACCTTGTCTTTCTTCGCCGGGTGAAGTCACGAATTCTCTACGAACAGATGGTAGGGCGTGCCACTCGACGTTGTGATGAGATCGGTAAAACCGTATTCCGTATCTATGATCCCGTTGATATCTATGCGGCTCTTGAGGCAGTTTCTACGATGAAGCCGCTTGTAAAAGACCCGAATATCACATTGGAGCAGCTCGTTGAAGAACTGACCGATCCAGAGCAACTACAACAGGCTATAGATGCGCCGGGTGAGTCAGCAAGTGAATCACATGCGGATGCGGTTCTGAGTCAGCTCAGTCAAAAAGTGATGCGAGTGTTACGTAAAGCGGAGAAAAAGGCAGAACGTAAGCCGCAACTTAAACAGAAATTGAATGAATTAGAGCAGTTGTGGGGTGTTGAGCCTAAGAGACTTCATCAGCACCTTCATTCATTAGGGCCGAAGCAGGCTTCAGCATTTATGCAGCAACATCGGGGCATACTGAATCAGTTAGATGCAGTTCGTCAGTTCCTGGGCAGCGAGAATTACCCTGTTATTTCGGATCATCATGATGTACTTGAGGTCCGTGAACAGAGCTATGGCAAGTACGAAAAGCCTGCCGACTATCTGGATAGTTTTGCGCAGTTTATCAAAGAACAGATCAACCAGTCAGCTGCTCTCTCCGTTGTAATCAACAAGCCTCGTGATCTTACCCGGGAACAGCTGAAAGAGATTCGAATCATGCTAGATGGTGAGGGTTACAGTGAAGCTACCCTGCAATCAGCTTGGCGAAACAAAACTAATCAGGACATCGCTGCCAGTATCATAGGGCATATTCGTCAGGCGGCATTAGGTGAAGCTCTGCTTCCATTTGAACAGCGGGTTCAGAACGCGATGCAGACCATTTATAGCCAGCATCAATGGACGCCCGCTCAAAGGAAGTGGCTGGACCGGTTGTCCAAGCAATTAACCCACGAAGTGATTATTGATCGGGAAACTATTAGTGCGATTCCTGCTTTTTCTGGCGGGGCGAAACAGCTTGATAAAGCGTTAGGGCAGAAATTGGATGATGTTTTGGATGGTCTTAACGAAAGCCTTTGGCTATCAGTTTCATGACATGCCTAAACAATCTCAAAAAATGTACTCAGCAGCAGGGCACGTATGCTCAATATAATTTTCTATACACGCCATGAAGCAAAGTGGATGGTAGCTACGCTACTAGCGTGCTTGACAATAGCTGTTTAATTGCTAGTATCCGTCCTTGGTCCTAGGACGAGGGACGCTTATGCGTTTTTTGATATGAAAAGTCAAGATATTCTTCTGCTGTTAAAACTGGTGTCGCTTGAAAAGCTCGAGGCTAAAGAGGGTGGTGTAAGGTCATCCGTCGAAGTGCTAGCTGAATCTTATTCCGCAGGTTGGCAGGGATGGGAGCTAGATGATGTGGAACAAGGAACCGATCTCAGGCATATATCGGCTGAAGATCGATATAGTTTCCGCAATCTTGAAGCCATGACGGGTATTAGTAAGTCTCAGGTGAGCGAATCATTAAAACGCAGTCAGCTGGTTAATTTGGTCGCGCTTGATCGGAACTCTGGAGTGCCAAAGGTCAATAAGCAAGGCCTGCTGGAGTTTGTAGTACATGGACTCAAGTATGTGTTTCCAGCTTCTCTCGGAGCCCTTGTTAGAGGCATACCCACTACCTTTGCTGCCCCTGTCATGTCAGAGCACCTTATGACAGCGGGAGAGTCTGCTTTTGTATGGCCCGATGCCAGAGGTAAAGAAAAAGGACAGGCGATAGACCCACTTTATAAAAGTGTGCCTAAGGCAGTAAAGCAAGACGCGTATCTATATGAACTACTAGCGTTGATTGATTCCATCAGGATCGGCAGACCCAGAGAGGCAAATCTTGCTGCTGAGCTTTTTGAAAAGAGGTTGTTTTCATGAACAACTATAACCTGCACAAAGAGATGATAAAAAAAGTAGCAGAGGCTTTAGGCTCTGAGCTGTGCAGGCAAATGGCCTTCGTTGGAGGAAGTACAACCGGTCTCTTGTTGACAGATGAAGTAACTCAGGAAGAGATACGTTACACAACCGATGTGGACCTTATTGTGAATGTGGTCGGTCTAGCAGGCTGGGAAGAGCTTCGGCAGAAGTTAGAAGGGCATGGCTTTAAAGTATCCATGGAAGATGATGTCACGTGCCGCTTGCGTCTAGAGGAACTGAAGGTCGACTTCATGCCAGATGACCCAGATGTCATGGGTTTCTCTAATCGTTGGTACAGTGAGGCATTAGCCTCTGCCGCGGACTATGAACTAGAAGATGGTGTCACCATTCGGTTGCTAACATCACCGCATTTCCTTGCTACTAAGTTTGAAGCGTTCAGGGGACGAGGTGAGGGTGACCTGTTAGGGAGCCATGATATAGAGGATATTATGAATCTGGTTGATGGCCGTGAAGAGTTATTTGATGAGGTCAAAAATAGCAACCAAGAATTGCAACAATATATATCTGAACAGATAACAGGCCTTTTAGCACATGAAGGCAGACCGTACCTTTTGCAGGATACGTCTCGTGGAGATTCTGAAAGAGAAGAGATCCTAATGGAGCGGCTTGAAAGCTTAGCGGGCTTGGGGGCGCAATGCTGATAAGGAAACTCAGCTATCAGGGGGGTGGAACGGTTGAGAATCGAGATCTCATCGCTTCATTCAAACAGGGAAACTTCAACTTCTTTCTTCTGATTGATGGTGCAACGGATAGTCCTGACTCTGGCAAGTTTGCCCGTCAAATCGGTAATGCCCTGCAAAAGTATGTGAGCGGGCTAGATACAGATGGCTTAAGCCTTAGTCAGGTTAATGATTCGTTGTTACAAGAGCTCAAACGTATCCAGAAGACTTTACAAAAAGAACATATAAGCGATTACGCCAGTTTACTATTGGTTATACAGCATGAGAATTTAATGCAGGCCAATAATTGGGGTGACTGTTTGCTGGGTCGAATCAACAGTGATACTACAATCGACTGGCTGACAGTACCCCACACGGCTGCGAATAAAACCGACCCTGATAAGCCTGTTGAAGATATCGTATTGGATAATCAACGGCATAGCCTCACCAGAAGCTTCAAAGCACGCCGTTATGAACAACCTGATATTTACACCATAGAGATCAAAGCCGGAGAAAAAGTTATTCTGGCGTCTGATGGCTTTTGGGCCTGCACAAGTGAAACTGATCAGCAGATTCTGCTAAATCAGACTTACAAAAATATTAAACCTGTTGAAGATGATATGAGTTTTATCATCTTCAAACCGTGAGAACGAAAATGACAAACAACAATATCGTACAAAAACTCTGGAACCTCTGTGACGTACTGCGTGATGATGGTATCAACTATAGCGATTACGTTACTGAACTAGTGTTGTTATTGTTCATTAAAATGGTGCACGAAAACACTGAAAATGGTGTATTAAATACACATGCCTTGCCTGAAGGCTGCCGTTGGACAGACTTAAATACTAAGTCTGGTATCAACTTACTTAATGACTATCGCCGTATTCTGTTATCCCTTTCTACAGGCCAAGATGCAGAAGGTAATGACATCCATGAAGACCCTTTAATCAGTGCAATTTATGCTGATGCGCAAACCCGCTTGCGTGAACCGAGGCACTTAGAGCAATTAGTTAAATCATTAGACAATATTCAAGATTGGTTTAGTGATGAAAAAGATGGCCTTGGTGATTTGTACGAGGGCTTACTTCAAAAGAACGCCAATGAAACAAAATCAGGTGCAGGTCAATACTTTACCCCTCGTGACTTAATCGACTCTATGGTGCGTGTTATTAATCCTCAAGCTGGCGAAGTAATTCAAGACCCAGCAGCGGGAACCGCAGGCTTCTTAATTGCAGCTCATCAACATATTAAAGATGCTACCGATGATTTATACGACTTAAAACCAGCACAACAAGAATTCCAAAAAAGCAAAGCCTACCTAGGTGTTGAGCTTGTGCCCGGTACTCGTCGTTTAGCTTTAATGAACTGTTTATTGCACGGCATGGAAGGTGATGACGATGGCGTGGTTCATCTTGGTAACTCTTTAGGCCAAGTAGGCGCAAGTTTACCAAGGGCCGATATTATTTTAGCGAACCCTCCGTTTGGTACCAGTAAAGGCGGTGATGCGTCAATTTCTCGTGACGATTTAACTTATGAAACCAGTAACAAACAGCTAGCTTTCTTACAGCACATATATCGAAATTTAAAACCCGGTGGGCGTGCTGCGGTTGTATTGCCTGATAACGTATTATTTGAAGCTGGCGCTGGTTCGGAGATCAGAACCGACTTAATGAACAAGTGTAATTTGCATACTATTCTGCGCTTACCTACCGGAATTTTTTACGCTGCTGGCGTTAAAACCAACGTCCTATTTTTCACCAAAGGTAGTGAGAAAGATAAGTTACAAGAGGAAAACTGTACCGAAAACACTTGGGTTTATGACTTACGTTCAAATATGACCACCTTTGGTAAGCGTAATCCATTTGGTGAACAGCATTTACTTAAATTTGAAGAGGTTTATGGTGACGATCCTAAAGGCACATCAAAGCGTGATGAAGGTGAATGGAGTTTTACTGAAGAGGCTAAGGTAAACAAATCAGAAGACAGTCGTTGGAAGTGTTTTTCTCGTTCCTATATTCGTGAGACTAAACAAGACTCGCTTGATATTACTTGGATCAAAGACAAAAACAGTGTTGAAGCTAATGATTTAGAAACGCCTGAAGTGCTTGCGGGTGAAGCAATGAATGAATTAAAACTTGCACTAAGTGAACTTGAAACTCTAATGGAGTCACTTTCTGCGGGAGCAAAGGAATGAGCGTAGATACTTTGCCTGAAGGGTGGAAAAAAGATGCTATAGGCAACTTAATCGAGTCTTCCAATACTGGTTTAGTCAGAGGGGCAAAAGATCAAAGTTCAAGTAAGCAATTTGATTATTTCAAAATGAATAACCTTAATGTTAAAGGTGATTTTGAAATTAACAATTTGATCAAAGTTGACGCGTCAGAAGACGAAGTAAGCAAATTTTCTTTGAATTATAACGATTTTATCTTCAATACCAGAAATAGCGTAGAGCTAGTTGGAAAATGCGGTGTATTTCTTCATCGAACCGAAGAAACAATTCTTTTCAATAACAATTTATTAAGAATACGTTTTCACAAAATTGAGCCAAAGATAATTGCTTATTGGTTTAACTCAGCAGAAGGCAAGTACCAGCTGAGAAATGTTACCTCTGCTACGACAAGTGTTGCTGCAATTTATCAAAAAGCATTAGTTGCTTTGGATGTTCCAGTTCCGCCACTTGCAGAACAAAAAGAAATAGCCAACCAGTTAGATAGTTTGTTGGCGAAAGTCGATAGTATTAAAAATCGCCTTGATGCCATTCCTGACATCATCAAACGCTTCCGTCAATCCGTTCTCTCTTGCGCTGTCAGTGGTAAGTTGAGCGAAGAATGGAGAAGTAAATCTGATATATCCATTGATTCTTGGACGTTAGATAAAGCTAAAAATCTTTGTATTAAGGTGCAAAGTGGCTCTACACCGAGAAACAAACCTTTCGATCAAGGTGGGAAAATACCATTTCTTAAGGTTTACAATATTGTTGAGCAGAAAATCGACTTTGACTACAAACGTCAGTTTATAACAGAGGAAGTACACTCAAAATCAATCGCCCGTTCGATTGCTTACCCAAATGATATATTGATGAACATAGTAGGCCCACCTTTAGGAAAAGTGGCAGTCTTGACTAATCAATTTCCAGAGTGGAACTTAAATCAAGCAATTACATTATTTAGGGTTAACCCTGAAAAACTGAACTACAAATTTTTGTATCATGTTTTGTGTGAGGGAGCGCTAGTGCGAGACGTAATGCCTGATACTAAAGGGAGTGTTGGTCAGGTTAATATTTCACTATCTCAATGCCGAGATGCTTTAATTCCAGCTCCTACACTGCCTGAACAAGATGCAATTGTTAGTCGAATTGATCAACTTTTTTCTTTTGCTGATAAAGTAGAACAGAAAGTTATTGCTGCTCAAGACCGAGTGAATAATCTTACTCAATCAATTCTTGCTAAAGCTTTTCGTGGTGAATTAACCACGGAGTGGCGAGAGTTAAATCAAGCGTTAATCACAGGTGAAAATTCAGCAGAGGCTTTGCTAGCTAAAATCAAAGCAGAGCGTGAAGCTTTGTCTAAGAAAAAAGCACCTAAAAAGAAAACAACAGCAAGGAAGACAAAGGCTTAAAATGAAGTTGTTAAGTATCACCTTGGATGGTGAATATAAAGGATTACGTTCAGATGCTTTTGATTTCAGCCAAAGTGAAGGCCGATTACTGGCCTTTATCGGCTTAAATGGCTCTGGTAAATCTCAATTACTTGAATTGATAGCTGAGTCATTCGCTTATTTAGAAAGAAAACAAAGAACAGACTTTAAGACGAGAACTCCACTAGGCTTTTCTGTCACACTTGCCTATCAACTTACCAAGCAGAGTATTCATACTGCCAATTCACCCGGAATGGTTGCAGGCGACCCAATGGCTGTTGCAGGTGGAATAAAAAATCCTAGATTTAAAATCCATATTGATTTAGCAGGAAACTTGACGTCGAGTGTATTTAAAGAAGATGAGTGGCGTGAAATATCATTTGATGGAGTGGAACTCCCAAGTTATGTAGTTGGTTACTCATCTGGGTTAAATGAAAACCTCCAGCGCAGTTTTATGAAAAATGCGGTGCAGTTTTTTGATGTAATGCGTATAAGAGCGAATCGTAGAAAAGAGCTAGCGGGTGATATTAAAGAATTAGACGTCGTTCAGATTAATAAACGCTATTTAAAACGAAACCCTCATATATTTAGCGCTCCCGAGGGCGAAGTATTTGAACAAGATGGCTTTTTTTCATTGCGTGAGTCAGATACCCGAACACCAAATAACCTTTTCATGGACTATGACTGTTGCGCGTTGTTAATGGCTTCCTTTGCCATTCTTCCTGATCCTGAAATAGACTCATTATTATCTGAAGTTAGGTTTAAGTTTCCTAAGTTGGTAAAACTTAAATACAACTTGAGAGGTGGCGTAATTGGTGATGATTCCGTTGAGGATATTAAACTAAGGAAGATGCGATTAAGTACCTCCTCATGAGATAATTCAGGCTAATCAAAACCTGAAGAG
>Ga0193963_1001852_pt1 | contig 10263 bp, 7 predicted proteins | sample FB_6_MG_FD_140359 | JGI IMG/M metagenome (GOLD analysis project Ga0193963, IMG submission 140359) | Microbial mat bacterial communities from the Broadkill River, Lewes, Delaware, United States - FB_6_MG | ecosystem: Environmental > Aquatic > Freshwater > River > Microbial mats | place: USA...
AAATATTTTTTTCATCTCTAAATAGTGTAACAAAATTTCTGCTCTAATACCAAAAACACTCACGTTGAAAATATGTGGTGCACCTTTATCACAACTATTTATTTTAATATTTTTAATTGATTTTCCAAACTCACAAACAAAATCACTTTTAATATCTCTCAAAATTCTAACATATTCATTAAAATCAGAGGCTATGATTTCAGTTGCTTTTCCAAATCCAGCAATACCCGCCACATTTTCAGTGCCTGGTCTAATAGCTTTTTCCTGTTTTCCACCATACATGAGTGGAATTATTTTGCTTGATTTTTTTATATATAAACCACCCACACCCTGTGGACCACTAATTTTGTGACTAGAAAACGTCATATAATCAATGCCCAAAGTTTTAACGTTAATTTTAATTTTTCCGAATGCTTGAACTGCATCAGAATGAAAAAGAACATCTTTATTTATTGCTTTTGCTTTCCTACATAATTTTTCAATATTTTGAATAGTTCCCAACTCATTGTTAACTAACATCATAGAAATAAGGATCGTGTTTTCATCAATTTTACTACTAAAATCATCTTCATCTATATATCCATTTCTATCAATTTCTACTATTCTTACTTCCACATCTTTGTTTATTAATTGAAATGCAGACTCATAAACTGAAGGATGTTCAAATTTTGAAATAACAATATTATCATTATTCTTAGCACTTTTTAGTGCACTAGAAATAACAATATTATTAGATTCAGTACCACCACCTGTGAAAAATATTTCTCCTCTATCAGATCCAATAAACTCTGCAATAATTGTTTTCGAATTATTGATAATTTTTTCAGTCCTAAGTCCTAAACTATGAAGACTAGAAGGATTTCCATACTCATTTTTATAAACATTTACCATTTCTTCAAGCACTACCTCATCTATTTTGGTAGTTGAAGAATTATCTAAATAATACTCTCTCATTTCATCACCATTTTCCTATGCTAATTATACTATAACAACGAAATATAATAAAGAAAAAAATTTGCTTTTTTATATTTAAATATAGAATAAAATATAATTTTTTTTAATTTTACCTTGCAAAAAATTCAACCGTCTGTTATAATATGAGTGGTTATCCCCCGATAACCAATATATTCCCAATACCCCTTTTATGCATATTAATGCTTCACATGGCGACCAATTAGGTCGCTTTTGTGTATTTTACCAGAACTCACTAAGTTTATTTTTGAGTTCATTTTCATTTTTTACTAATTCATAGCTTTTCCAATTTTCTGGATATAAATATCTATATTTATTGCTCAATATTCTAGAATCAATAATTAAAACCGATCCTCTATCTTCTTCAGTTCTAATAACTCTTCCTACTGATTGAAGGATTTTATTAAAGCCCATAAATCTGTATGCAAAATCAAAACCCGATTTATATTTTTCATCAAAAAACTCCATTATAAGGTCTCTTTCAAATGTTAACTTAGGTATTCCGGTTCCAATAACAACTGCCCCTATTAACTTATCATCAGGTAAATCCATTCCTTCTGAAAAAACTCCGCCAACTACAGTAAATAAAACAATGTTTTTCTCAGTATTAAAAATATTGATTATTTCAAATTGACGTTCTTCTGTAATACTTTCATTATTTAGTAATATATCATCACTATACATATTAGCATAGCACTCATATACTTGATTCAAATATTCGTAAGACGGGAAAAAAACTATATAATTACCTTTTTTAGCAATTATAAATTCATGCACATACTTACATATAGGTTCAATATTTCCACTTCTAAGTGTATATTTCATATTTATATTTGATGTTACCATAAGTTTTAAATTATCTGGATCAAAAGGATTACCAAGTTTTAAGATTTTATCTTCTTCATTTCCTCCTAAAATTTGTTTATAAAATTTTAAAGGAGTCAATGTAGCAGAAAACAAAATTGCTGAATAAGACGCTTTAAAAATATTTCTTAAAACTTCAGACGTATTTATCAACATAATATGAAAAGATAATTCTCTTGTTTTTTTAGAAAACATAATAAAATTTTCATCAAATAACTCATATATTTTTAAAAAGAAAATACTTTCAAAGAAAAGTGTTTCAAAAATATCATTTGCTTCATATCTATCATCTTCTAACCATTTCCTAGCCTTTTCTTGAAATTCTCTAATGACTTTAGCAAAATTTTCGGGTTCTTGCATAAATATATAGTATTTATCACTTTTCATTTGCCTTTTAATATCTAAAAATTCTTTATTTACCTTAATTAATATTTTTTTTAGCGATTTAGCTTTATACTCACCACTATCAATCAATTTATATAACTCATAAAATTTATCTTTACTCAGTTCACAAGAATACATAGATCTAGTTCTATTTTCTAAATTATGAGCTTCATCAATTAACAAAATCTCATTTGAATTGTTATTAAAATCATCTCTTTTTAACGCCACTCTTGGATCAAAATAATAATTATAATCACAAACGATCACATCAGAGTTATAACCTAAATCCAAACTAAGTTCAAAAGGACATATCTCATATTTCCTAGCGCAACTTTCAATAAATTCTCTGTTAAACATATAGTTGTTTTCTAAAATTTCTTCAGCCATTTTTAGTTTAGAAAAGAAATCTTTAGCATAAGGACAAAATTCAGGTTCGCAAATACATACATCATTCATACATATTTTTTCCTTTGCCGTTATGATAACAGTCCTTAATTTTAATCCTTTATCAATGAGAATTTTCATAGTTTCTTCAGCAACTTTTTTAGTAGAAGATTTAGCTGTCAAATAAAAAATTTTACTATTGTCAACTTTATTTAAAGTTTTTACAGCAGGAAAAATAGTAGAAACTGTTTTTCCTATACCCGTAGGTGCTTCTACAAAAAGCTTTGATTTATTAAGTATAGTTTGATATACAGCAATTAACATATTTCTTTGATTTTTTCTATATTTATCAAATGGAAATTCTACATCCTTACTAGATGTTTTTCTATCAATTATATGTTTTATAATTAATTTTGCTTTTTTTAAATAACAGTCTAATAAATCATATATAAAATTTTTCAACTCTTCAAAATTATAATTATATGAAATAGTTATAACTTCTTCAGTATCTAAATTAAAGTATCTCAATTGCCCGCTTATTTCCTTTAAATCATTTTTAGAGCTGAACATATAGGCATATACTTTCATTTGTGCCTCATGCTCTAAGGAAGGATTTTCACGTAAATAATCCAAATTTTTAAATGTAGATTTTATTTCATCAATTATAAATATATCGTCTGCTTTTATTATACCATCAGCTCTACCTTCGATTTTGAAAGAAACATCTTTATAATCTATTTCTTCTTTCAAAGAATATTCTTTAGTATAATTATCTTCCATTTCACTCTGCAATTTCTGATGAACCAATGTACCTAGTAATGCCCTATCCATTTTCATATGTTTTGAAGATAAATCCCCTGACATAAAAACATATGAAACTAAATCTCTAACTGAAATTTTTATTTTATTCATAAATACCACCATATCTTTATTTGCAAAATTAAATAGCATTGCAAATGCAATGCTATTATATCATATAAAAAATAATTATATCAATTTTTATTTCTAGAAAAAATACATGTAACAATATTATTATTCACTGAAAACGAATCACAAATTCCATCAACTAGCATCAGTCCTCTTCCAGTTTCAGCAAAAGTAGTAACTGGTTTTCTTTTTCTGTACACAAAACCTAGCCCTTCATCTTCTACCTTTATAATAATTTTATCATTGTTTATATCAACTTTTAAATCTATACTTTTCCCAGGATTTGATTCATTTCCATGTAACACCCCATTAACTAGCAATTCATCTAAGGTAAGTTTAACATCAAAAAACTCATTCTCTGTCAATTCTTCTCTAATTGAAGTTAATACATTATTAATTGTTGGTTTTATCCTAGAAATATCACTTATCATCTTCACAGAAATCATCGTTGCACCTCTCTTCCGTTACAACAATTATACCCTTATTATTTAAAAATAAACATGATTAGTCATTTATTTCTAAAATTTTATTTTCAATTAAATCCCAAACCTTATCTAAATTTGTCTTTTTCAAAGAAGAAAAAGGAACGATATAATCATTTTCAGGTACTTGCAAAGATTTTTTTATCATGCTAATATTTTTGAACAATTGATTTTTAGATAATTTATCACATTTTGTAGCTATAACATATCCAGAAAAGCCACACGACTTAATCCAATCATACATCATTTTATCATTTTCACTTGGCTCATGTCTACAATCTATTAGAAGAACTACTTCTGTCAAAGCATCTCTCTCATTTAAATAGATATTAATCATTTTTGCCCAATTTTCTCTCTCGCTCTTAGATACTTTTGCATATCCATAGCCTGGTAAATCTACAAAATTAAACTCATCGTTTACATTGTAAAAATTAACTGTTTGAGTTTTTCCTGGCGCAGAACTTGTTCTAGCTAACTTTTTTCTATTAACTAAACTGTTTATCAAAGAAGATTTACCAACATTTGATTTTCCTGCAAAAGCTATCTCAACTACATCAGTATCAGGATACTGATCCTTTCTACCTGCTGTAATTAATAATTCAGCTTTTTTAATTTTCATAATTTGCTCCTAATCTGTAATAGCGTGTTTATAAACATCATCTATGGTTTTAGCATAAACTATTTCTAGTTCGCTAATTATCTTAGAAGATATTTTATCAACATCAGCTTTATTTTTTTCAGGAACAATTACTTTGTTAATACCTGCACGTCTTGCAGCTAATAATTTTTCCTTAAGTCCACCTATTGGAAGTACTCTACCTCTAATAGTTATTTCTCCAGTCATTGCTATATCTCTTCTTACATGTTTACCTGTCAAAGCAGAATACATTGCAGTTGCCATAGTTACACCTGCTGAAGGTCCATCTTTAGGTATTGCACCTTCTGGTATATGTATATGTAAATCACTCGTTTTTATTTTATCTCTATCTATATCATATAAATCCATATTAGATTTCAAATAACTATATGCTGCCATGGCAGATTCTTTCATTACATCACCCATCTGTCCGGTCAACTGTAATTTTCCAGTACCTTCCATTACATTCACTTCAACAAAAAGAGTTTCTCCTCCTACGCTTGTCCAAGCCAATCCTGTAACAACACCTATTTGATCTTCATCAAATATAGATTCAAATAAAAATCTCTTTGGTCCAAGATATTTTTCAAGATTTTTTCGAGTAATACTTACCGATTTTTTACCATCTTCTACAACAGCAACAGCCGCTTTTCTGATGACTTTTCCAATATTTTGTTCTAATTTTCTAACACCAGATTCTCTAGTATAATACTCAACTATATCATAAAGAACATTTTTACCTATTTTTACTTTTTTAGCATCTAACCCATTTTCTTTTAATTGTTTCTTCAAAAGATATTTAGAAGCAATATTTAATTTTTCTTCATCAGTATATCCAGATAAAGTTATTATTTCCATCCTATCCAACAAAGGTGCTGGTATAGTGGACATAGTATTAGCAGTAGTTACAAACATTATTTGTGATAAATCGAATGGAATATCTAAATAATGGTCAGTAAAAGTAGAATTTTGCTCAGGATCTAATACTTCTAAAAGTGCACTAGCTGGGTCGCCTCTAAAATCATTAGCTAATTTATCTATTTCATCTAATAAAAATACAGGATTACTAGATTTTGACTTAGCTATTGAATCTATAATACTTCCTGGCATAGCTCCTACATATGTTCTTCTATGACCTCTAATTTGAGCCTCATCACGAACTCCTCCTAAGGAAATTCTAGCAAATGATCTATTACAAGCTCTAGCTATAGATTTAGCTATAGAAGTTTTACCTACCCCTGGTGGTCCAACTAAACACAATATAGAACCTTTAGTCTTCGGATTTAGTTTTCTAACAGCTAAGAATTCTAAAATTCGCTCTTTAACATCTTCTAGTCCATAATGATCTTCATCTAAAATCATTCTTGCATTTTTTATATTTATTTCATCTTTTTTCTTCTTTTTCCATGGTAAATCCAATACATAATCCAAATATGTTTTTAAAACACCTGCATCTGGAGACGCTGAACTTATTTTCTGTAATTTTCTTGCATCCTTTAGCACTTTTTCTTTAACTTCTTTTGGAAGTTTACTACTTGATACTTTTTCAACATAATCATCTGGATTTTCTTCTTCTTCGCCTAACTCTTTTCTGATAGCTTTTAATTGTTCCTTAAGATACACATCACGTTGCATCTCAGATACACTTGATTTTACTCTAGCCTCAATTTGCTCTTCCATTTTTATGATTTCGGCTTCTTTAGCAAAAGCTGCAGTTAACTTAATCATTCTTGAATAAGGATCAAAATCCGCCAATAAACCCTGTTTAAACTCAATTGTAGATTTTAAATAAGTCAATATAACATCTGAAAATTTATCAGGATTATCAATTGATTTAATAGTATTAATCGCTTCAGCAGTAATTCTTGGATTTATCTTACCAAACTCCTCGAATTGATTTAAACAAGCTCTTTTAACAGCTTCATTATCAGCATCAACTTCATCACTTGGAATTTCATATACATATTCTTCTATTTCAGCTTCAAAATAAGGTGATTTTTTACTAACTTCTAAAATTTTTCCTCTATGCAAACCTTCTGCTAAAATTCTAATATTTTCACCAGGTAATTTAAGCATTTGCTTAATTTTACAAACTACTCCCACATCATAAAAATCCTTAATCTCCGGATTTTCTACTTCAGCATCTTTTTGCACTGTTAAAAACACATATGAATCTTCTAACATTGCTTCTTCAAGAGCATTTATTGACTTTTCTCTTCCCACATCGAAATGCAAATGCACATTTGGAAAAATAGCTATTCCTCGAAGTGGTATAAGCGGTACTGTACTTTTTTTTATCTTATAATTTTTCATAATAACCTCTTATCTACATATCAGCTAGCTACAAAAAAACTGCCTATCTCTAGGCAGTTTCATCTTTCTTCTCACTTAATAAATTATCTTGACTCTTAAGTATTAAAGTAGGGCGTTTCTTATTCTCAAGTGCATCTTTAGTTATGATGCATTTTTCAACATCTGTTCTAGATGGCACATCGAACATAACGTCAATCATGATTTCTTCAAGAATTCCTCTAAGTCCTCTTGCTCCAGTGTTTAATTTTAATGCTTTTTCAGCTATATATTCATAAGCTTCATTTTCAATTATTAACTCAACACCGTCCATAGACATAAGTTTCATATACTGTTTTGATAAAGCATTTTTTGGTTCCTGTAATATACTCATCAAAGCAGTTTTATCCAACTTGTCTAATGTCACAATAATAGGAACTCTACCTACAAACTCAGGAATCAAACCATATTTAAGTAAATCTGATGGTTCTACCTCTGATAAAAGTTCGTCGTTAGCTTTTATGTTATTTTTTGTTACATCTGAGCCAAAGCCCATTGCCTTGTTACTTGTTCTTGAATGAATGACTTTATCAAGACCATCAAATGCTCCACCGATTATAAACAAAACATTTGAAGTATCAAAAGGAATAAATTCCTGTTGAGGATGTTTTCTACCACCTTGAGGTGGTACATTAGCAACAGTTCCTTCTATAATTTTCAGAAGTGCTTGCTGTACACCTTCACCTGATACATCTCTAGTTATTGACGGATTTTCTGATCTTCTTGAAATTTTATCAATTTCATCTATATATATTATACCTTTTTGCGCTCTGTCCATGTCATAATCAGCTGCCTGAATAAGTTTTAATAAAATATTCTCAACATCCTCACCTACATATCCTGCTTCAGTAAGTGAAGTTGCATCAGCTATTGCAAAAGGTACATTTAACATTTTTGCCATAGTTTGTGCTAAATATGTTTTACCACTACCAGTAGGTCCTATAAGTAAAACATTGCTTTTTTTAATTTCTACTTCATCATCATCATTTAAAGAATTTAATCTTTTATAATGATTATAAACTGCAACAGCAAGTGCTTTTTTAGCTCTTTCCTGTCCAATTACATAAAAATCAAGTTTATCCTTCATCTCTTTAGGTGTCATCAAATCTATAGGACTATCATCGTATTTTATATCATTATATATTTCTTCTTGCAATATATCATAACATAATTCTATACATTCGTTACAAATGTTAGCCTTAGGACCAGAAATTATTTTGACTACCTGTTCCTGTGATTTCCCACAGAAGGAACATCTTATTTTATCGTCCATTGCTAATCTTCCTACTTTCTAGTAATCACTTCATCGATCAAACCATAATCTTTTGCTTCATCAGCAAACATATAGTTATCTCTTTCGCAAGCATTGTAAATCTCATCAAAAGTTTTATCTGTATTCTCTGCCATGATAGTATACATTCTTTCTTTGATTTTTTTCATTCTTTCTACTACAATATTCATATCTGTAGCTTGTCCTTGCATACCACCTGATGGTTGGTGAATCATTATTTCTGAATTAGGTAATGCGAATCTTTTGCCTTTAGCACCTGCATTTAATAAAAATGCAGCCATACTTGCAGCCATTCCTATACAGATAGTCGACACATCTGGCTTAATATATTGCATGGTATCATATATTGCCATTCCATCTGTAATTGATCCTCCAGGACTATTAATATATAATTGAATATCTTTTTCAGGATCTTCTGCCTCTAAAAATATCAACTGCGCCACTATCAATCCTGCTGTAGTGGCATTAACCTCATCATTTAAAATGATGATTCTATCTTTTAATAAACGTGAAAATATATCATAAGATCTTTCACCTTTACCTGTCTGTTCTACTACGTAAGGTACTAATGCCATAATATCACTCCTTCTAAATTTTATTTTTCAACAAATTTAGCTTCGTTTCTTAATAATTCAAATGCTTTTCTTTTATTTACACTCTCTTCAAAATAACTTTTGTGTTGTTCAAATACTGATGCTTTAAATTCTTCTCTTTTTTCCTCTTCCACATTGTATGCTTCATATAATGCTTCTAATTCTTTTTCTAATTCTTCATCAGTAGCTTTAAGTGCTTCTTTTTTAATAATTGCATTTATTACTAAGTCAGCTTTTACATTAAATATAGCTTGATCTTTATATTGATTTCTATATTGATCAACAAGATTATTAATAAAGCCTTCCATTTCTTTTCCGCTAAATCCTTGTTGCATAAATTGTTGTCTATAATTATTTGCTTGTTGCTCGATTTCTCTATCAACTAATACTTCTGGAACTTCTACAGTAGCATTGTCTACAATAACTTTAATTAAATTATTGTCATTCTCATTTTTTTCTCTATCTGCTGCTTCTTCTTCTAATTTTTTTCTATAATCAGCTTTCAACTCATCGATAGTATCAAATTCACTTATTTCAGTAACAAATTCATCATCTAATACTGGAAGTTGTTTTTCTTTGATTTCATGAACTGTAACTTTGAAAGTTGCATCTTTTCCTTTTAATTCTTCTGCATTATAATCTTCAGGGAAAGTCACGTTGATTTCAACTTCTTCTTTTAAGTTTTTACCAACTAATTGCTCTTCAAATCCAGGAATGAATTTGTTTGAACCAATTTCTAAAGTTTGTTGTTCTGCTGTTCCGCCTTCGAATTGTTCTCCATTACAGAATCCAGAATAATCCATTGTTACAGTGTCGCCTTCTTTTACAGCTCTATCATCAATGTCTATCATTCTAGCATTTTTTTCTCTTTCAGCTTCTAATGTTGCATCAACAGCTTCATCAGTTACAGGGTAAGCAGCTTTTACTACTTCTACGCCTTTATAATCACCTAACTCAACATCAGGAGTAACTTCAATCTCAACAGAAATAACAACATCTTCTCCGTCTTTGATTTCTTTTACATCAACAGTTGGTTTGTTTATAGGATCTATTTCTAACTCTTTTAATGTTTCTGGATATAATGTCTCTAAAACTGTTTCAACAGCTTCATCATAAAAAATATTTTTTCCATACATTTTTTCTATTAAATGTTTTGGAGCTTTTCCTTTTCTAAATCCAGGAATAGCAATTTGTCCTCTTAATTTATAATACGCTTTACTACAAGCCTTATCAAAATCTGCTCTTGGTGCTGCCATTTCAAATGAAACTATATTTTTCTCTTTTTTAATAATTTTTGCGTTCATATTTCCTCCAAATAATCAATTTCATAATTAAAAAATTATTTTATTGTATAATTAACAATTTATTATAACATAAATT
>Ga0193963_1001853_pt1 | contig 10261 bp, 8 predicted proteins | sample FB_6_MG_FD_140359 | JGI IMG/M metagenome (GOLD analysis project Ga0193963, IMG submission 140359) | Microbial mat bacterial communities from the Broadkill River, Lewes, Delaware, United States - FB_6_MG | ecosystem: Environmental > Aquatic > Freshwater > River > Microbial mats | place: USA...
GCCTTGCAATTGGGCGGAAGTAATCCTGACGAACTGGCCCAGTGCGCTCGTTTTGCCGAGGAATACGGCTACGATGAAGTAAACCTGAATGTTGGTTGCCCCAGTGACCGGGTTCAGAACAATATGATTGGCGCGTGTTTGATGGCGCACCCCAAGCTGGTCGCTGATTGTTTTACCGCCATGCAGAATGCCACTACTCTACCCGTGACCATCAAGCACCGGATTGGCATTGACGATGCCGACAGCTATGAGCACATGCGTGACTTTGTGACCACCGTTGCCGATGCCGGATGTCAGGTATTTATCGTCCATGCCCGCAAGGCCATTCTGAATGGGCTGTCACCCAAGGAAAACCGCGAGATTCCGCCGCTGAAATATGAGTACGTCTATCGTCTGAAGCAAGAGTTTCCAGAGCTTGAAATCATTCTTAATGGTGGCCTGAAAGATCACACCTCCATGCTGGAAGCACTGAAGCATGTCGATGGCGTCATGGTAGGACGTGAGGCGTATCAGAACCCGGCCTTGCTGGCCACGGTGGATGATCTTTACTACCACAAACGTGATGTGTCAGACGTCGCGCCCGCTTCCCCAGTGTATCTGGCCAACACCATTCGTGGTTTATATCCTTATATCGAGCAACAGATAGCACAAGGCAGCTCGCTGCATTATATCTGTCGCCATACACTGGGATTGTTTCAGGGGTTGCCGGGTGCCAGGCGCTACCGCCGTTATTTGAGCGAGAATGCCTATAAAAAAGGCAGTGGCACCGACATACTGGAAGCGGCTTTGCAGCAAATGAACCTGTAACAGAACCTGCTGGCGATGTTTTGAGGCAGTGGTATTCTGAGGCAAAGCCTCAGAATACCTGAACCCATCACTTACGCTCGTTCATATACTCCTGATAGCCTTCGGCATCGCCAAACCCACCCAGATTACGTACATTGGTGAACCCGGCTTCCATCAATTCAGCACGGGCAAAACTGGCTCGACGACCTGATCGACAGTACAACAGAATCTCATCTTCCTTCTCCAGCTTCAGAGCTTTGACCCCCGCCAGAATGTCCTGATATTCAATATTTTTGGCCATATCAATATGACCTGTCTGGAATTCACCCGGTGTCCGCACATCAATCCAGACAGTATCTGCCCATCCCAGTGGTGCCCACATCAATAACGCCAACAGCGCGGCACGAAATTTCATAAAACGATCTCCCCAAAGATTTCAATACAAGGTCGCAAAAGCCGAGCATCACCCTCTGCAATATGCACACAGGTTTGACCTCGGTTTCAGGATGGGACAATCTTAAACCCACAAAGTCACAAACCAAAAGATCAAAACAGGTAACTCCATGAGCAAGCTGGACGCACTTCGCACCATGACCACCGTCGTTGCCGATACCGGTGACATTGACGCCATTCGAGAGCATACGCCACAGGATGCCACCACCAACCCATCCCTGATCCTCAAGGCGGCCGAGCTTCCAGCGTATCAGCCAATGCTGCGAGAAGCCCTGGAATGGGCACAAAACGTTCACAACGGCGAAACCGTCGCGGCCAACGCCTGCGACAAACTGGCCGTGATGATCGGATGTGAAATCCTGACCATGGTGCCCGGCGTGGTTTCCACCGAAGTCGATGCACGCTTGTCTTTTAACCGCGAAAAAACCATCGCCAAAGCGCGCAAGCTGATTCAGATGTACGCCGATGCCGGAGTTGATCGCAGCCGCATCCTGATCAAGATTGCGTCCACCTGGGAAGGCATTCAGGCCGCTCGCCAGCTTGAAGAAGAAGGCATCCACTGCAACCTGACCTTATTGTTCAGCTTTGCCCAAGCAGTTGCCTGTGCCGAAGCAGGCGCTACCCTGATTTCACCTTTTGTAGGCCGCATTCTCGACTGGTACAAGACCGAACAGCCGGATCAGAACTACAGCGGCGCGGCGGACCCCGGCGTATTGTCCGTCACCCGCATCTATAACTACTATAAGCAGCAGGGTTACAAGACCATCGTGATGGGTGCCAGCTTCCGCAACACGGGCGAAATCATAGAGTTGGCTGGCTGCGACAAGCTCACCATCAGCCCGGCACTCTTATCAGAACTGGCCGCTGATGATCAGGATCTGGAGGTGCGTCTGTCGTCTGACAACGCCAACAACACCGACGCCAGTGAGCGTATCAGCCTGAACGAAGCGGATTTCCGCTGGGCCATGAACGAAGACCAGATGGCCACCGACAAACTGTCTGACGGCATTCGTCGCTTCGCAGCAGATCAGGTAACGCTGGAACAGATGCTCGAAGCTCTGGCCTGAGCCTCTTGGGCAGGTCTACGACCTGCCTTCCACACCGACCTTTCTATCCACCCAAGGGTTCTACCGTGATTACCGATCTGGTCGCTGAGTTCAATCAGCTACAATCCCTGCTCGATCAACTGGCGAGTCACCTGACAGCCACCCAACCGGCTCACTGGATTCCCCTGAGCGAAATAGAAAGTGATTTACAGCTTGCACCGCTTGCCGTGGGCATCGACCTGGTGTCCGACCTCTGGTATCGGGGTCAGCAGGATGGGCGAGAGACACGCTCCCGCCATGGTTTGATTCTGGCGGATGCCACCAGCACGGATTTGATTCAGCACATCAATGCTTGCAAGGATCGTTTTCGCCAACGGGTTCAAGAAGAAAAGGCCGATACCAGCCAATGGAAACAGGCGTTGGAAACCCTGCAACAACAGCCGATGCCATTGCGAGAAAAGCTGGTCATGGCGGGCTTGAACCGGATTCATCTGAAGCAGTGCTTCCGTCATATTCCACTCTTGGAAAGATCACCCACCAAGGTAGGCTTTAGCTGGTACACCCACGGTCGCAGTATCAAGACCATCACCTTGCAGCAGGCAGAAAAGAAGCTTCTGGATATTGGTGAAGACAAGACACATATCCAGATTCAACTGGCCAAACTGGGGCAATTACGCCCGGATACCAAGCTGGCTCAGGTACAAACTCTGGCTCCCGTGGTGCGCGCCAACCTGGTCTTTGCTGACTCGCCCGAACATCCCGGAGAAAAGCAGCGCAAGGCCATGAACGTGTCCATGCCATTGTTTATACCGGACAGCAGTGGCGTACTGCCTCAACACAATCGCATCGACAGCGAGCCACCAACTGGCCGCACCCGGCAAGCTCGCGGCGACCAGCGACTCAGTGATGAGCCGCTGCTTCCCAGCATTCGGGTGTATACCTACACACGTTAACTGCTGGATCAGATACCGATTGCCAGCTCAAATTTCACACCAGAACCGGGCGCTTCGATATAACCGCTGTCAACGTAGTCGGCATCACGCAGGTTGGTGCCGGAAATCGCCCAATAGCCATCCTTGATCTGATGTTTCAGGCCCATGTCCCAAATGTGGTAGGAATCACCGTTATAGCGGTCTTCCAGCTTGTACAGTGAGCTGAGTGACCAGCCCGGTGCCATTTCGTACACCAGCGCCAGAATGGCCTGATGCTCAAACTGGGATTTGGAATAGCGGGCTTCAGGGAACTGGTTGGTGAAGTCCTGCACCAGACGGGTGTAGCTCAAACGCGCCTGCTGCCACTGGGTATCCACCAGCAATGGCATAGCATCCACTTCCAGATCAAAGCCTTTCACGACGGCTCTTTCAATGTTACGTGCTTTGAAAAACGGCACCGGATTGCCATTTACAGTGGTGAAGTCTTGCGATGGGATGCGAGTGTAGTCAATCACATCATCCGAACGACGCTGGAACGTTGCCGCCCGAACATTAACATCACCTGACCAACGCATACCCAACTCAACACTGCGGGTTTGCTCGGTTTTCACATCCGGGTTGCCCTTGTTGCTGCGCTGATTCAGATACAGGTCGTTCATGGAAGGAACACGCGTTGATTTGCCCGCATTCAGATACAGCGCGGCATCGTCATTGGCCTGCCAGGTCAGACCCAGCACTGGCAGCACAAACTCTTCGCCACTGTCATAAGACAACCAGGACAGACTACCCGCTACCGTCAGGTCATTGATATCGTGCTGACCAAACACAAACAGGCTGCTGAACTCGCGCTCATGACGATCACCCAGCGTCGAGGAACTCTCGATGTCTTCCTGGTTGTGCTCAGCACCGATCACCCACTCTTCACCCAGATTCAGACGCAAACGCGTCTGCCAGGAGTTGGTCTGGTGAACTGACGGCGCAAAGGTTTTGTAGAAGAATTCATCGTCGTGCTGACGCCAGTTAACCGTCAGATCAACACTGGAAGCCGCACCGACATCAATGGTTTCCGTAATATAAGCATGGCGCTGAATGGTATTTTCACGAGCCTTTGCACCCTTTGCGGTGTAGAAACCTTCGGCACCAAAGCCCTTGTCGATATAACCCACGCCCGCAACGGTACTGTGTCCATCGCCGTCATAGATCAGCCTCATATTGCCTTGCTGGGTGAGATAACCCAGTTGAGCACCCTTGATATAGGTATCGGATTCCTGCTGTGCTGCTGAGGCAAACACACTCACACTGCCTTCCGTCACACCCACCGTCAGTGCGCCGCGTGCATAATCCTTACTGCCCGCTTCCAACTTGAGTCCGGCTTTGCGACCACCTTCTGCCGCAACGTATTTGTGCGTTACCAGATTGATCACACCGCCATTGCCATTCGGGCCGTACTGGCTGGAACCTGCACCGCGCACAACCTCAATACGCGCAATATCTTCCAGCACGATGGGCAAATCAAAATTGTGATGACCACTTTGCGGGTCGTTCATGCGCACACCATCCACCAGGATCAGCGTTTGCTCATACGCAGCGCCACGAATACCCAGATCAACCTGAGTGCCACCGCTGCCTCGCTGACGCACATCCAAGCCAGACACCCACTCCAGAGCATCGGCCAGATTCGTCACTGGCAACACCGCCAGATCACTGGCATCAATCACATCTACATTAAAGGCCAGATTCACCCGCTCATTGCTGTAGAGCTGGCCCTGAGCCACCACTTCTGGCAACTCATCCGGCAACGCGGCACTCTGGGCCAGCGCTGGCAGGCTGGCCAGGGTAGACATCAGGACTAAAGACAGGGCTGAACGAGGAAACTCTGGACGGAATAACATAAAAAATCTCGATGTATTCGGTGATGTATGCGGTGAAAAAGGCGGCAGTGTAATCGATTTCCCTAATAGGCTGTCATTCCATTTCACGCAAGCCAGTTTGCACATGCTCATAATTCACCCAGCAAACACTGGAGCAATCATCACGTGCTAGACTTCGCACGTATCGTATTGATCGGGAATCTGTTGACCCCGACTGTTTGCTTTCTAACCCTGTGGATTGTTTCATGACCACCATTGTCAGCTTTAACATCAACGGCATTCGCGCCCGTCAGCATCAACTGGAAGCCATTCGAGACCAGCTCGACCCGGACATACTGGGCCTGCAGGAAACCAAGGTTCACGATGAACAGTTTCCGCTGGCGGATGTCAGCAGCCTGGGTTATCACATTGAATACTTTGGCCAAAAAAGCCACTACGGTGTCGCCCTGCTCAGTAAACAAGCGCCGGTTCATGTTCAGAAAGGTTGGCCCTGGGATGACGAAGAAGCCCAAAAGCGCCTGATTCATGCGCGCTATGACATTAACGGTGAAACCATTGATGTCATCAATGGTTACTTCCCCCAAGGTGAAAGCCAGAATCACGAGACCAAATTCCCCGCAAAACGCCAGTTCTATCGCGACCTGATGCGCTACCTGGACGAGCATTTCACGCCCTCGTCACGGCTGGTTATTATGGGCGATATGAACATTTCACCGGCTGACACCGACATTGGCATTGGCGATGCCAACCGCAAGCGCTGGCTCAGAACCGGAAAGTGTTCGTTCCTGCCTGAAGAACGTGAGTGGTACCAGAAGCTATACGATTGGGGCCTGATCGACACGTATCGCCACCAGTATCCAGACTCAATTGAACAATTCAGCTGGTTCGACTATCGTTCAAAAGGGTTCAATGATGAGCCAAAACGTGGACTTCGCATTGACCATATTTTGGTAACGAAACCTCTTATTGAACGCATTGACAGCACCGGCATCAGCTATGAGATTCGTGGCATGGAAAAACCATCCGACCACGCACCCATCTGGCTTCGGCTTCAGCACTCATAACCGGTTTGTAAACCAAAAGTAACGAAATCACGCTTGCCGTAAGCAATGGCTGAAATATACTCCTCTTGAAAAGAGGTAGTGCGAATGATGCTTCCTGGTCTATGAGCCAGGGCAACTCATGTTCACTTTCTGGCTAACAGCCATTGCATACTGGCAAGACAATTCGCACACTTACGAAGAACGCCTGAAGCCCTAACCTGTGGAGAAAGCTATGAAGCTTGAAGTCGTCAATCAATCAGATAGCCATCTGATCATTGCATTCTCGGGAGAGATGGATGCTCAGGGATGTAGTGAAGTGAAACCCGATATCGAAGCGTTGGTGACTGAACCCAAGGCCCTGCACATCCTGGTTGATATGGATTGCGTCAACTTTCTCGATTCATCCGGCATTGGTGCCATTGTTTATTTGTACAAACGCGTCAAGTCCAACGGCGGGTCTCTCTCTATTGAAGGAGCTAATGGTCAGCCACTGGAACTGATGGAACTCCTTCGCATTGGCAGTGCCATACCGATTAATAAAAACCCGGATGACCGCCTGTCTTTCAGTGGGGCAAGCTGACCTCTGGTCACTTTGCCAGTCATCATTTCTCCAATGAGATGCCAGGATGCATACACAACGCTCTTCCCGTCTGGTTCCCCTTCGCGCTCTCTGGCTTCCTTTAGTTCTGACATCCGTCCTTGCCGGTTGTTCAAGCTGGCCAGATCATGGACACGGGGGCATGGCAGAACATTACCCGGCTGACTTTATTCCAGTGGTGCCCAATCAGCCGATTGGCCCGGAACACGGGTTGCGTTTTGATTATGAACTGTCCAAACATCAACTCAACCTGCTGATTCTGGAAGGCGCTCGATATTGCTTCCCGGCCACCGTAGTTCAGGCCGAAAACAACCAGATTCGTATCGCCCGTGAAATGCAGGGCGACTTGCGCTATGACGCCGCCAACGACTTGATCATCCAGCGCGCCTTGCTGGCTCGCCTGGAGAATCAACTGGATTACGTCAAGAAAGGCGGAGCTTGCAAACCACCGGGTTCAGACTCACAGACAATGGCAGCAGTGATCGAAGAACCGGCCAAGGTCGAGGCAAACGCAGCGCCGAGTACACCGGAAGACATCACTCATGTCATTCAAGCTCTCTACGACCTTTTGAATGCAGACAATCAGTTCGCAACCGACTCGGCAGAAATCAACCCGAAATACATGCAGCGTCTGGCTCGCGCCGTTGTCATTCTGAAAGAACATCCGTATCTACACCTGCTTATCGTGGGTCATACCGATGTCGTTGGCCATAACGACTACAATCAGGACCTGTCCCTGAACCGCGCCAATCAGGTGAGCCGTTACTTCCAGATATATGGCATTGATCCCTCTCGCCTCAGTGTCGATGGTGTCGCCGACACTGACCCGCTGTTCGCAGGCATGACACCTCATGTACGTCTGGTCAATCGACGCGTTTCCATTGAAGTCATGGATATTCGCCGACTTCAACCCACGAGTGGAGCCAGATAAATATGGCGCGCTTTGTAATCGCGCTTTGGCTGTTTCTTGCTGGCGCACTGATCGCCCACGCTGACATTTTGCCCGATGATGCCCCGGTTCAGCACGGTGACCAGATATACATCGGACTACCCGGTGAACAAGGATTCAACCGCCACTTCACCATTGACCCGGAAGGCAACCTGCAACTGCCCGAGATTGGTCAAATAGCCACTCAGGGCTTTTCCGCTCAGGAACTGTCACAACGTATTCGCATTGGTCTGGGGCAAGTATTTCGCCAGCTTGACGAGCTTGAAATCCGCACACAACGCCCAGATAGCAATACCAATCCTGGCATTCAGGTGGGTGATCTGGTGTACATCAGCCTGCCCGGCGAGTCCGCGCTCAACAAGAACTTCAGCGTTGACCGCCAGGGTCGTATCAAATTGCCAGAAGTTGGCTACATGCAGGTATCCGGTCTGTCTGAGGCCGCTTTGTCCAGCCAGGTACGCAAACGTCTTTCTGCAGCCTTTCGTGATCTGGACAGCCTGGAGGTAGCCGTCAGTGAACGTCGTCTGCTAATTAATATTCAGGGGTATGTACGCAAGCCCGGTGAGCTGACATTACCAGCCAACGCCTCTGTTCAGGTGGCCTTACACAATGCTGGTGGCCTGCGCCCCGGAGCACAGCTAAACCGCTTGCAGTTGCGTCGAGGTGACAAGAATCTGACGTTTGATTACAAGAAGTTTCTGGATACAGGCGACATCGATATTCTTCCCCGGATGCGCTCTCTGGATACCCTGTTTATTCCAGCCTCCCCCATGATCGGCAATGTTGAAACAGACTTCGATCCATCCAAGCTGGCAGATTCCGGCGATGCTGCGGAAAACCGCAACGCCATCAAGGTCTTTGGCGAGGTCAACAGCCCCGGTAGTTTTTCCTACAAGCCTTCCCTGTCACTGGTTGACTTGTTGATGCGCGCTGGAGGCGTGACTCGTTACGCGGGTGTAGAACAGATACGTTTACTCTCTGGCAGCGAGCCGGTCAGCTTTGATCTCAAGCGTTATCTGGACACGGGAGACAATGCCATGCTTCCAAACATCGTACCGGGCTCCACCATTTTTGTTCCACGTCAGGAAGAAGAAGTAAAATCCGGGGCAAACACCGTGTACGTTATGGGCGAAGTGGCCAAGCCCGGTGCTTACGAGACCAAAAAAGAAGCCTCTTTCATGGACATTCTGGCCAATGCCGGTGGCCCTACCCGTTTTGCCGAATCACGCCAGATTCGAGTCATCAAATCCGACGGCAGCATTCACCCCTTTGATCTTTCCGGGTTCACCGAAGGCACCAACGAGAGCCGCCCGCCCATGATTGCACCGGGTGACGCTCTGTTTGTGCCCGAAAAAACAGACATGAATGAGAAATCCTGGCTCAAGGTTGCCCCAAATCGCGCCGTACGCGTGATTGGCGAGGTGCTGCGCCCAAGCCGGGTAGAATGGTCAGATGAGATGTCGTTAATGGATCTTTTGGCACACGTTGGCGGGCCAACCTCCCGAGCAGACACCAACAATATTGACATCGTCACTGTCGATGATGATGGCGTCAGTCGGGTTGAGAAATTCAATTTGGATAAGTTCATCAAAAACGGGCGACCAGACAGCGCACTGCCTCTGGTTCGCGCCGGTGCCACCATCCGGGTACACGACTTGCCTGATGACCCGTCGGATAACAAGTCCCAATGGGTACGCCAGTCATCAGAAAAATCCATTTATGTGTTCGGTCAAGTGCATGCTCCCGGCCGCTATCGTTTCAATAACGAGATGCATTTTCTCGACATTCTCTCTGCGGCTGATGGGCCAACGCCCGATGCCGACCTCCACAACATTCGCATCACACACAGAAATGTCAGCTATGCCAAGGTGAGCAAAATCAACCTGGCTCTCTACTTTGAAACCGGAGACCCGACCCTGTTGCCGAGCGTACAGACTGGCGACACCGTCTACATTCCCAGCCGGGATAAGATCTGGCTGGATCAACCCAAGGAAGAAACGGTTCGGGTTCTGGGTGCAGTACACAGCCCCGGGCGCTACACATCCAATGACAACATGACCTTGCTGGATATTCTCGCTGAAGCAGGTGGAACCAGTGCCGATGCCTATATAGAAAAAATTACCGTAGTCAATCAGTCCTGCTGCCACGACCAATCCCGAATTTTTGATCTACAGGCATTCAGTAAAACAGCCCGATTTAATGATTTGCCCGTATTACGAGCGGGTGATACTGTTTTTGTACCCAGCCGCACTTATGACAGTACCGAGAAGTTGCGGGTTGGCATTGATGATATTCTGAGAGTAATCACTTTATACGTCCTGATTAAGGGGTTGTGATGAATATCCCACCACTCAATATGGAAATCGAGCAAATCTACCGGCACTGCATGACCAGCGGCAAAGAGTCTTTGGCGGTGGTGTCTGCCAATGCAGGGGAAGGCGTTACGTCAATCGCCGTTGCTCTGGCACAACGCAGCCTGCTGGCGGGGAAAAAGACGCTACTGGTTGATATGAACCTGTACCGACCCAGCCTCAGAAGCATCGACCTTGAGCTGCCGACACTGGACAAGCCTGTTCCCACCAC
>Ga0193963_1001854_pt1 | contig 10249 bp, 13 predicted proteins | sample FB_6_MG_FD_140359 | JGI IMG/M metagenome (GOLD analysis project Ga0193963, IMG submission 140359) | Microbial mat bacterial communities from the Broadkill River, Lewes, Delaware, United States - FB_6_MG | ecosystem: Environmental > Aquatic > Freshwater > River > Microbial mats | place: USA...
ACTTTTTCAGCCCAACAACTGGCTGACTTCGGCCAACCGGATGCACCGACCTACATTGATCTGACGGTGCAGCAAATCACCCTCGACATCGAAAAACTGATCAAACAGACCGAAACCGACAGTGCGTATCTGGGTATGTCGCTGGCGGCAGACATCGATAGCCGTGCGCCCAACCTTGAAGACGGCAATATTCGGGTGGCGATTGAACGACTGGGCCTGAAAGATGCTTCGGCCAGAATGCGATTCAGCTACGGCCCCCGAGACATTGATCTGGTGCTGGACAGCATCAAGGGACTTACCCTGCGCGATGCAACCAACCTGACCATCGCCGATGCCGATACCCGCATGGTGATCACGGCCCAATGCGCCACCCAATCCAACCCGGATGAAATCAATATTGTCGCGTGCGATAGCGGTGTCGACTTTGCCGGTGATGTGTTTGTTGGCGACATCCAGGTCGGTTCTCTGGAAGACCGCGATGGCTTCCCGGTATTCACCTTTACCGACCCGAACAACAGCCAGTATCAATTGATTCTGACACCCAACTTCCTGGTGCAGCCCAACAGCGCCAATTAAAAGCGCGCTCTCATGCACCAACAGTAGTCGGCCCACACAGGGGCCTGCTACTGTTACCCTTCTGATTTTTCTGACATGACATGGATGATCCTGTGTTACGCACTCTCACTTTGGTCACACTGTGGCTGTTGCACGCTCACTGCCAGGCCAATACCCGCATTGGCTGGTCAACCGATCTGGTTGGCTACTCTGGCCCCATTGCCATCATGGCACTCGACAATCACTGGAATGGCACACTGGAAGACGACGACCATGGCTTTCTCTGGCATCAGGAGCGCCTGTCGATCCGGCATCACGACTTTTCACTCAGCTATGTGAAACGCCATCACGCGGAATACGAGTTTCCCAACGACGTTGCCCGTGGTTTTTATTATCAGAACAACACCATCACACTGGATCAGCGCTACAGCATTCAGTCCTATATTCAAGCACGGCATTATCAGGGTGAAGGACTGTCACTGGCCCATCAGTGGTCGGATGATTCTGGCCAGCATCAATGGTCGCTGGAACCCGCACTGACCTGGCTGAAATTGCATCGTCTGGTGTGGGGAAAGTTGTCCGGTGATCTGTTTTATCAGGCTCCGAACGATTGGGGAGGGGATGTCACGCTGGACTATGGTTATACCCGCGACTATGTCGTGCGCCGCCCACTGGATGGCCACACTTATGGCAATCTGTGGGCCGCCGATTTGACCGCCAGTTATCGCTTCCAGCGCTGGCAATGGAACTATCAGGGGCACAATTTACTGGCTCGCATCCAGTGGAACGACCTGCCGTATACCGAGGCACGCTTCTGCACCGAATGTGCTTTTTTACTGAAAGGGCGGGAGTTCTTCGATGAACGTACTTTTCGTGCGCCTGCGGTACACACGCTAATGCACCGCTTCGACCTCACGGAGCACTGGCAACTGGGCCTGACCCAGCGTGTTAACCGTATTTTCACCACACATCAATGGCAGGTGCATTACCGCCATCAGCGCTCGGAGTGGCAGCTTGGTTATGAGCCAAAACAGCAAAGCTGGCATCTTGGGTTCCAGCACCCGGCATTTGCTGTCAGCGTGCAAAGCGACAGCCTGAACACCGGTCGTAGCCGACGGCTCGGACTGAATCTGGGCCTGAACATTACTTTTTAATAAGCCAGAACCTCGTTAGTCCAAAACCTTATTAATCCAGAACCTAATTACTCCAAAAACAGCGCCAGCAACTCATTCAGGTATTGCTGGCCACGTTCGGTTGCCCGAATCTGTTCGCCCACATCCAGCAACCCCAGTGAACAAGCACGCTCCACCGGCTCCCGCACCTGATCCAGCATCAGACCCGTTCGCTGCTCGAACAGCACCCGAGGAATGCCATCGCGCAAGCGCAGAGCATTCATCAGGCATTCCAGACCGATCTGCTCAGGTGCTATCCATTCCTGCCCGGCCAGAAATGCCTTGTCCGGGTTGAGATAATCCTTGGGCAATCGTGTTTTCCAGCGCCGCTCCACGCGACCATCGACGTGCGTTATTTTGCCGTGCGCACCGGCACCAATGCCCAGGTAATCTCCGAACTGCCAGTAATTGATATTATGCCGGGCCTGACGTTCCGGGCGGGCAAAAGCGGATATTTCATAATGACGATAACCCTTTTGTGCCAACAGTGCCTGACCCGCTTCCTGAATATCCCACAGAGTGTCGTCTTCCGGCAGTCTCGGCGGACGTTTGTAGAATTCGGTATTCGGCTCAATCGTCAGTTGATACCAGGACAGATGCGGTGGCTCAAAGGACAAGGCCATTTGCAGATCATCCAGCGCTTGCTCCAGTGTCTGTCCTGGCAGTCCGTGCATCAGGTCGAGGTTGAAATTATCGAACCCCGCTTGTCGAGCCAGATCAATGGCGTTCAAGGCCTGATCACGATCGTGGATTCGTCCCAGGCGTTGCAGATGCTCGGGGTTAAAACTCTGAATGCCCATCGACAAGCGATTAATACCTGCAGCTCGATAGCCATGAAAATACCCGGCTTCTGCCGTGCCCGGATTGGCTTCCAGAGTAATTTCAGCATTCGGCTGAAACACCAGATGCTCGGCCAGACGTTCAAACAACTGCTGATAAAACTGCGGTGACAGCAAACTGGGCGTACCACCGCCAATAAAGACCGTCTCAATCGGGCGACCAGCAATCTGTGGCAATTCCTGCTTCACATCCTCCAGCAGGGCATTCAGGTATTCCGTTTCCGGCAACCCTTGCGGGGCAGTATGAGAATTAAAATCGCAGTAAGGACATTTGCGAACACACCAGGGGGTATGGATATACAGGCTAAGCGGTATGGCAGGCATCAGGCAGACCAGAGCCGGATGGCTCAAAGAAAAGGTGGGAGAGAATAATACTGACGGCCGCGATAACCGCCATCAGTATTCAAAACGCTTACTGGGAGACAGGAGAGCTGGCTGTGCCGTCGGATGGAAATTCTGCATCCGCCGCTTCACGGTCTGGCTCATTCGTTGCCGCATTGACGTCATTGCCACTGGACGATACGGATGATTCAGCATCAACGGCTTCATCCAACACCTGCTCGACATCAGAGACAGCCAGTTCCAGTGTCTGCATCAGGCCCGACAAACGGGTTTCCATCTGATTTTTTTCATGTGACAGACGCACACCTTCTTTGCCCAGGTGTTCGTTCTGCTGTTGCAATTCGTCCAACTGCTGCTGCTGTTCGGCAACTTGCTGTTGCGCCTTGCCCAGCTCTTCCTGCAGCTCCATTTTTTCCAGCTGAATGGTTTCCAGCGTCTGAATGGTTTTGGCAACCTTGTTTTCCAGTTGTTCGAAGATATCCACGTTACTTTCTATCACCTTGTCAATGTCGAAAAAATGCCACACCCGCAACGGCTTGAAAGGCGGGAGTGGCGGATCACATCAGCTAACCCAGCCAGCCAATAACTGGCGCATGGCCTGTCCCCGGTGGGAAACGGCATTCTTGCGCTCGCGGGTCATGGCAGCCGCCGCACAGCCTTCTGATGGTACAAAAAACAACGGATCATAACCAAACCCGTTTTCACCATCGACTTTCGGCAGGATACGCCCTTCCCAGGTTCCCTGAAAGATTTTTGGCGTTGGATCATTAGCATGACGCATATAGACCAGTACGCACTGAAAACGCGCCGTCCGCTCAAGCTCCGGTACATCCTTCAAGGCTTCCAGCAACTGGGCATTATTGGCGTCATCACCGGCACCCATACCTGCGTAGCGAGCGCTGTAAATACCCGGTAAGCCTTTCAGGGCGTCCACTTCCAGACCGGAATCATCCGCCAATGCGGGCAGGCCGGTATGACTGGCCGCATGACGCGCCTTGAGAATGGCATTTTCAATAAAGCTCAGGCCGGTTTCTTCCGCTTCTGGCACCTGAAAATGACTCTGGGGCAACAGCTCGATCTGCTCCTGCGCCAAATGCTCCTGAAACAGAGCGGTCAACTCGCGCAGTTTTCCGGCGTTGCCACTGGCCAATACCACTTTCATGTTGGTCTCCTGTGATCCTGTGCGCTTATTCTTCTTCGTAGAAACGCTGGGTAAAGTTAACGTCCAGCGGTACACCATGTCCTTCCGGTTTCACTTTCAGATCAATGCGGTAGACATCTTTATCATCAAAGCGAAAGGTAGAAATATAGTAGATTGCTGCCGTTTCACGAATTTCCTTGAATTCCAGTTCACGAGACTGGCCAATCAAATTCTTGATCGTGCCCGTAATCGTTGCAGCGCGCGCTTCCGGCATACCACCTTGTTCAAAGTTCTCCAGCACGGAAATGCTCAGATACCCCAATGAACGGGAACGGGTAATGCCATAGGCTTCGGCCACTTCTTCCGTCAAAAAGTTGGACGTCAGGCCCATGTAATGGACTTCATATTCCCCAAAACTTTTTTTCTGTTCACCTCGATCTGCAACAGCAGGCAAGGCAACAAACATCATGAGCAGGGCGGTTAGCAAGGTTTTCATAACGGTCTCCGGGTCAGGTGGTAAATGGCCATCTCTCCCAGCAACGCGGGCCACAAACGAATGGCCCAGTGTTCCTGATGGCTGTCATCCAGCACGGTTTTATTCAGAATGCGGATGTTCTTGTCCGCACACAGTTTCTCAAAATCCGTCACGGTACATAAATGAATATTAGGCGTGTTGTACCAGGAATGCGGCAAGGTTTCTGACATCGGCATCTCACCTTTCAACGCCAGATACACTCGCGTACGCCAATAGCCAAAGTTCGGGAAAGTAATGATGGCTTCCTGGCCGACACGCAGCATTTCGTCCAGCAGTTGATCCGGGCGCTGTACTGCCTGAATCGCCTGAGCCATGACCACGGTATCAAAGCTGCCATCGTTATAGTTCACCAGCCCCTTGTTCAGGTCTTGCTCAATCACGTTAACGCCTTGGGCAATGGCGGTGGTAATACGTTCCTGATTGATCTCCAGGCCGTAACCACGCACCTGTTTATGCTCGCGCAAGTAACGCAGCAACATGCCCTCGCCACAGCCCAGATCCAGAACCTGACTACCAGGCTCAATCCAACGCTGAATAATGGCCAGATCGGCTCGTAAATCGTCCAGTTGTAATGGTGTCATTTGCCACCTCCGTTACCTGAGTCCGTTGCCACCCGGTTCATATAAGCCCGCAGCATCTGGTGATAGCGGGCAATTGGCAGCAGGAAGGCATCGTGACCACTGTCGGATTCAATACAGGCGTAACTGACCGGCTTGCCCGCCTTCACCAGAGCCTGCACGATTTCTTCTGAACGTTCCGGGGCAAAGCGCCAATCGGTGGTGAACGACAACACCAGAAATTCACATTCGGTCTGACCCAGACATTTGACCAGGTCGCTGTCGTAATCCGCTGCCGGATCGAAATAATCCAGCGCCTTGGTCATCAGCATGTAGGTGTTAGCGTCGAAACGGGTACTGAATTTTTCGCCCTGATAGTGCAGATAACTCTCAACCTGAAATTCCGGGGCAAAGCTATAATTCAGCTTGCCTTCGCGCAGCTCACGCCCGAATTTCTGCCGCATGGCGTCATCCGACAAGTAGGTCAGATGGCCAAGCATCCGCGCCTGCATCAAACCGGCTTTCGGGATGGTGCCGTGTTCGGCGTAATGACCATTGTGGAAATCCGGGTCTTTGGCAATCGCCTGCCGTGCTACTTCATTAAAGGCGATGTTCTGAGCCGACAGTTTAGGGGCTGAAGCAATCACCACAGCGTGCTTCAGACGTTGTGGAAACTGGATAGACCAACGCAACACCTGCATGCCGCCCAGGCTGCCACCCACAACGGCAGCCCAGGTGTCGATACCCAGCACGTCTGCTAATCTGGCCTGACTATTCACCCAGTCACGCACCGCCACAATGGGAAAGTCGGGGCCGTATTGCTTGCCGGTCTCCGGGTTGTCACTGGTTGGCCCGCTGGAACCGGAACAGCCACCCAGGTTGTTCAGCGACACCACAAAAAAACGGTTGGTATCAATCGGCTTGCCGGGGCCAATGGCGTTATCCCACCAGCCGGGCTTTTTATCCGACATCTGATGGTAGCCTGCAGCGTGATGATCACCACTCAAGGCGTGACAAATCAGCACCGCATTGGAACAGTCGGCATTCAGGGTGCCATAGGTTTCGTACATCAGAGTGTACTCGGGCAATACCCGACCTGAGCGCAGTTGCAGGGGTTCAGTAAAACGATGCGTCTGTTCGGTCACCAGACCAACAGAATCTTCAGGAATAACGTCTGGCATGAGACTGGTTTCCATCAAGTGTTCAGGAGAATGAGTGTAACACCCGGTTGGGTCGAGCAAGTGATCAGTTAGCCGCAGCGTTTTCCGTCTGCGGCTTGATCATTCGCGCGGCCAACACACCGCCTTCAAACAAGGCGTACATGGGCACAGCCAGAATGGTCTGGGAAATGACATCAGGAGGAGTAACCAGCATGCCAACCACGAAGCAGCCCAGGAAAATATAGGGACGCTTCTCAGACAGCGAGGCAACACTGGTCATGCCACTGAGCACCATCAGGAAGGTTGCCACCGGAATTTCAAACGCAAAACCGAAGGCAAAAAAGATTTTTAACGTGAAGTCGAGAATATTGGTGATGTCAGGGGTAATCGCCACCCCTTCCGGGCCAATACCGGTAAAGAAACCGAAGGCCAGCGGCAACACCACGTAGTACGCAAACAGGATACCGGCATAAAACAGCACGATGCTGGAAACCAGCAGGGGAATAGCGAACTTCTTCTCGTGCTGATACAGACCGGGCGAAATAAACCCCCACACCTGATGCAACATAAATGGCATGGCAATCAACACGGCCAGCACCAGCGTCAGCTTGAAGGGCACCAGAAACGGCGAGGCCACGCCCGTGGCGATCATCTGACCATCTTCCGGCAACAGCACCGACAGCGGTTCCACCAGAATCAGATACAAGTCATTGGCAAACCAGAACAGGCCAAGGAACAGCAGTAGTATCACCAGCACAGATTTCAGCAGGCGATTACGCAATTCAACCAGATGTGAGACCAGTGGTTGTTCTTGATCCTGAGTCATGATTTCGGGGTGGTTTCCTGCGGCTGACCAGATGTCTGAGCAGAATCTGCAACAGTTCCGGCGTCAGAATGACTGGTGTGGGTCGGTGTTACCTGATTTGGAGCATCGGGCTTCTGGCTGCCGGACGGCGCTGACTGATGCGGCTGGATACGGTTGCCGTCATCGTCGTCCAGAAACGTAGCGTAAGGGTCTTTCAGCTTCTCACGCAACTCTTCTGCCCGCACCTGGCGTTCCAGTTCGTCCTGCACGTTATTGACGGTACGACGTACCTTGCCCAGCAACAACCCGATCGAACGAGCGGCACGCGGCAAACGCTCCGGCCCCAGAACCAGCAGGCCCAGCACCGCAACGACCATCAACTCCAGAAAGCCGATATCAAACATCAGGAATCAGAAGACTTGTCTTTGGTAGCAGTCGGGTTGACGTTAAAGTCAGCGTCCTTCTGCTGCGCCTTGTCGTCGCCTTTTGGCAATGAACGTGGCGTGTCTTCCTGCTTGTTTTCTGATTTGCTATCAGCCGCAGAAGCGCCTTCTTCGTTCACCGCTTTCTTGAAACTCTTGATCGCACCACCCAGGTCGCCCCCGATATTGCGCAGTTTCTTGGTGCCAAAAATCAGAATGATAATGGCCAGAATAATAAGCAGTTGCCAGATACTGATGCCAGCAATCATGGTCGTTCCTCACAATCGTTCAAAGCGAATAGCGGCTTAAAAACCCGGCAGACGGGTACCGCCGAGAATGTGGAAATGCATATGGAAAACTTCCTGGCCACCTTCTTTACCCGTATTGGTAATAGTGCGGTAACCCACCAGGCCTTCCTGTTCAGCAATTTTGGGAATCACAAGCATCATCTTGCCCATCAATTCCGCATCGTCTTCGGTCACATCCTTGAGGTTCACAATATGGCGCTTGGGAATCACCAACAGGTGCGTGTCCGCTTTGGGCGCGATGTCGTGAAAGGCGAAAAAGTCGTCGTCTTCATACACTTTGTTGGAGGGAATCTCACCTGCAACAATTTTGCAAAAAATACAGTTATCGGTATCGCTCATCGCCTGTTCCTGTTGTGTTACGTTGACCGCAGCTACCCGGTGCCGTTCAGTCCTTGTTGCGGGCTGCCTTTTCTTCCAGACCAGACAAGCCGAAACGACGACCCAGTTCATCCAGTACCGCTTCCGGGCGCTCACCCAGTTGCGACAGGGCAATCAGGCTGTGAAACCAGAGATCAGCGGTTTCGTACACCACGTCTTTATTGTCGCCACTGCGTTCAGCGTCCTTGGCAGCAATGATGGTTTCGGTGGCTTCTTCGCCGACCTTTTCCAGAATCTTGTTCAAACCCTTACCGTACAGACTGGCCACGTAGGACGAATCCGCTTCGGCGTGCTTGCGCTGTTCAAGAATATCACCCAATTGGGAGAGTATGTCGCTCATAGTGTGTCAGCCGTATGTCAGTAAATGTCTTTCGGGTCTTTGATCACGTCATCAACGGGTATCCACTCACCGTTCTCGTACACCCGGTAGAAACAGCTTTCGCGCCCGGTATGGCAAGCGATGCCGCCGACTTGCTCCACCTGCATGACGATCACATCAGCGTCGCAATCCAGACGTACTTCGTGCAACTGTTGCACATGGCCAGACTCTTCACCCTTGCGCCACAGCTTCTGGCGCGAACGGGAATAATAAATGGCACGGTTTTCTGTGACCGTCAGCGCCAGCGCTTCCCGGTTCATCCAGGCCATCATCAGAATACGCCCGGTTTGGTGATCCTGTGCGACCGCAGGAACCAAGCCATCGCTGTCCCATTTGACGTCATCCAGCCAATTGCTCATGCAACACCTGTCAGTTGATCAATAATGGTCGCGCAGCATACCCAAGCTCTCAGGCCTTGACCAGCAACCAGAGAATCCCGATACAGGTCAGGGCGGCCCCGGTCATTTCCGGCACTCCCAGCGCAAACGCTTGCCACCAGGTAAACAAACCGGTTCCGGTGACCAGCCAGGCAATGGCATGTTGACGTTTCTGGCGATTGCTGTGCTCCAGCGCCAGTCGCAGTTGCACAATTTCTTGTTGCATCGACTGCTGGGTTTCATCCAGGTGGTTCAGTCGTGTCAGAGCACCATGAACCAGCCCCGGTATTTTGGGGGCTTTTTCAATCCAGCTCGGCAATTGGCGCTTAAGCTCCTGAAACGCCGCTTTGGGGCCAAAACGGTCACGCATCCAGCGCTCCAGATACGGTTTGGCCGTGCTCCACAAATCCAGCTGTGGGTACAACTGTCGACCCAGGCCTTCGATATTGAGCAGGGTTTTCTGCAGCAATACCAACTGCGGCTGTACTTCCATATCAAAGCGGCGGGCGGTGCTGAACAACTGGATCAGCACCTGACCAAAGGAAATTTCTGCCAGCGGCTTTTCGAAAATCGGTTCACACACACTGCGAATGGCCGCCGCAAACTCATGCACCTTGGTCGTTGCAGGCACCCAGCCAGAGTCCACGTGCAATTGCGCCACCTGATGATAATCCTGATTGAAAAACGCCAGCAGGTTCATGGCCAGATAGTGCTGATCTTCCTCTGTCAGAGTGCCGACAATGCCGCAATCAATGGCGATGTATTGTGGGTTGTCCGGGTTTTCCCGCGAGACAAAGATGTTACCGGGGTGCATATCGGCATGGAAAAAACTGTCGCGAAAGACCTGGGTAAAGAAGATCTCGACACCGCGTTCAGCCAGCAGCTTCATATCGGTGTTCTGAGCGTACAGCTCATCGATATTGGCTACCGGAATGCCGTAAATACGCTCACTGACCATCACCTTCGGACGGGTGTAATCCCAGTAAATTTCCGGTGTATACAGTAGTTCAGAGTTATCAAAATTACGGCGAAGCTGAGTCGCATTGGACGCTTCAATCATCAGATTCAGCTCGCCATAAATGGTGTGGCGATAGTCTTCCACGATCTCCATCGGCTTCAGGCGACGTGCTTCCGCTGAATAAGTCACCGCCAGACGCGCCATGGTTTCGAGTAATTGCAGGTCACGCTCAATGGTGTGTTCGATCCCGGGACGCACCACTTTGACCACCACTTCCTGACCAGCATGCAACTGCGCAGTGTGTACCTGGGCAATGGATGC
>Ga0193963_1001855_pt1 | contig 10248 bp, 7 predicted proteins | sample FB_6_MG_FD_140359 | JGI IMG/M metagenome (GOLD analysis project Ga0193963, IMG submission 140359) | Microbial mat bacterial communities from the Broadkill River, Lewes, Delaware, United States - FB_6_MG | ecosystem: Environmental > Aquatic > Freshwater > River > Microbial mats | place: USA...
ATTTAATCATTTAGGCGAAGCAGAAGCTATTAGAGAATTAGCTAAATTTACTCCAAAATTTAAAGAAGAATTCTCAAGATTAGCTATTGCTTATAATATCAATATTATTACAGGAAGTATGCCCCAGTTAGTTGATGGTGACCTTTATAATGTTGGTTTTTTATGTAGACGTGATGGTTCAATTGAAAAGTATGCAAAAATGCATGTAACTCCTGATGAGAAAAAAGTTTGGGGATTAAAAGGTGCAAATGAAGTAAAAACATTTGATACAGATTGTGGGAAAATCGGGGTACTTATTTGTTATGATAGCGAGTTTCCTGAACTAGGAAGAATGCTAGCAAAAGATGGAATGGATATATTATTTGTTCCATTTTTAACTGATACACAAAATGGTTATTCAAGAGTAAGATTTTGTTCACAAGCAAGAGCTATTGAAAACGAATGTTATGTGGCAATTGCAGGTTGTGTAGGAAATTTACCAAAAGTTAGTAATATGGATATTCAATATGCACAATCAGCTGTATTTACACCATGTGATTTCGCATTTCCTGCAAATGGAATAAAAGCAGAATCTACTCCAAATACTGAAATGATTTTAATTGCAGATGTAGATTTAGAATTGTTAAAACAGTTACATAGTATTGGAAGTGTGACTAATTTAAAAGATAGAAGAACAGATGTATACGAAATAGAATTAAAAAAATAAATATTAGGGTTACCCCTAATATTTAAAGTTTACAAAATAAGAGTTATTATTTAACGAAGTAATCTCCATCAAAACTCTCTAAGGCATAATTCCTGTCACCACCAATTGCATTAACTAAATCATCAACTGATAAGTATTCTAAAGAATCAGCTTCAATATATTTACAAACTTCATCTTTAGTCATGTTATTAGAAATTAATTCTTCTTTATTAGGTGTATCAATACCATAATAACAAGGGAATTTAATCTCAGGAGAAGCAACTCTAAAGTGTACTTCTTTTGCTCCCGCATCTTTAAGCATTCTTACAATTCTCTTAGAAGTAGTACCCCTTACAATTGAATCATCAATTACAAGTAAAGATTTACCTGCAATTAATGATTTCATAGGTGAAAGTTTCATTTTAACTTTCATGCTTCTCATTTCTTGAGTTGGTTCAATAAATGTTCTTCCAACATAATGATTTCTAATTATTCCGTATTCAAAAGGTACACCACTTTGTGCTGCATAACCAAGAGCTGCTGGAACTCCTGAATCGGGAACAGGCACAACCATATCATATTTTACAGTTGAAGCTTTATCATTTAAAGCTAAGGCTTTACCCATATGTTCTCTTGTTGTATATACATTTTTCCCATCTATTTCTGAATCTGGTCGCGCAAAATATACATATTCAAAAGCACAAGGTCTAAATTCTGGTTCAAATAATTGAATTGATTCAGGCTCATCATAATCTTCACTAAAAATTAACATTTCTCCAGGCTTAACATCTCTTACAAAAGTTGCATCAACTAAATCAAAAGCACAAGTTTCAGAAGCAACGATGTAACCACCTGATTTTAATTTTCCTAAAGATAATGGTCTAATTCCATATTTATCTCTAATTACAAACTGTTTTGATCTTGATTGAACAATAAAACAATAAGCTCCAACTGTTCTTTGTAGTGCTTCTTTAATTCTATCTCTTAATCTATCTTTAGTGTTCTTAGCAATTAAATGAATTAAGTTTTCAGTATCCATTCCTGTTTGAAAAATGGCACCTTTATCAATTAAATCTTTTCTAACTTCATCTTTGTTGATTAGGTTACCATTATGAACAATAGATATTTCACCTAATTTATACTTAGCAAAAACAGGCTGTGCATCTAAAATAGAATCTCCACCAGCAGTTGAGTATCTATTATGCCCAATAGCCATATTCCCTTTAAGAATTTTAAGTGCAGACTCTTTAAATACATCTGATACTAAACCTCTATTTTTAATCGTATGAATTTTTCCATCACACGAAGAAGAAATACCAGTAGCTTCTTGACCTCTATGTTGCATTGCAAACAATGCAAGAGATGCAAGTCTTGCAGCATTATCATTTCCGTAAATTCCAACTATTGCGCACATTTATTTAACCTTATTGAAAAGAAAAAAGTGAAAGTGTAAATGTCTTTTTTCTTTTAGTTTTTATTTTATTAATTTTGTTTAAAAGTTTAAGTTTTATAAACCTAAAGCGTCATTGATTGAGTAAAGTTTTGGTTCTTTTCCAATAATCCATTTTGCAACTTTTATAGCACCTTTTGAAAAAGTATTTCTAGCTGTTGCTGTATGATTTAATTCTAAGAATTCACCATCATTATATAAACCAACTGTATGTCGACCTACAATATCTCCACCTCTTAAAGCCATTACTGCAATTTCATCTTTAGTTCTTGCACCAATTTGACCATCTCTTCCTGAAACTCTAACTTTATCTAAATCTAAACCTCTAGCATCAGCTGCATGTTCAGCAAGTGTTAAAGCAGTTCCTGAAGGTGAATCAACTTTATGTTTATGATGTTGTTCAACAATTTCAATATCAAAATCACTTAAAGTTTTAGAAGCAAGTGCAACTAATTTATTTAAAACAGCAACTCCTAAACTCATATTTGTAGCGTATAAAATAGGTACTAATTTACTTGCTTCAAATAATAGATTTTGTTGGTGTTTAGTAAATCCAGTAGTTGCAATTACTAAAGGTTTTCTAGCACCATTTTCAACAACTTCAGTTAATAAAGCTTCAGTTGCAGCTGGTGCACTAAAATCAATAACTACATCAGAAGAATCAAATAATACTTTCATATCATTAGTTACAACTGTATCTTCTGGTAATTGTTTTTTTAATTTATCAAAAACATGAACTGCACCAACTCTTGCATATTCGTCATTCTCTAAATCATCAATTAATAAAGATCCAACTCTTCCTGTACTTCCTAAAATTCCAACTTTAATCATTTAATTAATTTCCTTTTATCCTAAATACTCAATAATATTAACTGCTGCTGTTGCACCATCACCAGCAGCACAAACTACTTGTTTTGAAGCATCAATTCTAACATCACCAGCTGCATATAAACCTTCAACATTAGTTCTCATTTTTAAATCAACAACAATTTCACCAGCGTCGTTTGTTTCACATAAAAAAGAGCCATCTTCTTGTTTTAAAGAATCATTTAACACATCCCGTCCAACAAAAACAAATACACCAGGAACTGGAATATCTCTGATTTCTCCTGTGATTTTAGATTTAACTTTAATACCAGTTACACCCATATTATCACCATAAACCTCATCAATATCTACATTTGTTACTTCTTCGATATTATCTGCATTTTTCATATGTTCAATAGTTGAAGGTGCTGCTCTGTATGTATCACGTCTGTGAATAACATATACTTTTGAACACATTTTTGAAAGGTAAACTGCTTCTTCTAAGGCAGTATCTCCACCACCAATTACAGCAACCTCTTTACCTTTATAGAAAAAACCATCACAAGTTGCACAAGTAGAAACACCTTTTCCAAATAATTGGTCTTCACCTTTAAATCCTGCACGTCTAGGAACAGAACCAGTCGCTAATAATACAGATTTTGCTTCTTGAGTTTTTCCATCAGCTGTTTTAAGCGTAAAAACACCATCATTTTTTGTAACAGACATAACTTGGTTCATTTCATGTTTTAAACCAAATCTTTTACATTGTTCAGGCCAATCTTCCATTAAAGCCATACCTGTTACAATTTCTTTTTGTCCTGGATAATTTTCTACTTCAGATGAAGTAGTAATTTGACCACCTGGCATTCCCATTTCAAACATAGTAACGTTGTTTAAACCACCTCTTGTAGTATATAAACCAGCAGTAAGTCCTGCAGGTCCTCCACCAATAATCGCTAAATCTAACATATCAAGTCCTTGTTTTTTTATGTATAAGCTATAGTATTTATTAAAGATGTAATAATACTAAAATATATGTAAGTTATAGTTTAACTAATCTTAAACTAATTTTGTATCCTTAGAAAGTGAATATCCCATACCTTTTACAATTACTACTGATTCATAAGGAATTTTTTTTCTAAGCCTTTTTATCATTGCTCTTATATTTACAAGATTTGTATTTTCACCTTCCCACACATACTCTTCTAGTTCTTCATAAGTAGCTACATGGTGTAAGTTTTTTGAGAATAACTCTAAAAATAAAATCTCTTTTTTTGTTAATTCAATTTCTTTATTCTCTTTATATAAAATATGGTTAATAAAATCATATTTATAATCACTACTAAATTCTAGAAACTTTTTTTGAAGTTTACAAAATTTTTTTACTTTTTGCACTAATTCTAAAATAAAAAAAGGTTTTTTAATATAATCATCACAACCTAAATCATAAGATTTTTGTATTTTTTCAAAATCATGGTTTGAACTTATAATAATTACAGGTGTATCTTTATGATTAATTCTTAATAATTCTAACAAAGATATTCCATCAATATTTGGGACATTAATATCTAAAATAAAACAGTTATATCCATTTTCTAAAGCGTTAAGAGCATCATCACCATCTGTAAAAGTATCAACTACATAGTTTTCTTTTACCAGTGCAGATTTTATTACATTTAATAGTCTTTCATTATCTTCTAAAACTAATACTTTCACTAAACATTCTCCAAGATAATTTTAAATGATGCGCCATTTTCTAAATTCTTCACACTTAATTTTCCATTCATTTTATCTTTTATTATCATTTTTGCCATATATAAACCAATTCCATGTCCATTTTTCTTTGTTGAGTAGTATGCTTTAAATACTTTATGAATATCTTCATTTTTTATTCCACCTGCATTGTCATTTATTTTTATAATGATATTCTTTTCTTCATTGTAAATAGAAATATTAATATATCTATTTTTAATATCATTTTTTAATAATTCATCTTTTGCATTATTTATAATATTTAAAAAAGACTGCATAAACTCATTTCTAAAACCATTTACATTTAAATTTGTATTCTCTTTTACATCAATTTTTATTTTAATATAATTGTATTTAATATTATGATTTACAATTTCTAACATAGAATTTACAGCTTCCAAAATATTAAATACTTTTTTTTCATTAAATGGAATTATAAACTCTTGAAAATCATTTATTGTTTTTGTCATATAATTTACTTGCGTCATTATATCTTTTACGTATGATTCATCTTCATTTAAACTGCTATTTGAATTATAAAAACTTTCTTGTGCAATTGTTGTAATTTCTACTAATGGAGATTTCCATTGATGTGCAATTGATGAAAAAATTTCTCCAACTTCTGCAAGTTTTGATTGTTGTATTACAAACTCTTCATTTTTTTTCTTCTCTTTTTCTATTTCTTTTTCTTTTGTAATATCTGTAAGAATTGTAACCACACCACTTTTTTTGGTTTTATTATCACAATACTGGGCTTGTTTAATAAAAAATGTTCCTACTTCATTTTTTGCAGTTTTAAATTTAAACTGATTATTTTCTTCTTTATTTATATTAAATCTTTTTAAAATATTTACTAATAAACTACTATTAGTATTTCTTAAATCACTTAATTTTCGTCCATATATTTCTTTTGCATTCATATTTATAAAATTACAAAATTTTAAGTTTGAATCAACAATTATTCCTTTATCATCTTCCCAAAATATAGGGCTTTCAATTGCATTTAATAAAACTGTATCAAACTCAATTCTTTGCTTTAATTTTTTTTGACTATGAATTCTTAAATAAATGTTGTGAAATAAACCAATAATTAATAAAATTAAAAAAGGTGAAATAGTGAAAACAAAGTTTATAAAACCTCTATTTTTATCAAAAAAAGTTACTCTTTTATTTACAATTTCATAATCTTCTTTAACTTGGTTAATTGATAAAGTAAAACTATCTAATTTTAAAGCATCAAAAACATAAGAAAAGTCCTTTGAAACTTTGATTATTTGTTTTTTATCTTCTAAAATATCTAGAGCCATTTGTCCTGATGTTTTTCCAAACTTTTCAAGTTCTACTATTTTTCCACCAATTGCACCTTTTTTATTAAAGATTGAATCAGTTATAAATATTGGAACTTTTGCATCTTTTATAAACTTTGCTATTTCTTGATTTTTATTTAAAACTCCATTACTATTCTTATAAAACCTTACAAATAATAAAGCCGTATTCTCTTGAAACTTTGAGAATCTTTTTTCTAAATCTTTTAAGCTATTTTCTCTTAAATAAATAAGTTCATATCTGCCTTTAAAGCCATCAAAAAGATTTTTTATCAAAGGTTCTGTATGTTTTGCATTTTCACTTTTATCATTTATTACATAGAGTTTTTTTATTGAAGGGATAATTGTTTCTATTAGTTTTACATTTGCTTTTAAATCTCTTTTTTCTAATAAAGCTGAAACTTTATTTTCAAGATTATATTTTTTAAGTCTTTGCTTATTAAAATTCTCTATTCCAACGCTTAAAATAAGTTCATCTTTAAAAAATTCATTATAATTTTTAACAACAAAATCATAAGCAAACCTATCCACAGTTATTACTAAATCATATTTTCTATTTTCTAATTGAACTTTATATAAATCTTTTAAGCTTTGAAAATATTCAGAAGTGGATATTCTCTTTGAATCCATATATAAAATATTCATATCAATACTAGGATGTAAATATAAAGTTTTTTCAATACCTTTGATTATACTATCACTCCATTCATAACCTTTATGATAAGAGTTTATAATTAAAATTGATGAGTTTGCAAAAAGAAAAGTTGTAAAAAGAATTGTGATTAAAATAAGTTTTTTCATGAAGTATATTATAGCAGTAATTTAATTACTGCTATAAATATTTTTTGTCTAAAGTATCATAAATCCTAGTAAAACTAATGCACTTAAATAAACTGCTCCGAAAATAAATCCTAATTTCCACCATGTAGCTTGTGAAATATAACCTGCTCCATACCAAATAGGTGATGGTCCTGTTGCATAAGGAGTTATAATTCCCATTAAACCTAATGAACCTACTAATAATAAAGCTAAAGGCTCCATCATAGAAGCTGGTATAAGATTAGTTGCCACTCCTAAAAATAATGGTAATAATGCAACTGTATGTGCTGTTACGCTTGCAAAGAAATAGTGGAATACAAAGAATAATACTAATAGCATTATCACTATAGTTACAGGATCAAGTCCTACTAAACCACCTGAAATTAATCCCGATGCCCATTTTAAGAATCCCACTTTTTTAAGTCCTGATGCCATTGCTACAAGTGTTGCAAACCAAATAAATACATTTATTGCTGCTTTATTTGTAATAACATCTTCCCAAGTAATTACATCTGTTAAAACAAGTAAACATAAAACAAAAATAGCAGCTGTTGTTCCATTTACTCCAATAGAACTTCCAAAAATCCACATTACTAAAGCTAGTATTCCAAGACCTAACATTAAAAGCTCTTTTTTACTAATTGGACCCATAATATCTAACTCTTTTTTTGCCCAAGCTGGAGCTTCTGGAGAGTGTTTTTGTTCTGGTGGGTAAACTATATATGCTAAAAATGGTACAAGTAAAAATAATGGAATCATAATAATAGCAAGAGTTCCAAACCATTGACCCCATGAAATTACTATATTTGTACTTTTTTCTACTAAAGATACAGCTAGTAAATTTGGTGCAAGTGCTGTTAAAAACATTGAACTTGTAACACAAGTTGCAGCAATTGCTACCCATGAAATATATGAACCTAATTTTCTTGGATCTTTTTGAGGAGTTGATTCAAACATTTGTGGAATGTTAATTGCAATTGGGAAAATAGTTCCCGCACTTCTTGCTGTATTTGAAGGCATAAAAGGTGCAAGTATTCCATCAGCAAAAGCAACTGCATATCCTAAACCTAAAGATGTTTTACCTAAATATTTTACAAGTAAAAGAGCAATTCTTTTTCCAAGTCCTGATTTTTTATATCCAAGTGCAAACATAAATGCTGCAAAAATTAGCCAAATTACACCATTTGAAAAACCACTTAAAGCCCAATCACGACTAGCTTTTGCAGTCTCACCTACTAAACCAAAAGTAGCAGATACTGCTACACCTGTTAAACCTATTAGTGCTGCTGGAATTGGTTCTAATATTAATCCAACAATCACACCTAAAAATACTGCAAAGAAATAGTGTGCGTTTACACTAAGTCCTTCTGGTGTTGGAAGTATTGCTACTATTAAAATAACTAACAGTGGCAATATCATTTTAATTTTACTACTTGAGAACATTGTCTACTCCTTAATATTCTTTATAATGAAATATTAAAATATTAAAGTGACATGTATGTGACTTTGGAAGATTTTTTGACATAAAAAAAGGGAAGAAGTAAAAACTTCTTCCCTTTTTTAATATTTGTTAGTATTTATTAGATTAATGAGTTAATTTTATCAGTAAATGCTTGTTTAGAAGAAGCACCAACCATAGTATCAACAACTTCACCATCTTTCATAAAAATGATAGTAGGGATTGATCTAATTCCATATTTAACTGCTAAGTCTTGCTCTTCATCTGTGTTTACTTTACAAATGTTTGCTTTACCTTCAAACTCTTCTGCTAATTCTTCAATTACTGGAGCAATCATTCTACAAGGTCCACACCATGGAGCCCAAAAGTCAACCATAGATACACCACTGTTAGTGATTTCTTCAAAGTTTGCTGGAGTTAATTCTGTATATTTAGCCATTTTATTTCCTTTATTATTAAGTGTTTTATTTTTTTCAAGTTAGTATAATTTTTTAAATTAAACTTTCTCATGATACCTTGTAATAACTTAAAACAAGTTTTATTGCATTAATATATTTACTACTAATCTTGCCTAAATTAATTTTTGGATAAAATAATTGACTTAAATTTAAAACGGATGATTTTTATGGATATTAGAAAAGAGTACTTAGAATTTTTTAAAAACAAAGGACATGACATTGTTTCATCAATGCCATTAGTTCCTGATGACCCGACACTTATGTTTACAAATGCTGGTATGGTTCAATTCAAAGATATATTTACAGGTGCAATACCAAGACCACAAAACCCAACTGCAACTTCATGTCAGTTATGTGTAAGAGCTGGTGGTAAGCATAATGACTTAGAGAATGTTGGATATACAGCACGTCATCACACACTATTTGAAATGTTAGGAAATTTTTCATTTGCTGATTACTTTAAAGAAGAAGCAATTGCTTATGCATGGGAATTTATAACTGTAAATCTTGAATTACCAATAGATAAATTGTGGGTTACAATTCATGATGATGATGATCAAGCTTATGATATATGGAAAAAACATATTAGTGAAGATAGAATCAAAAGATTTGATGATAAAGAAAACTTTTGGTCAATGGGAGATACAGGTCCATGTGGTCCATGTTCTGAAATTTTCTATGATCAAGGAGAAGAACACTTCTCAAGCGATGAAGATTATTTAGGTGGAGAAGGTGATAGATTCCTAGAAATTTGGAACCTTGTATTTATGCAATATGAGCAAACAAAAGATAAAGATGGAAAAATCACAAGAACTTCTTTACCAAAACCTTCAATTGATACAGGTATGGGGCTAGAGCGAGTTATTGCTATTAAAGAAGGTGTTTTTAATAACTTTGATTCATCTAATTTCCAACCAATAATTAAAAAAATAGAAGAATTAAGTAAGAAACAAATCACTGATGAAAATATTGGTTCATTTAGAGTAATTGCAGATCACTTAAGAGCAACTTCATTTATGTTATCTCAAGGTATTTTATTTGGAAATGAAGGAAGACCTTATGTTTCTAGAAGAATTCTAAGACGTGCAGTTAGACACGGATATTTATTAGGGTTTAGAAAACCATTTTTAGCACAAGCATATGATACATTATGTGATATTTTAGGTTCACACTACAGTGAATTAAAAGAGCAAGCTGATTATATAAAAGAGCAGTTAACACTAGAAGAAGAAAGATTCTTTAAAACTATTGATTTAGGTATGAGTATCTTTAATGATGAATTAGCAAAAACTAAAGAAATATTCTCAGGCGAAGTAGCATTTAAATTATACGATACTTATGGTTTTCCTTTAGACTTAACAGAAGATATGCTAAGAGATAAAAACCTAAAAGTTGATAATGCTAAATTTGATGAATTAATGAGCGAACAAAAAGCAAAAGCAAAAGCTGCTTGGAAAGGTAGTGGAGATACTGCATCTGAAGGTGACTTTAAA
>Ga0193963_1001860_pt1 | contig 10228 bp, 6 predicted proteins | sample FB_6_MG_FD_140359 | JGI IMG/M metagenome (GOLD analysis project Ga0193963, IMG submission 140359) | Microbial mat bacterial communities from the Broadkill River, Lewes, Delaware, United States - FB_6_MG | ecosystem: Environmental > Aquatic > Freshwater > River > Microbial mats | place: USA...
CGGTCAATTTATCCAAAGCATTAAAATCGAATAACAAAGAAATCAGCCAAGGCTCGTTATACTTTTATCCTTTGGTAGGATTAATTATTGGATCATTGTTAGCTGCGGTTTATTTTGTTTGTGCTTGGCAGGTGAATAACTCCAACCCTTTTCCTGTGGTTGGTTTTGATAGCCGAAGTTTTATTATAGCGGCGTTAATGTTGGTTGCTTGGTCTTTAGTGACAGGTGGTTTGCATTTAGACGGTTTGGCGGATGCGGCGGATGCTTGGGTTGGTGGTTATGGTGATAAGCAACGCACGTTAGATATTATGAAAGACCCTACCGTTGGTCCTATGGGCGTTATGTTAGTGGTTTTGGTTTTGCTCTTAAAATTTTCAGCCTTGCTTGTTTTAGTCGATAAGTTTGGTGGGCTTTATTTGGCAGGATTAATTCTTGTGGTACCGATGCTTGCGCGATTCACTATTTTACCGTTATTTTATTTTACGCCTTATGTTCGAGAAAAGGGATTGGGGAGTAATCTTAAGCAAGCGATCAGTCCTATTTTATTTATTGTTATTACTACTATTTGTATGGTGTTAACGGTTGTATTTGTTCAGCAAAAATCTATTTTTATTCTTATTTTAGCTGCTGCAATTTTACTCTGGGCGCGCAATATTATGATGCAGCGTATCTCTGGCACGACAGGAGATACGGCAGGTGCGATGATTGAAGTTCAAGAAGCCTTGTTATTATGCGCGTTGGTTTTGTGACTCTGCCTTTCGGGAAGCCGTCATTCACGACGTTTAAAATTTAGCCAGTGCGCTTTCAAGCTTTTGCCAATCAAAACTGTCGAAGGCGGAATCCGCCAGCGCATCTAAGCTTTTTTCGCGCAATTCTTGATAATCGACCAAGCGAGTTTCGGCACCTGCCCAGCGTAAAATTGATTGCAATGCTTCAGGCGTATCCATTAGCCCATGCCAATAGCTGGCAAGAATTTGTTCATCATCTGATAGCAAAGCACAAATATGATCATTATCGGTTTGGATAATCGACGTATTTTCTGCGGTATCAGATCCCTCTAATGACGCTAATGTTAACCCTGCGTGAATTTCATAACCTTGAATATCACAAGTGTCCTGATGGGGCAGGCTTAATGTTCCAGACACATTTTTCAACGTTTTCTGCGGTTGTAATTTAGTCTCAATATTGAGCCAGCCAAACCCTTCGCTACTGCCAACTAAACCTTCTAATCCCAATGGATCATGAATTAGCTTACCAAGCATTTGTAGACCACCGCAAATCCCTAAAATTTTACCGCCATAGCGTAAATGCTGCTGTAAATAAGGCAGCCAACCTTGCTCTTTTAGCCAAGCCAAATCCGCGCGAGTATTTTTAGAGCCGGGTAAAATTATCAAATCCGCTTTTGGGATATGAGCCGCTTCTGTTACTTTACTGCCTGAAATAGAAGGGCCGACTAACTCTAAATCAACTTGCGGGTGCGCCGCGATTGGATCTAAATCGGTATGATTGCTGACGCGAGGATAAATAGGCACAACAACTTTTAGCCTCTGCTGATGGCTTAAATGAGTTTGAACTGAATCCTTATCGTCTAATGTCTCCGACAAACTGACCGAATCTTCACTGTCTAAATGCAATCCCATTAAATACGGCAAAACCGCTAATACAGGTTTCCCCGTTTTTTCTTCTAACCAATCTAAACCAGGCTGTAGCAAACTGACATCACCGCGAAAGCGATTAATAACAAAGCCAACCACACGCCTACGCTCAGACTCAGATAAACAATCCAGCGTTCCTACAATATGAGCAAATACACCCCCTCGATCAATATCGGCAACAATAATAACGGGGCAATCAACCGCTTCCGCAAATCCCATATTAGCAATGTCACGATCGCGTAAATTGATTTCTGCAGGGCTGCCAGCACCCTCAGCAATCACCCAATCGTATTGCTGGCTTAATCGTTTATGAGACGCCAAAACGGCCTTCATCGCCGTCGGTTTATAATCATGATACTGGCGAGCTTTCATTTTGCCGCCATCAGCTTCGCCGTTAGGGCTTAAAATAGCTTTACCATTAATGATCACCTGACAACCAACATCAGAGGTAGGTTTGAGTAGAACAGGATTAAAATCGGTATGAGGTTTCAAACCACAAGCCTGAGCTTGTAAAGCTTGTGCGCGACCAATTTCGCCACCGTCTTCTGTTACCGCGCTATTAAGCGCCATATTTTGGGATTTAAACGGCGCAACCGATATGCCTTGGCGTTTTAATACTCGGCCCAATGCGCAGCAGAGCGTGCTTTTCCCTGCGTCAGACGTCGTTCCTTGCACCATCAAGGTCAGCTGTTTATTTTGTTGGAAAATGCGTACTAGAGCCGCTTGTTGTTCAACTTGATGAAGCATAAAAAGGGTAAGCCTGTTAAAATCAGCGTAATATCTAAAGTACCTATTTTAAGAGATTTTGATGTGATCCTCAGCTTTTTTTCATTGTTATTCGCACTCGCCTTAGACTATCGCTTCGGTGAGCCGAAAAAATACCATCCTTTGGTCGGTTTTGGTCGGTATGTCGATTTTTTGCAGCGTCATTTTAATGCGCCTACCGGGACGCGTATTGATAGTCGTAGCCAGTTTATACAGGGGGCTTTGGCGTGCCTATTAGCGATTATCCCTATTATTGGTATCGTGGTTGTGATTCAGCATTCTGTTCCTGATTTTATCAATGTATTTATTGATGCTGGCTTATTGTACTTATGCATTGGTTGGTCGAGTTTGCAGCAGCATGCTCGCGCAATCTTTGATGAATTAAAAATCAATCAAATTGACTGTGCCCAAACCAAATTAAGTTGGATTGTTAGCCGAGATACTCAGCAGCTCGATGCGACACAAATAGCGCAGGCGTCTGTTGAAAGTGTATTAGAAAATAGCTCTGATGCACTGTTTGCAACCCTATTTTGGTTCATGATCGCGGGGGTAGAAGGTGCAATTTTACATCGCCTTGTTAATACCTTGGATGCTATGTGGGGATATAAAAATACACAGTTTTTATATTTTGGTCGTTTCTCTGCCTATTTTGACGATGTTTTAAATTACCTGCCAGCACGTTTAACGGCCTATGGCTTTGTATTTTGTGCAAGTTCGGTGGAACAAGGTAAAAAAGCATTAATGTGCTGGCGCACACAAGCAAAAGCTTGTGCTAGCCCAAATGGTGGTCCGGTAATGACGGCTGGTGCAGGAGCGCTGAATGTACAGCTAAGTGAAGGTGCTTGGTATAAAACAATACAAGGCTCTGAAGATAAGCTTGAGTGGCACGAAAAGCCAGCGATGGGCTGTGGTGAATCAGCCAATGTCGATACCATTGTTGAATCATTAACTTTAGTGCAACGCACCTTATTGTTTTGGTTGTTCTGTATAGGAGCGCTGGTATTTGTTTTCTAATTATTATCGGCCTCATTCTTTTTTACCTGCCCATGGTGGTGCTTTGAATGCCGCTGCGGAGTATTTTAATATTCCTGCTGAGCAGTGGTTAGATATTAGCACGGGCATTAATCCAACCAGCTGGCCTGTTGCTGAAATTCCTCAATCTGTTTGGCAGCGCCTGCCGGAAGAGCAAAACACATCAGAGGAAGGGTTAGAGCAAACGGCTTTAAATTATTACCTTCATAATTGCCAAGGCTCTGTTGATACCATTAATAGAAATAATATTTTGCCGTGCGCCGGTTCGCAGCAAGGCATTCGATTATTGCCAAGTTTGTACAGCGCATTGTCGGGTGGAGCGAAAGCAAAAGGGGCCGCCAAAGTTTGGATTACTGCAGGCAGTTACGCTGAGCATAGCATCGCTTGGGAAGAGCAAGGTCATCGGGTAAATAAAGTCGCGGGCGATAAAATTTCACAATTATTAACTCAGCAACCTGTTGATGTTTTAATTCTATTAAACCCAGACAATCCCAGTGGCCAGCGCTGGTCAGCGGATCAATTATTAAAGTGGTGGTCTATTTTACACCAACGTGGTGGCTGGCTCATTGTTGATGAAGCCTTTATGGATACAACCCCAGAACAAAGTTTAGTTAACCAAGTCGAGCGTGATGGCTTATTTGTATTACGCTCTGTGGGTAAGTTTTTTGGCTTAGCAGGTATGCGTTTAGGTTTTGTTTTTTCGTCAGAAAAGGCGATTAAAAAATTGGATAAAATGCTAGGACCTTGGGCGGTGAGTCATCCTGCACAATACCTCGGTAATCTTGCCTTGCAAGATCAAGAATGGATTAATAAACAACGCCAAGAGCTGTCTCAACAGTCTATACACTTGGCTAAGTTATTAGAAAGCTATTTGTTCTGTGATTGTGAGGGTACCGATTTGTTTCAGACCTTGTACCATGAGCAAGCAGAATCAATTTTTACGCAATTGGCAAAGCAGGCTGTGTTAGTAAGATTTTTGCCGAAAACGAGTAAAACAGATGCAGGCTTACGCTTTGGGTTGCCCAAAAATAATGACGATAGCTGGCAGCGTTTAGAATCTGCTTTAGCCACATTGACTCTTTAACTACTCTATTACGATTTTCTTAGGCTTATTATGCGCGATATCTTTTCTTTTGTTTTAACCTTATTGGGCGTATTTTTAAGCATTAATGTGTGTGCATCTTCAATCAGTATTATTGATGATGAGGGCATTGAGCATACATTTGATCAACCACTGCAACGAATTGTTAGCTTAATGCCTCATGCAACGGAGTTGTTATTTGAAGTGGGGGCGGGTGATCATGTTGTCGGAGCCGTGCAGTATTCAGATTACCCTGAAGCTGCCAAAAAAATTCCTCGAGTAGGGGGTTATAGCGCGTTAAATATTGAAGCCATCGTTGCCTTAAAACCTGACTTATTAATTGCTTGGCCCGAAGGCAATCGCAATCGTGAACTCGATCGCTTAAAAGCATTAGGTTTGCCTATTTTAGTCTCCGATCCGCGAGAGTTTAAAGACATTGCCAATGCCTTATTTATCTACGGGAAAATAACCGATAATAACGAGCAGGCTGCTAAAGCGATCGAGACATTTAATAAAAAGTTAACCTATTTACGTAATACTTATAGTGAACAAGAAAAGGTGAGTGTTTTTTACCAGGTTTGGAATGCGCCTTTGATGACTCAAAATGGCAATACCTTCATCAGTCGAGCCATTGAAGTGTGTGGTGGTATCAATATTTTCTCGGATTTACCTATGACTAATCCGCAAGTCAGTATTGAATCAATCTTAATACAGGACCCACAGGTTATCGTTGCCAGTGGTATGGGTCAGGCTCGTCCGGAATGGTTGGATGACTGGCGTCAGTATAAAACCTTGCAAGCAGTAGAGGCCAACCAGCTGTACCACATAGCGCCAGAGCTTTTTCAGCGCCCTACCGTGCGCTTTTTATTAGGTACAGAACAGTTGTGTGAAGCGATGCAAAAAGCCCGCGAGAGCAAAGAGTAATGATTATTTTTAACTAGGTTGTTCTTTCTTGCTTCACCGCTGAATTTTTAACTATACTGAATTGCAGATATGCACATTCTATTAGGACAAGGATTCTATGGACGACTATAAAGAGACGCAGGATAACGACCCGATTGAAACAAAAGAGTGGGTCGATGCGATACACTCAGTTATTCGCGCAGAAGGTATTGAGCGAGCTCACTTTTTAATTGAACGCATTGCTGAGCGCGCGACCAAAAACGGGGCTCCACTGCCTTATGCCTTAACAACACCTTACCGCAATACCATCCCTCCAGAAGCTGAAACCCCTTTACCCGGCGATTTATTTATCGAACGTCGCATACGATCGCTAATTCGTTGGAATGCCTTGGCTATGGTTAGCCGAGCGAACAAAGAAGACGCGGGAGATTTAGGCGGTCATATTTCCAGTTTTGCTTCGAGTGCGACTTTATACGACGTAGGTTTCAATCACTTTTTCCGTGCGCCTAATCCTAATAGCGAAGAATCTCCTCTTGGTGATTTAATTTATTACCAAGGACACGTATCCCCAGGTATCTATGCCCGATCATATTTAGAAGGGCGCTTTGATGAAAAAGATTTAGAGTCTTTTCGCCGCGAAGCCTTAAAGCCTGGATTATCGTCTTATCCTCACCCTAAACTGATGCCCGATTATTGGCAATTTCCGACCGTTTCTATGGGGTTAGGGCCGCTGCAAGCCATCTATCAAGCACACTTTATGCGTTACATGTCTGCCCGAGAATTGGTGCCTCGTAAAGATCGTAAGGTGTGGGCGTTTCTTGGCGACGGTGAATGTGACGAGCCAGAAAGCTTGGGCGCAATTTCTTTGGCTGGTCGTGAAAAATTAGAAAATTTAATTTTTGTTGTTAATTGCAACTTACAGCGCCTTGATGGCCCTGTGCGCGGCAACGGAAAAATCATTCAAGAACTTGAAAGTTCTTTTCGTGGCGCAGGCTGGAATGTAATCAAGGTAGTTTGGGGGCGTTTTTGGGACCCTTTATTAGCAAAAGATCGCAAAGGCTATTTGCAAAAGCGCATGGATGAAACCGTTGATGGTGAATTCCAAAACTATAAAGCGAAAGGTGGGCAATATACCCGCGAGCACTTTTTTAATAAGTACCCAGAATTAAAAGAATTAATTAAAGATATGAGTGATAAAGATATCTTTAATTTAAATCGTGGTGGGCACGATCCTTATAAAGTATTTGCCGCTTATCAACAGGCGATGAACCATAAAGGCCAGCCAACGGTTATTCTTGCGCATACAGTTAAAGGGTATGGCATGGGGCCAGAAGCGGAGGCGCAGAACCCAAGCCATTCTGTGAAAAAGCTTGATTTTGACAGCTTGAAAGCTTTCCGTGATCGTTTCGATGTGCCTATCCGTGATGAAGATTTAGAAAGCTTACCTTTTTACCGTCCACCAGAAGATAGCCCTGAAATGGTGTATTTACGCAAACAGCGTGAAAAGCTAGGCGGTTACATGCCGGTTCGTACTGAAAATTGGCAAGCGTTAAAAGCCCCTGAATTGGCCAGTTTTAAGGGTCAGCTTGATGGCAGTGGCGAGCGTGAAATTTCATCAACTATGGCGTTTGTGCGCATTCTTTCGCAGCTTGTTAAAGATAAAACATTAGGTGAGCGAGTGGTTCCTATTGTGCCTGATGAAGCGCGGACTTTTGGTATGGAAGGGATGTTCCGCCAGCTTGGTATTTATTCTTCAGGAGGTCAGTTATACAACCCTGTCGATTCTGGCCAGATGATGTATTACCGCGAAGATAAAAAGGGTCGTATTTTAGAGGAAGGCATCAACGAAGCCGGTGCGTTTGCCGCTTGGATGGCCGCCGCAACGTCATACAGTACCAACAGTTTGGCGATGATTCCTGTGTATGTTTTCTATTCCATGTTTGGTTTTCAGCGCATTGGTGACTTAGCGTGGGCTGCAGGAGACATGCAGGCACAAGGTTTCTTGATTGGTGCTACTTCGGGTAGAACCACGTTAAATGGTGAAGGTTTGCAACACCAAGATGGTCATAGCCATGTTTTGGCATCGAGTATTCCTAATTGTGTAAGCTATGACCCTACTTATGGTTATGAGCTTGCGGTAATTATGCAAGATGGCATTCATCGTATGTACGAGAAGAAAGAAAAAGTCTTCTATTACATTACGACGATGAACGAAAATTATACCCATCCTGAAATGCCAGAAGGCGCAGAAGAAGGCATTCGTCGTGGCATGTACCCATTAAAAACAGTGGGGACTCCTGCGCAGGATGATGCAAATTGCCTTCAACTGTTAGGGTGTGGTGCTATTTTATTGCAAGTTGAAAAAGCAGCAGACTGGCTGGCCGAGAACGGTTATTGCTCGCAGGTTTGGAGTGTAACGTCTTTCAATGAATTGCGTCGTGATGGTCTTGGCTGTGAGCGCCAAGATTTCTTATCAGCAGGGGATACGATAGAAATTCCCTATGTGACTCGTCAGCTGCAAAATACCGTCGGGCCGATCATTGCGGCAACAGATTATATGAAAACCTATGGTGATCAAATTCGTCCTTATATTCCCGAAAATCGAGAATACAAGGTTCTGGGTACCGATGGTTTTGGCCGCAGTGATACTCGTGAGAATTTACGCCACTTCTTCGAGGTTGATTGGCAGCATATTGCTTGGGCGGCGTTATACGAACTGAAAAAAGAAGGGAAAGTAACTAACGATGTTCTTGTTAAAGTACGCGAAGAACTTGGTATTAACCCTGCAAAACTAGACCCGCTATATAGCTAAGGATGGAGACTATGACAATTGAATCATTAACCGTCCCAGATTTAGGTGGGGCAGAGCAAGTAGAAGTTATTGAGATTTTAGTGGCCGCGGGAGATCAAGTCGAAGCGGAAGAAAGTATTATCGTATTGGAAACAGACAAAGCGACGATGGAAATTCCATCACCGTTGACGGGCACCATTTCGTCTTTATCAATTAATGTTGGCGATAAATTAAATGAAGGTGATCAATACGGAGAAATAGAAACGGCTGCAAGTTCAGTATCGACAGCCTCAAAACAGGAATCGAAACCTGAAGAAGCGGCTGAGAAAGAGCCTGAACAAAAATCTGAAAAAGACGACAAAAAACAGGCGAACGTTGATACTGTAAGTTCTAATAGTACTCATGTGGAAATCATCCCTGTTCCAGATTTGGGCGGTTCTGATCAAGTTGAAGTCATTGAATTATTAGTAAAAGTCGGTGAAGAAGTTGAGGCTGAGCAATCGGTATTAACATTAGAAACAGACAAAGCTTCAATGGAAATCCCTGCGGGGAAATCAGGCCGTATAGAAAAAATACTACTGACGCTCGGGGATAAAGTATCTGTTGGCGATCCGATGATTGAATTGTTGGTTGATCAATCTTCAGCACTCGAAATTGATAGCGGCGCTGAAAATAAGCAGGAATCAAAGCCAAGCCCTGCTGATACTTCAGAAAAATCGTCTAAGCCTGTCTCTAATACTTCCGTTGCGAGTAAGAATGCTGTTGATGATGTGAAGCCTTCGGGGCAAGTTCATGCCGGCCCCGCTGTGCGTAAATTGGCCCGTGAATTTGGTGTTGATTTGTCTCTTGTAAAAGGCAGCGGAGTGCGTGGTCGTGTAACAAAAGATGATGTGCAAAATCACGTTAAAGCGGCCCTACAAAATCCACAAGTTGCTGGTGGTTCTGGCATCCCTAAAGTTGCAGAAATCGATTTTAGTAAATTTGGTGAAACTGAATCGGTTGCCTTAAATAAAATTAAGTTGGCGACCGCTAAAAACATGACGGCTGCTTGGTTGAATGCTCCTCAAGTGACTCAATTTGATGAAGCCGATATCAGCGAACTGGAAGCGTTTAGAAAACAGGTTAATGCAAAACCTAATACGGAACAAAAATTATCTGCGGTTCCTTTTGTTATGAAAGCGCTAGCGATAGCGATGAAAGAGTTTCCACAGTTTAACTCGTCATTATCAGCAGATGGTAAATCATTAATTTACAAAAAATATACCCACATAGGTGTCGCGGTTGATACGCCAAATGGGTTATTAGTGCCAGTAATACGAAACGTTGATCAAAAAACGGTTACTGAAATAGCACAAGATTTAAACCAAAAAGCACAGAAAGCGAGAGCAGGTAAGTTAGGATTAACAGACATGCAAGGTGGCTGCTTGAGTGTTTCAAGCCTTGGCGGTATCGGAGGAATAGCCTTTACGCCCATTGTGAATGCCCCTGAAGTGGCTATTCTAGGTTTATCTCGTGCACAAATGAAGCCTGTGTGGAATGGTGGTGAATTTGTGCCTAAGCTTATATTACCACTTTCACTTTCTTATGATCATAGAGTGATTGATGGTGCAGAAGCCGCGCGATTTAGTCAGCGTTTGGCTGAGCTATTGGGAGATATCAGGAATCTCGTACTCTGACATGTATGGCATACATCGTTATGCCATAGCTATTTAGAATATGCTTTAAATAGTATAATAAAAAGTGAGAAAGTATGTTTAAAAAAGTACTTTGGCCTGCCATTCGTTTGATGGGTCAATTAAGTTATGCTGCAAAATTTGGTTTGATCAGTTTTCTATTTATGGTGCCTTTAGTCATACTAAGTGGGCAGGTTTTTTATGCGTCATACCAAAGCTTAAAGAAAACTGAGAGTGAATTGGTTGCGGTATACAATATTCAAGAAATTATGGCTGTGGTTTATGCTATTGAAGATTTTCGCAATCATGCTGCTCCTCTCGTATTTCA
>Ga0193963_1001863_pt1 | contig 10221 bp, 10 predicted proteins | sample FB_6_MG_FD_140359 | JGI IMG/M metagenome (GOLD analysis project Ga0193963, IMG submission 140359) | Microbial mat bacterial communities from the Broadkill River, Lewes, Delaware, United States - FB_6_MG | ecosystem: Environmental > Aquatic > Freshwater > River > Microbial mats | place: USA...
GGACTTTAACAAAATTATCTTTGACTATATTAATTTTGAAACAGTAGAGTTTCAAAGTCTACTTAAGTATCTAAAAAAGCAGTATTCAAATTCTATGAATGAAGTTTTTTCAAATATTAGCCAAGACAATCTAGGGGAACTTGGCTCTTATTGTACACTAAACTCTAAAAATGAAGCTCAATCTTTACATTTAAACTATAAAGGTTTTACTTTCTATTTTGGAACTGGGGGTTTACATGGAAGTGTAGAGAGTAAGTTCTATGATAAAAGTAATGATTTTTTAATAATAGATGTTGATGTTGCTAGTTACTATCCATCTATTGTAATTCAAAATAATTTATATCCAGAACATCTTGGAATTGAGTTTGTTGATATATATAAAGAAATTCGAGATTTGAGATTTTCTTATAAAAAAGGTACTTCTCAAAACAAAATGCTAAAACTAGCTCTAAACTCAACATATGGAGATACAAACAATCAGTTTAGTCCTTTTTATGACTTCAAGATGACTTTGGATATTACGATTAATGGGCAGTTGATGTTGTGTATGCTTGCTGAAAAACTAATGCAAATACAAACAGTAACTTTAATACAAGCAAATACTGATGGTCTTACTTTTAAAATAGCAAAGAAAGACAAATCAAAATATGAAGATATCTCAAAAAAATGGCAAGATTTTACTGGATTAGAACTAGAAGAGATAATATATGAAAAGCTTTGGATTAGAGATGTTAATAACTATGTAGCTTTGAAAGAAAATGGCGAAGCTAAAAAAATAGGTACATACAAATATGACTTAGCATGGAATCAAAATCACTCTTCTTTAGTAGTTCAAAAAGCAGTAGAAGCATATTTAATAAAAGGTATTAAAATTGAAGAGTTTATTCATAATCATAGAAATAAATATGACTTTTTATTAAACTTTAAAGCTACAAAAAATATAGACTTAGTCCTTGAAAAAGTATACTCACTACAAAAGACTTACATACCTTTATCTAATACTATTAGATATTTTATAAGTAAAAATGGATTTCCTTTAAAAAAGATTCTACCACCTTTAAATAAAGATTCAGAACAAAGAGTAATAGGAATAAACGTAGGATACAAAGTAGAACTTTGTAATAATATAGAAGATTTTTCATACGAGTTTTTAGACTTTAATTATTATGTAAAAGAAGCTTATAAACTCATAGAACCCTTTAATAAAAGCCAAGAATCACTCTTTGACTTTTAAAAACATTACAAATTGTTATCATTTTGAAATATTAGAATTTTTTTACATATAATCTTAAAAATGAAATATTCTTAGGAGATATGATGCAATTAATAATAGGCTCACAAGTTAAACTAATAGATGGAACTATTGAAAAAATCTTCCCTTATGGCGAAGTCTTGTCATTGTTAAGTAAATTTAAGAATATTTGTACTGATATAAAATGGAACGTAAATGTACCCGCTAGAGATAAGTGTCAAATTATAAAAAATCAAGCAACTATTAATATTAAGAATTTTCAAGCACGAGATTTCCAACAAGCTTGTATTGATAAATTTACAAGAACTACACTTACAGGCTATATTTACGCTCCTACAGGTTCTGGAAAAACAAACATAGCTGCATATTTAATTGCTAAAAGAAATATAAGAACACTTTTTATTGTTCCTAAATATGATTTAGTAAAGCAAACAAAAAAAAGATTTCAAGATATTTTAGATATTGACCCATCAATGATAGGTGAGCTGAGTTCTTCAAAAAAAGAGTTTGGAGCTCCTATATTAATCACTACATGGCAATCATTAAACAATGAAGCAACATTACAAAGAATTAAAGATGACAGATATTCACAAATTATCTGCGATGAAATGCATAAAGCTAGTGCAGATGTTTATTATAATATCGTATCTTCTATTCCTGCTATGTATAAACACGGTCTTACGGCAACACCATATAGAAATAATATTAAAAATGAACAAAGACTTTATGATTTAGTTGGAGAAGAAAGGGCAAGTGTTAATATACTAGATTTATATAGAAATGGATTTTTAGTTCAACCAAATATAAAATTTAAAAATACTAATTATAAAATTAATATAGACCAAGAATACTTACGAACATTAGATTTTAATATAAAACTAGGAATGCTTAAAAAAAATATTGATAAATCAAAAAAGAGAAAAGAATTTATACTAAATGATATTAAAAATTCTCTAAAGTTCGAAAGAAACAAGTTTAAGTCTAATCAATCTGTAGTTTTAGTCAATACTCTTGAATTGGGACAAACATTGAAAGAAGAATTATCATCTTCTTATAATGTATTATATATTGATGCAAGTACAAAAGCAAAACAAAGAAATGAGATATTTTCTGATTTGACAGAAAACAAAATTACAGATTATGTTTTAATAGGAACTTCAAAACTTCTAGGAGAAGGTACTGATATTCCTTCTATTAAAAATGTATTTTGCGCAAGTCCTGCCTACCCTCCTTTTGAAGATACAGCACGTTTACAACAAATCATAGGAAGAGCTATGAGACCATTTAAAAATAAAAACAGTGCAAATATAATCATTTACAATGATGAAACAACAGGTTGGATAAATAAAAAGAAAAATGAAGTTTTAGATATTGTAATTAACAATGTTAAGCCAATGATTTCATAAGTCTTTATTTTTGGAAACTTTAAACTAAATGGTGTAAAATATCTTGATTACTATAAAAGTGATTTACAAAATATTATAAAATTTTAAATACAGGAAAATTAAATGTCAAATTATAAGAAAGCATATATTGCAGGCGGTTGTTTTTGGGGAATGGAAGATTTATTCAGAAATCAAAAAGGTATCATTGATACAGAAGTTGGTTATCAAGGTGGGGAAAATAGTAACCCAACATATAGAAACCATCCTGGACATGCGGAGGGTATTGAACTTACTTATGATCCTACGATAACATCTTTTAAAGAAATCCTTGATTATTTTTTTAGAATACACAATCCTACAACTATTGATAGACAAGGTAATGATATAGGATCAAGCTATCGTTCAACAATATTCATACAAAATGAAGAAGAACTAGAAATAGCTAAAGAGATTATAAAAATTGTAAATGAATCAGGAAAATGGGAAGCCCCAGTTGTTACAACATTAGAACCTTTTGATACATTTTGGCCTGCTGAAGCAGATCATCAGGATTATTTAGTAAGAAATCCTAATGGATATACATGCCATTCAGAGAGATTTGGATCATTTCTTCAATAAACAATACAAATAAAAACCATAAAGAAAATCTTCTTTATGGTTTAATATTATTATTTATAATACAAGACTATAATAAGTAATGAAAAAGTTATTTATAATCCTATGTATTATCATATTAAATATCAATTCTTCTTTTGCAGATGAAATACAAACTATTGACCTAACAAATAGTAAATGGGAATATAGATGGGGAGATTCTAATTTTAAAAATGATATTCCAAAATGGACTATAGAAAATGAAAACTCTAAAGAATGGAAAGAGATTAAGTTTCCAAGTAATCCTCCAAATAGAGCTTTAAAAACAAATGCCTGGTTTAGAGTTAAAATTCCTGATAACTTAATGAACAACCCTATTTTATATATTTCAAGTATTGATTTGATTTCTCAATTTTATTATAAAAAAGAGCAAATATATCACTTTGGAAATTTTAATGAAGAAGGAAAAGGAAAATTTAGCGGATGGCCTTGGCATAAAATTTCTTTACCGCAAAATAGCTCAGGAGAATATTTATATATTAGAGTCTACTCCAATTATCTTGATATAGGATTATGGGGAGAAATTTTAATATTATCAGAAAGTGATTTATATAAAAAACTACTTAATACTAGTATGCCAAAAATCATGGTAGGTTCTGTTTCTATATTTGTAGGTGTAATACTATTTTTATCATTTTTATCACGATGGAAAAGAGTAGAATTATTAATACTAGGTTTATTATTTTTAGCACAAGGAGCAGATTTACTTATTTCTGCAAAAATTATTGAATTATATTTATACTTTCCCTTATTAAAACAATATATACTAGCTTCTGTGTTCTTTTTCTTTCCAATTGGAATGGCTTTGTATATGGATAAAACTATAAAGGAAAAAGTGCCCTTTAATCTTATAGGAAGATTGTGGCAAATTCATGTAGTTTATTTTATTTGCGCTATTGCTGGTTCTTTACTTGGATTTTATTCACTGCCTTCAACGTATGAGTATTTTGATATTTTATATAATTTTCTATCTCTTCCTATATTAACTTTCTTTATGATTTATTTCTTTTATAAAGGAGATAAAGAAACTAAAATTATTACCTTTAGTTTCTTTATAATTTCAATTTATTGGCTTTATTCTTATTTAGTAGCATCAGGAATTATAACTTGGAATGAAGTACCAGGAGAGATAGCAATATTTTCTTGCTTATTACTTTTATCTTATTCAATAATCAATAAGCTAAACTATACTGATGATCTAGAAAAAGAAAAAAATAAATTGAAAATTATCTCTACTTTAGACCATTTAACAAAATTAAATAATAGAAAAGAAATTGATTCAATATTAGAAACAAATGAACTATTTTTTAAAAGATATAAAGATACATTTTCTTTAATCTTATTAGATATTGATGATTTTAAAAATGTTAATGATGTTCATGGTCATTTAGTTGGAGATAAAGTCTTAATAGATATATCTGAAATATTAAAAAAGAATACAAGAAAAGTAGATATAGTTGGAAGATGGGGTGGAGAAGAATTTGTTATAATTTGTCCTAAAACAAAAGAAGAGGAAGCTTTTAAGATTGCAGAAAAATTAAGAACTAAGATAGAAAGAAATAAACTAAATATAGCAGAATATAAAACTGCAAGTTTTGGAATTTCCTCATATAAAGAAAATGATTCCATATTAAAACTTCTAGAAAGAGCTGATAAAGCTATGTATCATTCAAAAAAAGAAGGTAAAAATAGAATTACTATAATATAAATATTTTAAAACTAATTTATTTTATTTAAGTAAATGTAAAAATTGCCCAACATTAGCTGCAATTGCTACACAAGTATTTGCTAATCCTAAATAAAACTTATTAGCTTTATATCCAGTAGGTTTCTTAAAATTATGAACATCCATCCATTTATGAACAATAATCAAAACAAAACTATCTGCAAAACTTGTATTTTTTAATAAAAAAATTATTGGTGCTAAAATAAGTAAATAACCTGTAAAAGCTGTACCTTCATATTGTGAAGCTACTTCATTTGTTTCAAAATTATACTCTTCATTACTTAATAGACCTTTTTTATTTAAGACACTACAAACGGTCTGTTTTCTTTTTACATTATCAAGATTTATAGCAATATTCTTTTTAGGAAGAAAAGCACCAATTAGTGCAATAATTGCACAAAAAAGTAACCATATAATAAATAAGGGAAGTGTTATAGCATAAGCTATAATTTTAAGGAAAAGAGTCAAGTACTTCATAAAGTTTGACTCTTTTTTAATTTAAATTGTAATTTCTTTAATATCAGCAATTTTTTTGAATGCTTGATATACAAGAGCAATTGTATTTTTTCTGTTTGCTTTAATTGCTTCATCTTCATGATTTACAAAAACTTTTTCAAAGAAAGTATCAAGTTCAGGCTTCATTGCAAATAATGCTTCTAGTTCTTCATCATATGTAACATATGATTTTGAAGTTACTTCATTGTATTTAGACACAAGCTCTTTTTCTGCATCATCTTCTAGTAATGATTCATTAATAGTTAAAGTAACATCTAAGTTAACATCTTTAATGATATTTGCAACTCTTTTAAATGTTGAAGAATACTCTTTAAATGAATCACTTTGTACAATTGGATTTAAAGCACATAATTTTTGTGAAATCTCGTAAATGTCAGTTTCACCACTTCCTAAAACTGCTTTTAAAACAGAAGGATTAACTTCAAAGATTTTAAATAGTCTATCATTAAAGAATTCAACTAATTGTTTTTTATCTAAACCTTCATAATTAGAAGCTAATGCATCAATGATTTTTGATAAGTCTATTGGTAATTTATGCTCAATTGCAATTTTTACAATACCTGCAGATGCACGTCTTAGACCAAATGGATCTTTTGAACCTGTTGGAATTTTTCCAACAGAGAATAATCCCATTAAGTTATCAAGTTTATATGAAAGTGCAATAATTGAAGAGAAAGTACTTGATGGAAGTTCTGAGTCTTCACCATCAGGTAAATATTGCTCTTTTAGTGCTGTGTATACTGCTTCATCTTCACCTGCTAGTTTTGCATAGTAGTAACCCATTAAACCTTGAAGTTCAGTAAATTCAAATACCATTTCTGACATAAGATCAGCTTTTGAAAGCATTACAGCTTTTTCAATTAATTCTTTCTTTTCTTCGTCAAATAAAATAGCTAAATGATTTGCAATTTTTGCTTCACGTTGAGATTTTTCATACATTGAACCTAAACCTTCAACAAAAGTAAGCTTTTTAAGTCCTTCATTAGATAACCCATTTGCAATATCGTTTTTGTAAAAGAACATTCCATCAGCAAGTCTTGGTCTTAATACTTTTTCATTACCTTCAATAATAAATCCAAAGTCTTCTGTTTTAGAATTTGATACAACAATAAAATTGTTTGTTAAAACACCATCTTTATAAACTGCAAAGTATCTTTGGTGTTCTTTCATAGATGTTACAATTACTTCTTCAGGAAGCTCAAGAAACTCTAAATCAAACTTACCAATTAAAGCAGTTGGATATTCAGTAATAGCAACTACTTCTTCAAGCAGTTCTTCATCAATATCAATTTTAACACCGTGTTTTGTTTCTATATCTTTCATTTGAGAAAGAATTCTTTCTTTTCTTTCATCAGGATATAAAATAACACCATTGTTATCAAGTTTAGCAAAATAATCACCTGCAAAAGAGTATGAGAAGGGCTCATAAGAAACCATTCTATGAGCAAATGAGAAGTTTGATGATTTAACACCAAATAATTCACCCTCAACTACTTCATGATCTAATACAATAGATAAAGATCTAATAGGTCTAATGAAAGAATCACTTCTATCTCCCCATCTCATAGATTTTCCAAAGTTAAGTGATTTCATAAATTCATTTACCATATCGTTTAGTAAATCTTTTGAAGCACTTCCTTTTACTTCTTTTTTAAAGTAAAGAACTTCACCTTTACCCTGATCAATTCTATCAAGTTCTGAAACATCAACACCACATTTTTTAGCAAATCCAAGTGCAGCACCTGTTGGTTCACCATCTTTAAAAGCTATTTTAACAGGAGCTCCAAATTGTTCAACTACTGAATCTTCTTGAGCTAATTGAAACTCTTTATGCCATAATACTAATCTTCTTGGAGTATAATAAAATTCAAAATCACATAATAATCTATTCTTTTCTAATATATCCGACCATTTTTTTTCAATATTTGGTAACTCTTTTAAAAATGGAATGGCTGGTAATTCTTCTACACCAATTTCAATTAGTAATGGTTTATTCATCTATAGTTTCCTTCTGTTTGTTTCTTTTTTCGTTTTCTTCAACTTTATCTGTATGTTTCTTGATTTGTTGTCTATTAAAATTAATGATAAACATTGCTACCATAATTATAAACATAATAAGTATTACTGTATCTAATATATCTTTCATATTTATCCTAATATTTTCTTAATAAAAGCAGACATTTTATCTAAAAATCTCTTAATTATTAAGATTTGCTTATTTTATTATTTCTTTATAGATGATTCCATCTATTTCATTTTGTGCTATTTCTTCTATTTCATCACAAGATTCTATAATAGCTAATACTTTAGAATCAAACATATAATTGTCTGCTATTTTTTGTACATCTTTACTTAAATCTTTTTGACAAATTATATACCTAGCATTTAAACAGTTTGCATAAATTGCTTCTTTAATTGATGTAATTACTACTGCAAAATCAAGTTCATTTTTCGATGAATAAGTCAATAAATTTTCGTTGTAACGAAATGAAATAATACTATTTGCTTTAGTGTTTTTTATTTCTTCAAGAGAAGAAATGTTTACTAAATCATCAAATGGAATAAGTTTATCCCCAATAAGTATCATACAAACTCCTATTTATTAGCTAAACAATCTTTTGAACAGTAATATTTTCCATTACTTACAATTGATTCTTTTGTTGAAATATATGTTTTACATGTTGGACATTCAACCATTTCATCTTCATATTTCACATCTTTCTTTTTTATAATATCTTTTTCTCTGTTCTTCTTGAAAAAGATTATATATACTAAAAATAAAACTGCCGCTATTGCTAATATTTTTAAAATCATTACTTACCTTTTATATATAAATAGTTTCTATCATTTCTATTGACTATTTTATAATTTTGATTAACTTTTGCTACTTCTAATTCTTCGTTTAACATGCTACCTTTATAAAATAAATATGAAGGATTCTCGTTAATAATATTTTTTGTAATATCTAATAAAAGTGCTGTATTTGTAACAGCTCTTGAAGTAATCAAATCTACTTTTAAATCTTCTACCTTCTCAACTCTATCACAAATTACAGTTAGATTATCAAGTTTTAAAGAAGCTTTTACAAAATTTAGAAATGCAACTCTTTTAACTCTTGGTTCTATTAAATAAGCTTTACAGTCTCTATTTGCAATAGCTAGTAAAAGTCCAGGATAACCTGCCCCTGTTCCTATATCTGCAAAGCTTTTATATTCTGCAATAAATTTTAAAGGATATATCGAATCTAAAATATTTTCATTAATATCTTCAGTACTTAATCGTCCACTTAAATTATGAACTTTACCCCATTGTTGTAATAATCCTACAAAGATATTACAATCTTTGTAAAATTTACTATCAAAACTAAAATCGTTTTGTTCTAAAAGTTCTTGTAAGTTCATTACAGCATATGCCCCATTTGATCTTTTTTTGTATTTAGGTAATCAATATTGTGTTTATTAACCTCTGTAATAGCAGGAATTCTTTCAACTATTTCAACCCCAATACTTTTTATATATTCTATTTTATGAGGGTTATTAGTAATTAGTTTAATTTTTTTGATATTTAAATCATTAAAAATATGTTTTACTATTTTATAATTTCTCTCATCTTCTTTAAAGCCTAACTCTAAGTTAGCTTCTATAGTATTTCTACCTTTATCTTGTAAACAATAAGCATTCACTTTATTTAGTAAGCCTATGTTTCTTCCTTCTTGTCTATGGTATATTACTAAACCACCATTTTCTCCTATAAAATCTAATGATAAATTTAATTGATTCTGGCAATCACACTTTAAACTTCCTAGTGCATCACCTGTTAAGCATTCTGAGTGAACTCGTACATAAGGTATTTGTATATTTTCAAAATCCTCACTCATAATTGCTAAATGTTCTTGATTGTCCTGTGTATAAGCTTTTATTCTAAAATTTCCATGTTTTGTAGGCAGGTTTGCAATATTTGATTGTATTATATTCATTGTCTTTAAACCTTATTATTGTTATAATTCGCAGATTATAACCAAAAGAGGTAAATAGAATGTTTAAACGATTTAGAAGACTAAGAATAAATGAAACTTTAAGAAATCTAGTGCAAGAAACTACAGTTACACCAGATGACTTTATATATCCACTGTTTGTACGAGAGGGAGAAGGTATTAAAAATGAAGTATCTTCAATGCCTGGAGTATTTCAAATGAGTATTGATGAAATACTAAAAGAGTGTGAGTACTTAATTAGTATTGATTTAAAATCAATTATCCTTTTTGCAATTCCTGATGTAAAAGATTCAGTAGGAAGTGAGTGTTTATGTAATGAAAGTATTATTTCGAGAACAATAAGAGCTATAAAAGAAAAGTTCCCTCAAATGTTTGTTGTAACTGATTTATGTTTTTGTGAATATACAGACCATGGACATTGTGGAATACTAGATCCTAAAACACAAACAGTTGATAATGATAAAACATTAGAAATTTCAGCTCAACAAGCAATAGTACATGCAAAAGCAGGTGCTGATATGATTGCACCTTCAGGAATGATGGATGGAATTATCACAACGCTTAGAACTGCTTTAGATGAGAATGGATATGAAAACTTACCTATTATGGCTTATTCAACTAAATTTGCAAGTGGTTATTATGGACCATTTAGAGATGTTGCTGAATCAACACCATCTTTTGGAGATAGAAGAAC
>Ga0193963_1001864_pt1 | contig 10195 bp, 8 predicted proteins | sample FB_6_MG_FD_140359 | JGI IMG/M metagenome (GOLD analysis project Ga0193963, IMG submission 140359) | Microbial mat bacterial communities from the Broadkill River, Lewes, Delaware, United States - FB_6_MG | ecosystem: Environmental > Aquatic > Freshwater > River > Microbial mats | place: USA...
AATCTCAAAATTCAGAAATTGAGCATCAATCTCTTCTTTTTGAAATTTATCGGTAAAATATTGCTTAGAAAAGGAGTGTCCCAGTGGATTACCTATGATGCCGTATGTTTTCATGAGTTTAAGGCTAAAGGGTGAAAAGGATAAAAGTTTAAGTGAAGAATGTGTGAAGGATAAACATCTATAGAGTTTTGTAATTATCCCATTATCATATCAACTCATTGTGAAATTATTTTTTTGATTCAGGACTGTATTTATCCATGATAATAATTAAGAGAAAACCAATAATAGCAAGTCCAATTGCGAATGCTAGATTTGCATCCTGACCAGATAGATTCTCAAATGTATGAGGAAAAATATTATTTTGATTTAAGGGTTTTTCTACACCATGTCGATCGATAAATGTTGAGACTGTTTCTTTCCAAGGCCATACTTTATTCAAAGAACCAATCATAAAGCCTGATAGGAGAGCAATGGTCATATTGTGATACTTTTTTAATAACCACGAAAGCAGATTTGAGAAGCTCAATATACCGACTGCAGCACCTGCTCCAACAACGGCAATTACATCCAGCTTAAAGCTGCTTAAGGCATTTAAAATAAATTCGTATTTACCTAATAATAAAAGAATAAAGGCACCTGAGATACCAGGTAGAATCATGGCGCAAATTGCTAATGCACCTGATAAAAATAGAAACCAATAAGCATCTGTTGTTTCAGCAGGAGTGACAATTGTTACCATATAAGCAATCCCTATTCCCACAATCATCGCAATGATACTTCGCAGCTTCCATTCGGTAATTTTTTTTGCAATAACAATGGCGGAGGCCACAATTAAGCCAAAGAAGAATGACCAGATTAAGATAGGATGTTGTTCTAATAGGTATTTGATCAGTTTAGCGATTGATAAGACACTGATGGCTATCCCAACAACGATAGACAAAAGGAAGTTTCCATTTACAGCTTTCCAGAAGTCTTTCAGTTTGAACTGTAATAGCAGCTTTATTGAATTTAGATTGACTGATTTGATACTTTCTATAAGTTCTTCGTATATACCGGTAATAAATGCGATAGTTCCTCCTGAAACACCAGGAACGACATCAGCCGCACCCATTCCCATGCCTTTCATGGCAATTATAATATAGTCTTTTATCGATCGGGTCATAATTTTAAATATATAGTGGGTCTAAGACGTATTTATTCCAAAGAAAAAATACAAGACGATAAAAAAAGCGAATTCTATTGATTAGATTTTATAATTTGTTTGAATTTGTTGTTGTTTTCCAGTTCAGGAAATTGAAGGAAAATATCTTCAATTTTATTTTCAGGATTAGCCATGGCCTTTCGGAGGTAATGTTCTGCTGCATTTGTATCAGCTGCTAACATATAATAAGCTGCTAAGTTGTTTTGAAGTTGAACATTATCTGGACAATAGCCTAAGCTTTCAAGTAAAACGTCAATTGCAGCTTCTTCTTTGTTATTCTGATGATAGAACTCAGCTAAGGTGATGGCGTAAGTTGGATCGTATGGATCCAAATTAATCGCCTCTCGGAAGCATTTAACTGATTTTTGAGCTTCAGGAATACGGGAATATGCAGAGCCTAATGCAAACCAGTAGTCTGGATTTGTATCATCAAGTTTCTTCGCCTCGTTTAAGTAGATCAAACTTTCTTCAATTTTATCCTGATAAAGAAGAATTAAACCCATTCCAAACCAAGGATCGGCAAACTCCTCATCTTCCTTAATTGCATTTTCGTAATAAATCATGGCTTGATCATACTCTTCAAGCTTCTCGAAACATTCTCCTATGTAGGAATGTGTAGAGGCATGCTCATCATCGAAATCGAGATATTCAATATAGCTTTTTATGGCTTCTTCGAATTTATCACATAAAGCTAAAGCGTTTGCCTTATTAAAATAGGCCTTGCTATGTTTTTCGTTAATAGCAATACAGAAGTCGTATGCTTCTACTGATTTTAGACTCTGATCGTTTCGATTGTATAGAATTCCCAGATTATACCATGCATTATCAGAAAAAGGATCAAGCTCCAGATACGCCTTATAAGCTTCAATACTTGCCTCATCTTCTTGCAGTTTTTCGAGACAATAGGCAATCTCGAAAAGAACTTCAGTATCTTCCTTATTTAATTGATGAACTTCTTGAAAATAAGGTAGAGCCAAGTCATATAAGCCAAGGTGTTCGAAAGAAACAGCAATTCTAAACAACAGATCCTCTTTATCATCATAACATAAATCTAAAGCAATATCGAATTGGATTTTAGCATTTTGAGGTTTTTTAAGGATGTTGTAAATGTTCCCAATAAGAATGTATATGTTTTTATTTGTGCTTTCGATTTTCTTTAGTTTGTTGAGAATCGTAAGCGCCTTAATCTCTTCACCTCTACTAATAAGTACTTGTGCTTGTCTTAGTTGCAAGGAGATAGAGGATGGGTGTTGTAGTATTGCTAGTTCTGAGACTTGACTAGCTTTAGCAAGTTCGTGATTTTCAAGATAGTGGTCGACGAGGTTTTCAAACTCATGTACATCGAAGTAGCATGGTTTGTTATTTTTGAGCATTATTTCGAATCTGTCTACAGATTCAAGAGCATCATCGTCAAAATAATTCTCTGTATTATCTATCATTGATTTATTTGAAGTGATAATTCTAAGAGCAAAAATAGTTTTTATTTGCAGAATTTCAAGATTAAGTTATTAACAATATCGATTTTACTACTATTTCGTATTAAAACTACCTGAAAATAATAGTCCTCCGACAACTCCCATTAAGATATAAGCAACTTGTGAACCAAGATTTCCTGCATTTTCTATTGGCGAACCTAAAAACATGGTACTTATACCCATGAATGCTTTGCTACCTGGCACCAACATGATAAGACCTTGAGTGATAAAAACGTGGCGTGGTGAGCGGGTTATGTATGAAAATAAATTACTCACTAACACAACGGCAATACTCCCAATAAATGTACTTATAAGTATGCCAGTAAATGAAAGTAAAACAGTTACACCGTAACTGATAATACTCGTTAGAATACCAAAGATCATATCTTTTCGCCTAACTTGAAATATGGGTAAAAGACAGATTGCAAGCAAGGGTATGCCAAGATACTTAGACCAAACGGGCATGTTTGCTATGGCCGAGTTGATATTAATATTGCAGAATAGGGGTAGTACTGATAGTCCCAAAATGGTCCCAAAGAACTGTTTGAAAAGTGAGATGGATGCATCAAAAAGTTTGGCAGAGCCTGATACTAGGCTTTTGTATGTAATTTCCTCCAGAGCAGTCGTAATTGCCAAGCCTGGTATAAAAATGATGATGGCAGATAAAATCGTAAGTGGTATATTCACATCTGGCAACCAAAGGGATAAAACCCCAATTAAAATTGTAACTACAAAGGCTGCTAAGGCTTCTAATGTATTATTAATGAACTTTGACTTAAGTCCTAAATAAGTTAGGCCGTAAACTACGATTCCCATTAAACTTGCCACAAGGCAAGAAATCCAGTTGGTTCCTAGAAGCAAACTAAAAGAACCTGCACCTAAGGCAAAGGCAAATGCTAAGATCAGATGGTTGACTTTTAGCGACTGCTTATAAACCATTCGGAGCTGAAGACTTGCTTCATCGAAATCTATTTGATCAGCCAATACTTGATCTGTAATTTCTACAGATCTTGATAGGGCGCCAAGATTTAATCCGCCCGGTGATACACTTTCAATATGATTATAGGATTCATCCTCATCTTCGCTGTAAAAAACATAGTTGATCCATGTGGGTGTATCCATAAAACTACCTCGAATGCCTTTTGTTTTCGCAACCTCTGAAAGATAGATTTGGATCTTGTAAGAAGGGACGCCGTAAATATGCAAAGCTCTTCCTAGTTGTATGATGAATTGGTACTGTTTTGGTGTTTTCAATGCTATAAATCCAGTTTATTTTTAAGTGGAACAAATATAGATAAGACTTTTGAAGAGGGGAGGGGTTTTATGGATATTTTTCAGAAAATAAAAAAAAGGATCAACACTTTCGTATCGATCCTTTGTGCGGATGAAGGGACTCGAACCCCCACGCCTCTCGGCACTAGATCCTAAGTCTAGCGCGGCTACCAATTACGCCACATCCGCGTTTCTCTCTGATTGCGATGCAAAGATGGTATGTTTTTATATAAGCTCCAAATGTTTTTGGAAAATAAATTGCAATAACTTCAATGTTTACGGGCTTTGCAGAGGTAAGTGTTTGAAGAGTAATGTTTAATGATCTGAAAGTTTTTAGGTGAAATTTCAGCATAGCCTGAAGACTGTGTGAATTGGGTAGATGAGAATTGGTAATGATTTTAATAATAATCCAGATAGGCAGTACTAATCCTTATAGAAAACAGAATGATAAAAACTAGTTTTCTTTCGGTTTTTCAGTCAATTACGATTCTTCAAATAAAGTAAATCTGATTATAAAAGCCTATACTTATTTGTATAGGCCTAAAATGAAGTTTCTTCGTTTATAAACTTAGAAGTTCACATTCTTCTAAATCGATAAGCTTATTTTTTGCGGCGTAAATAATTAATCCTGCCATATTCTTAACGCCTGTTTTTACATATAAACTATTGCGGTGGCCTTCAATAGTTCTTACACTAACAAATAGCTTCTCAGCAATTTCCGTATTAGTTAACTGCTTACACATGAGTTTTAATACAGCCAATTCACGTTCACTAATATTTTCTGTTGCTGATAATACAGGTGCATTAATTTTATTGGAGAGTTGCATCCTCAAAATATCAACTTGTTCAGTGCTAAAATGAAATCCTTTTCTATCGACATCTTTTATAATATCAATTAATTTGTCAGGAGAGATTTCCTTAGGTAAAAATGCAGCAACACCTGTTTTAACCATATAGCCTAAGTTAGAAGCTTTGTAGTGAGAGGTAAGGCTGATAATTTTAATTTCAGGATGATTGGCACGTATAAATTCTATCGTTTCGAACCCATTGACTTTTTTCATTTTTAAGTCAAGCAATACAATATCTGGATAAGTATCCGTAGTGTTCAGGTATTCGATAAATTCTGAACCGTCATTCGAAATAGAGATGACATTAAAGTTACTTATAGAGCTCAAAAATTTGCTTAAAAGTTGAGTAACTAAAACTTCGTCATCAACAAGAGAGAGTTTTATTGTTGGAGTGTCCATCAATTTTATAAATTAGATTTTTCAGTAAGTATTAAATAAGAGCTACCATAGCCAATTCTCGATTTAGGAACAGTAATTGCTTTAAGATATTCTGAACGAAGTCTAATATTCTTTTGACCAAGTCCTTTACTCAACTTCTTTAGGTCGTACCCAACTCCATTGTCGGTAATATAAAGGCCAAAATAGCTTTCTCCAAAATGGATGTGAATATCGACGCAATTTGCTTTTGAGTGCTTGAAAATATTATTTAGAATTTCTTGAGAAATTCGACTTAATTGCAATTTGCTATCTTTAGATATACCAGAGTATTCATTACCAGAATAGGTAAATTTAATATTTATTCCTCCTGGGTTTGAGTAGGTCAAGTCTTCAATAATCTCGACTAAATTTGACTCTTCGATTAAAGGAGGACATAGGTCGTGAGAAATATGACGAGTTAGTTTAATACTATCCTCAATTTTTCGTTGTATATCTTGAACGGTCCAATTTTCATCGGAGTAGAATAGGTATTTTACCGAGTTTAACTTTCCAATAAGAGAATCGTGTAAATCTGCAGCAATTCGTTCTCTCTCCAATTCTTGAATCATAATACTGTCTCGCATTAAATTCTCTTGAAACTCAAGTTTGAGTTCGTTTGCTTTTTCTCTTTCAGAATGTATTCGTATCAAATATACCTTAATGATGTATACGATTGAAACACTCAGAAATATAAATATGATTAAAACGATTAATAACCAAAGAGCGACAGTTTGCGAGTTGTTCCAACTTTCCATATTAGGAATGAAATTGAGAAATAAAATAAGGCTGTAATACTTGAGTGGAAAATCCAAAAGTACATTGTAATCGTAGAGTCTCCATTAACAAGAAAGTTGATAAAGATAAACAGAATTAATGAAAGTACATAGTATACAAAAATGATAATATTTAATCCAACTTTAGAAGGATTAATTTTAGCACTGCCTTGAGCAAGGTTTAAAAAGAATTTTAAACTGTATATCACTGCGACTAGGTTTACAAGCACTTTCCCATAGGCATGAAAGGAGTACACTTGATCGAAATACATACTTCTATAGCCTTCAATGCATAAAACAACTTGAATCAGTACAATTAAACTTGTACCAATCCAATTTGTTTTTTTAAAGAAATGTTTGAGATACAAACAACTTAATATAAAGAATTCTAAAATATAATAGATTGGAATAACAAAAAGATTATTAGTATTGTTCAGAATCTTCATATAAACAAATGAAAAGATCTCTGTGCTTAATCCTAATAATAGAAGTAGAATAAAAAATCTAAGATGGCTACCTATCTGCTTGTAATATCGAAGAGTTAATATAAAGCTAGTGCATAAGAAAAATATGCTTAAACTAGTGCAGACATGCCATATCGTTTTTGTCGTATCCATTTTTTATCTTTAGTTAATCATAGAAAAAGACCTGTTATTGTAAGGAGGTCCAATTTGTGTTAAATCTTCAACAGGTGCACTTTTACCAACAGGTCCTCTCATACCTTGTGGTCCTGAAGCAGTGTTTTCATCTTGTAATAGCCTTTGATCTGTTGATTGCTTGTTTGAATCTACTCCCCAAAAACAAAGATCTAATTGATAGGGTGATTGTTCCACAGGGACATGACTATTTACAAATGTTTCATTTGTTTTAAGCCCCATAATTGCAATAATGTCACTATTCGGATTTGCGCGAACAATATTTTCAAGATCTTTAAATGGAGATGCAAAAACACGCGCAATACCAACTTGCATATCTCTTGAACTTTCTATTTGCTCATTAATCCAATTACTTTTCATTAACTGCCAACGAAGATTACGTGATAATGCTTCTTTAACTGTAACATTACCATCTCTTGCATCTTTAATGAAATCAGGTGTGAAAACATCTAAATCGTTAGAGAACTCACGAATAACCACTTTTTCGAATTCTGAATTATCCAACCTTGTTAATGGTTTTTTATCAGTTTCACTGTCAATCAGGATCAAATACATTTTCTTCCTCTCGACACCAATATAACAATGAATATGTTCAGGTTTAGTCTCATTGTCAGACCACATTCTTACATCTTCAGGAGTGATTGTGAAGTAAGCTCCAGAGCTGAAGGATCTTAGTGCTTTACGATGGTTCCATCGTACTTTATTCCATCTATTAACCATTCGGATAATTCTCGTTTTCTTTTCCTGTGTAGACATTGTGTGTGTGTTTAATTAATTAACAATAGTAGTATATTAAAATTTAATAATCAGAATATGGAATGTTTTTTTTTGTGTTAAATATGATGTTTTAATTTGAAATGTATTTATCATTTACACCTAATTTTGCTTACTAGAAGTGTAGATTAAATGCGATGCAAATATACGTTTTGAAAGAATGTGTTCTATCAGGGGATTTACGCGTCTTTATAAAACAGGTAATAATACCTGTTCATTATTTTGACGGATTTTTCTAATTGGAATTACAATTTAACATCTCATTAACCCTTGATTTCTTTTTCTTAATCTATATTTGTAAAAAGAATCTAAATATAATGTTGAAAAAGATCAGTCATATCATTTTAGCTTTTGTTGTATTAATTACAACCATGGGGATGACTGTGTCTGCACATTATTGTGGTGGAGAGTTGAAATCTGTTCAAGTAATAAACGAATCGGATCCCTGTTGTGGTGATTCTTGTGGCTCCTGTCACAATGAAATTATTAAGATGGAAGTTGAGGATGATTTTACGATCCAAATAATAAATCTCGATTTCACACAAGATTTTTCTTTTTTACCAGCGTTTATTCAACTGCTTATTGTTCCTACTTTCACAGAAGAAATTGTACAAGTTACGTACCATAAGCCGCCACCGCTGAAAATTCAAACTGTTCTTTCCAATTTACAAGTCTATCGTTTATGATTGTAACATTATAATTCTGTGAATGAATGCGTTTTGTTGCATTCTTTTTGCATAAATTACAATGTATAGTAAATCATAAAAAGACAAGCATGCTGAATAAATTTATCCGTTTTTTCCTTGAGAATAAATTGGTCACTTTTTTGGTACTTACTATTTTCATTTCATGGGGTGTTATCAATTCACCTTTTGGATGGAATACTGGTATTTTACCCAAAGATCCTGTACCTGTAGATGCCATTCCTGATATTGGCGAGAATCAACAAATTGTATATACCGAATGGCCAGGCCGTTCGCCACAAGATATCGAAGATCAGATATCTTATCCATTAACAACTTCACTATTGGGAATACCTGGTGTGAAAACCATTAGAAGTAATTCCATTTTTGGTCTATCTAGTATTTATATCATTTTCGATGAGGATGTTGAATTCTACTGGAGTCGAACACGAATTTTAGAGAAGTTAAACTCTCTTCAGTCAGGTACTTTACCAGATGGCGTTGCACCAGCTTTAGGTCCTGATGCCACAGCTTTGGGACAAATATATTGGTATACCCTGGAAGGTCGTGATAAAGATGGGAATCCTGCGGGAGGTTGGGATCCTCATGAGTTAAGGAGTCTTCAGGACTTTCAAATTCGTTATGCGTTAACAGCTGCCAAAGGTGTTGCAGAAGTCGCTTCAATTGGTGGTTTTGTAAAGGAATATCAAATTGATATCGATCCTCATGCCATGAGAGCTCACGGTGTGAATGTGGCTCAGATTATGGCTGCTGTAAAAAACAGTAATCTTGATGTGGGTGCTCGTACCCTTGAGTTCAATCGCGTTGAATACTTGGTGAGAGCCTTAGGTTATATTAAAAGTCTTGAGGATCTTGAAAAGTCAGTTGTTACGGTTCGTAATAATGTGCCAATACGATTAAAGGATGTGGCTAAAATTAACTTTGGACCTGCTACGCGTCGTGGTGGTTTGGATAAAGGTGGAGCAGAAGCTGTTGGTGGTGTTGTTGTCGCTCGTTATGGAACCAATCCTTTGGAGGCGATTGATAACTTAAAAGCAAAAATTGCTGAAATTACTCCTGGTTTGCCTTCAAAAACCCTTGACGATGGAACGGTTTCGAAAGTAACGATTGTACCTTTCTACGATCGAACAGGTCTTATTAAAGAAACCTTAGGAACTTTAGAAGAGGCTATTTCACTAGAACTACTCATTAGTATTTTGGTGGTGATTGTTTTAGTTATGAATCTTCGAGCTTCATTTTTAATCTCCTCTTTATTACCTCTTGGGGTGTTAATCACCTTTATTACCATGCGTCAGTTTGGAGTCGATGCCAATATTGTAGCTCTTTCTGGTATTGCAATTGCTATTGGAGTTATGGTGGACGTGGGTATAGTCTTTACAGAGAACATTATACGGCATATTGACATGCCAAAGAATCTAGGTGCAAAAGGGAAGCAATTGCTGAATGTGGTATATGAGGGAACCATTGAAGTAGCGGGTGCCGTAATAACAGCGCTTACAACAACCATTGTAAGTTTTCTGCCTGTATTTGCCATGGAGGCTGCCGAAGGGAAACTCTTCAGACCTCTTGCTTTTACAAAGACCTTTACCATGCTTGCAGCCCTATTGATTGGATTGATTATTATTCCAAGCCTAGCTCACCTCATTTTTTCAATTCGAGTAGATAAAAATAAGTATAAGAAAATCTGGAATATCTTTTTGATTGCTGCAGGTCTGTTTATTTCAATTTTTTCAGGTTATTATATTGCCATTGTGATTTCGGCCTATGGTTTGAATAGTCTAATGGCTGATAGATGGAATGAAAGCAAGAAGTACTTGGTTAACATCATTAACATTGCCATCACAATTGTGGTTATTGTGTTCTTTCTTACTAAGTCTTGGATGCCAATGGGTGCGCAATACAGCATGTTTGCTAATTTCATGTTCGTTATCCTGATAGTGGTATTGATTCTAGGATTGATGTCAAGCTTTGTGTATTTTTATTCAAGAATTCTGACATGGTGTTTATATAACAAATGGAAGTTTATGAGTCTGCCAATTTTGATTGTCCTATTTGGGATTACCAGCTGGCAGGGC
>Ga0193963_1001867_pt1 | contig 10187 bp, 6 predicted proteins | sample FB_6_MG_FD_140359 | JGI IMG/M metagenome (GOLD analysis project Ga0193963, IMG submission 140359) | Microbial mat bacterial communities from the Broadkill River, Lewes, Delaware, United States - FB_6_MG | ecosystem: Environmental > Aquatic > Freshwater > River > Microbial mats | place: USA...
CTTAGTGAAGCAAACATATATACAAAAAATCCAAGTGATAAAACTATAGTTGTAGCTACAAGTGCACGACCTGTACCTATCATAGTCTGCTCAACCGATTCTTTCACGCCGTAGCCCTTGTGGTGGTATTTTGCAAAGTTATGGAAAAAGTGAACGGTATCATCAACACTAAGCCCTATAACTATGGCACCAACAAGCATAGTAAAGAGATCCAACGGCATACCTACCATACTCATAAAACCTATAGACATGATAACCGGCAGAATATTTGGAACCATAGAGATCAAACCTATTTTAAAGCTACCCATTAAAATTATCATCATAATTGCTATAAGTACAAAAGCTATAGTGTAACTAAGAGCCATAGAGTTCATAGCTGCATTTAATGTACGCTGGAATAGTGGGACCATACCAGTAATATTTACTTCTGCCATACTACCCAACTCTTTTTGCATCATAGACTGGATCTCATTAGTAAGCTCCGTATACTGCCCCGCTTCCATCCAAGGAAGTTTCACCGTAACTCTTGCTTTAGAGAACTGAGAATCAACTAGATCTTCTAGATCATCACTACCGCTGTTCTCAAACAATAAAAACTCTTGTGGAATCAATGCATCATTGTCCGTAATTTTATAATATGCAGCATCATTAGAGTGAAGTGCCTTATGGATCTCTTTTAAAACCTCAGCAACACTCCAAGCCTTTCCTACAAAATACTTTTCATTTTCAATCTGCTGTAATTTTTGGGCAAGAGCGTCTATTTTGTGTAAAAGCTCCGAATTGTACAGACCGTTTTCTTTTTTAGTATCAATAATAACTTCCATGGTTACAGATCCACGAAGCTCTTTATCAACCATATATGTTGCTTTTTTAACGTCTGCATCATCAGGATGCCAACTAAGTGGATTGTGTTTAAAATCAACAAATAAAGCAGAGTATATAAACACTATAGTTGTCACGATACTAACTACTACTATTTTTTTGGCATGTGCGAATGAAAATACCGCAATAGAGTCTAAAAACTTATCCATCTTTTTCGATTTTTCTATATGCTTTTGTTTTGCTGGCTCTATGGGTAAAATCGCTAATAGTGCAGGAAGTGTAATAAGTGTATTTAAAAGTGCAACCATGACACCTATTGAAGCAAATATTCCAAGATCTGCAATAGGTGCTATCTCTGCAGTTGAAAATGACAAAAGTCCAGCGGCAGTTGTTAAAGATGTCATAATAATAGCAAGTCCGGAATGTCCAAGCGAGTAAGATATTGCTTTTAAACGATCGTTATTTTTATTTAGATCTTTATAAAATATTGCAAGCAGGTGAACAACCGCTCCGATACCTACTGCCAATAAAAAAGATGGGAGAATCTGTGTAGGAATTGTTATAGGTGTGCCTACAAGTGCCATAAAACCTATGGTAGTTAAAAGTGAAATAGCTACTATAAATATTGGCAGTATCACCGCTGAGATTCTGCGAAATACTATAAATAAAAATACCATCATCATAAATAATACAAGTTTTACAAACTTTTGTATATCTTTTTGCATATTTTTCTTAGTAGCATCGTTAACCGCTAAAGATCCCGCTACTACTATTTGAAAGTTATCATCTTCATATTTGGGTATTAGTTTATAAACGGCATCAACCATCTCGCTTTTTGACTTGTCACTTATAAACTCCATTTTCTCATCAGTAGCACCTTCTGAGAATCCGGCTAACGGATCAAAATCGCCACTCCCCTCATATGCGCTAGGTTCAAGTATGATTGTTGTTAAAGTATTTTTTGGATTTAAAAGTAAGTTTTTATACATTACGTTGCTGTTTGCAAGATCTCTTAAACTCTGTACTTCAGCTTTATTTTCAGGGATAACTTCTATTAAGTCTTCAACTATAAGCGTTTCACCTTCACCTCTGGTATTTCTTGCATTTAAAAGTGAAGTTATATCATTTAGGTGTGGGACATTACTTTCAAGATCATTATGAAACTCTCTTAATTTTTTCAAAAAATCTATATCAAATATATCTTTTGTTTTTATAGCTACCATAATTCTTTCATCTTGACCGAACTGCTCTTTAAAAGCCTCATATCGTACAAGGGCAGGATCCTCTTTATGTAAAAATCCTTCAGTTGATGTGTCAACAGTTATTTTTGGTAAGTTTGATATAAGAAGTATGCTAAATACAAGCATTATAAGAAGAATTTTTTTAGGGTGCTTTGATATAAAAACACCCATTTTTTCTAAGTTATTTTCGCTTTTTGTGCGCCAGTTCATAAAATCTCCAAAGTTAATTTTGAAAATTCTACATTTCGTACATTAAAGAATCGTTAATGCAAAGAAGTAAAAGCCAAATGGCTTTTACTTAGAAAGAGTTTTATTGAGCTGTTTTTGAAAACACCTCAGTAACTAAAAGTTTTTTCTCATCACTTGTAGCTTGGTCTAACCAACCATCAGAAGACTCTAAGAACTTACCATTAGCACCTTTTTGCATATAGTAAACTTTATATGTAGCAGATACTCCTGTTTTACCAGAAATATCATATGTCAACGTATATGTCTCAGTCTCATTAGGACTTAAACGTGTATCGTTTGCAACCATATTTGAATCAAAACCAGGACGAACTACAAACACACCATCGTATTTTTTACCTGTTTCATGTCCATATATACGTGTAAACTTCTCTGGTGTGCTACTCTCAACTATAGCCGCGTTAAATACAGTACCAGTTGTTACACCGTTTGAAACACTTTGGTTTGTAATAGTTGCATCAGTACCTGTAATAGTTACATTTTCAGCAGCAAACTTTTGAGAAGTTACAGCTGAACCATTTAGATCAGGAACTTTTCCTGCAAAATCAAGTTTGTCACTACCGTTTACATTTACATTTACAGTTTTATCTGCACTATCATGTAGTGTTTTACCAGTTAGTGTAGCTATAGTATTTGTTATATCTGCAAATGTTGAGTTACCAGTCATAGCTGAAGGTGTAAGCATATTTCCATCTGCATCTGTAACTATAAGACGTGTCAACGCACGACGCATAGGGTGAGCACCTGGGAACATGTGAGCTGTTTTATTTGTAAATGTCGTTGTAACAGTTAAAGTGCCTCCACTAACTGAAGTTGTAACATCAGCATCAAAACCACTTTTGATTTTAGCTACGGCTGCTGTTTTATCTCCACCTGTTTTTGAAGCACCCAAAAATGCATGTGAATTTAACCAACCACTTGCAACTGGGTTATCATCACCATGTCCAGCACTGTCATCATGATAAAAGTGTTCAGTAAGTATAGATTTATCTGTAAATCTTTCATTAGGTTTACCCCATTGATGTAATACTGTACCCTCTATACGTTCCATATGACATTTTTGACATTTTGGAGATGTCATAGTATCTTCTGCGTTATCATCACTTCCTGTTGTAACAGCATTCCAAGTTGAACAAAGCTCCATAAAGCTTCCTGCTCCATCTTCACCACTAGGAACAGCAGCACCTGCACTTCTTTGGTGACAAGATAGACATAAAGACTTACCTTTGTTTCCAAAATGATTATTTGACTCATAGTCAAAATCTGCACTTACTAAAGCACTTCTGTTAGTCTCATCTGTAGAGTTTTCGTTTCTTATACCCGTTACACCAAACGGTCCATAAAATGGTCCTCCTGTGAAATGTACTTTACCATCTGTACCATTGATATCTTTACGAGCCATAGTGTATCTACCATCTTTAGCTTTGTTGGTTGCATCTGCACCAATAGCTTTACTGTAGTCAACCGGTTTTTCAGGTCCCCATAATCTAAAGAACTTATTCATATCTGCATCTGTCGCATCGCTACTGTATGATAAGACTGAACCTGAAGCTGCTTTAGCTGGTCCATGTGGTCCGACACGGATATGATCTTTTAAAGTCATTGTATCGCCTGACTTCATTAAACGAGGTGTTTCCATGCTATGACAAAATGCACAATTTATACCCTCTTGATTCGCCTCATGTCCAATTTGGAAAGTTGCCTTATATACTTTGTTAGTATTAGGATTTGCAGCTATAACAGCTAGTTCCCCTGTTGGATCACTTGCTTCATGCTGTGCTTTTAGGTCAGCTAACTCTGTTGCATTTAGATCAGTAGCATCTGCTATTTCAGATATACTAGCTTGTACATCACCTGCATAATATGCACCAGGTGCATGACATTTAATACATGTTTGTGTTACACCTTTAAATTTTGTTTCACTATAAACTATACCTGTTATTCCATCTACACCAGTAGCACCTGTTTTATCTTCACCTATTTTTGCTATATGTGTACGCATAAAATCTTGAAATTTACTTTGAAAGATTGGATCAGTCCAAGATTTACCATGCATAGACCCTTTCCATGTATCATACAATTCATTATGACAATTTTGACACTTATTGTCAGCTGAATCAAACAATGTATTTCCATAACCTGTACCAGTGTGGTACTCAGCTGCTGCTGCTGAAACCGGGGCAGTTCTAGTTTCACCTTTGTAATCAGTGTATTCAATCATCTCATTACTAACAACAGTATTGTCATCAGAATCACTGTCACTATTACATGCGCTAAAACTAAGCAGAACCAAACTACTTAGTAAGCTTAAACCAAAAGTTTTTGCAATCTTCATTACTTCTCCTTATATAAACAATCTCTCTATTATTATAAATAATTATATAAGAGACACTTTAAAATATAATTTTTTGTGATAACTTTGTGATCTGATCCATAAAGTAACAAATAGATAACAAAAATTAAGAAGTATTTATTAGTATTTATAATTTGTGATGTTATAAACTAATTTAATGTCCATAAACATCTGCAAATTGTGATACATTTCTAAAATATGGAGGATAATCAAAATGTACTCTAAAGGATTTTGCTTGTCCTGGCTGTAGGTTTTTAGCTACTACGAAAGTTTTTACAATATGTTGAGGCTTGTAGAGTACATTGGCACCGCCACCAAAAAATTCTTTAAATCCGCTAGGTGTGAAAAAACTCTCAGATGCTCCCATTTGACGTGCTTTATTTACGATCCTGATCTCAAGTGTGACTTCACCAATTTCATGCTCTCCTTCATTTTTCACAATACCTGTATAGACTATTTTTTCTATACTTAGAAGTCTTTTGTTATCAAATCTGTATAGTCCTACTTTTTTTGTGTACTTGTCAACTGCTGTAACAGAAATAACAGACATTATTACAAAAATAACACTTATAGCTACAATCAAAGTTATTTTAGCTTTCTTTGTATCTTGTTTTGAAGATGCATACACACCAAGTATATAGATTAAAAATAATACTGTTAGTGTTATATAGTGCCAGTAGTTAAATGTTGTCATTTTTTACAACTCGATTCAAGTTCTACACTATATTCTTTTGAATACGTAAAAGGTTCTATAAACATTTTAAACTCTTTTGTTTGGTTTTTATCTAGATTTTGTAAAGTAATCGACGATTTTTGAATTGGTTTTAATCTTAGTATGTAGTTTTTATACTCGTTTGGTGTTTTTTTATAAGCTATGGCTCTGATCTTACATGACGAGAAATTAACTCTAGAACTATTTGTAATATTACCTTCTACTACTATTGCATTAGTATAAACTAGTTTTTTTTCATTCAACAGTTCTACATTATTTTTAAAAAGATATTTATGCATCTGTATATACCCAAGAGTTGGCCCAAGTATAAGTAGCAAAAATGCAAAAGTTACAATAAATCTAGATGTTTTTCTCTTCTCTCTTAGTAAAATAGCTAAGATCATAAGAAATATAAAAAGGACAAATACAGAACCAAATAATATATAGTCTTGAACTATCAAAGCGTTTAAAATCGCATTTATTTGGTTTTTCATCTTTTATGCTCTAATCTTTTCTTGAGTTTTTTTCTGCTATCCCACTCACATTAAATCTGCGGGCTAACTCTTGTTTAATCCGCTCTGGTGATATATTTTTTGAAGCAAGTGCTACGAGTACATGATATGTAAGATCAGCTGCCTCATAGATCATCTCTGCTTCATCATCATCTTTATAAGCAAAACTAAATTCTCCAGCTTCTTCTACAACTTTTTTCAAAATTGTATTGTCACCTTTGCTTAAAAGTTTAGCTGTCCAAGATTCAGATGGATCTGAATTTTTTCTTTTTTGGATTGTGTGGTAAAGGGTATCTATAACACCATATATAGCTTCAGTTTCTACTTCAACATCTGATTCTACTTTACCAGATTCCAACTCTGTAAAAAAACAAGACTTTCTGCCAGTATGACAAGCTACACCTTCCTGAGTCACTTTTATAAGCAGTGTGTCATTATCACAGTCTATATTAAATGAGTGGATCGCTTGTGTATGTCCGCTAGATTCACCTTTTTTCCAAATACGCTGTTTTGAGCGTGAAAAATAGTGTGCAGTTTTTGTTTTTAATGATAGTTCCAAGGCTTCTTTGTCCATATAAGCCATCATTAAAACTTCATTTGTTTCTACATCTTGAACAATAACTGGAAGAAGCTCTTGCTTTTCCCAGTCAACTCTATTTAAAATCTCTTGCATATTTCAACTACTGCCCAACAGATGTTTTTTGTTGCTTATTCTTCATATCAACCCATATATTTGGAGTTGAACCACCAGGTGTTAAGAATATTTTTGCATCTTTGTTTTCACGTAAAGCTTCATTGAACTTACCTTGAACTTTCATCTGCTCTAATTTTAAAAGTTGGTTTGTTAAAGATTTTGCAATAATTTTATTTGCTTCAGCGTTTGCTTTTGCTTCGATCGTAATAGCATCTGCAATACCTTGTGCTTCAATACGTTTTTTCTGTGCAATACCCTCAGCTTCTGCAGCACGTTTTAGTGCTTCTTGTTTAGCACGTTGTACTTGTTGTTCTGCACGTTGTACTTCTTGTTTAGCAACTTGAACACGCTCTATCTGCTCTTTTACTTTTGGAGGAAGAACAATCTCACGAAGTTGAATAGACTCTAAGTTTGCAGGTGTGTTTTCAAGTGCATTCACCTTAGCTCTAATATCACTGTCAATCTCAGTAGCTATAGTATTTCTAAGTTGAGGAAGGCTCTCTGCATCGTATTTACCAACAACAGTTCTAACGATATCACGAACAACTGGGTTAATGATTTTATCTTCCCAACTAAAGCCCCAGTTAGAAATAGTCTGAGCAGCAAACTGTGAGTTAAGTCTGTACTGAACAGTCAGTTCGATCCCAACAGGAAGACCACGTTTATCTAAAACTGTAATAGCAGGTTTAGCAGTAATACCTGACTGACCTGAACTACTCTCAATCTTAGATGCATAGTTAATAATACGTACACGAGTATCTACAACATAAACTTTTTGAATAACTGGGATTACAAAATGAAGACCAGGTAAAAGAGCATCTGTAGAGTACTTACCATTTGTACTTAAAATACCACGTTCACCCTCTTCAATGATCGCAAAAGGTTTAGAAAGCACAAGTAGTAAAACTACCGCTACTATAAAATAAACCATACCTGCTTTTCCACCACCAAAATTAAAATCTAATTTTGGCATCTCAGGACCTTTTCCACTTCCGCCGCCAGAGTTACCTCCACCGCCAAAACCACCACCTTGTGATTTTTTCTTGTTAAAATAATCGTTCATATCTGAAGCCATTGTTATATTCTCTTTCATTTATTTTTTCCTTGTTCAAAATTCTGTTACTTTAATCACCTCAGTGATATAAGCAAAATAAAAGGGTTTATTCCCTTATATGACTAATCAATATATGTTAAGTAGTGCTCATACTTTTTGTTACGACCAAACACTATATCAAAATAAGTTGATTGTAACTCTTCTGTAATTTTACCGCGACTTCCACACCCAACTTCTCTTGCATCTATAGAGGCAACTGGTGTAATCTCAGCTGCAGTTCCAGTTAAAAATGCTTCATCTGCAACATAGATCTCTTCACGAGTGATTCTTCTGCGAGTTACTTTGTAACCTAAATCTTGTGCTACTTCTATAACTGTTTTTTGAGTAATACTCGCTAGTGAGTTGTCATTTGGCGGTGAAATAATCTCACCATCTTTTACCATAAAAAAACATGCTCCACTTGCTTCTGCAACATAACCTTGGTCATCAAGTAAAAGCGCTTCATCATAACCACAGTCAATAGCTTCATATTTTGCCATTTGAGAGTTAAGATAATTTGCACTTGCTTTTGCTTTACCCATATTAGAAGTATTTGCAGGTCTTGTCATAGAAGCTATTTTTAGTTTGATTCCTTTTTTTAGACCCTCTTCACCAAGGTAAGCACCCCACTCCCAAGCTGCCATAACTGTCTCAACAGGTGCATCTTTATGATAAACCCCCATAACACCATAACCCAAAAATGCGAATGGACGAAGATAAACATTATCTCCACTAAACTCATTTTTTCTGATCAGATCAATCTGTGCTTGATTCATCTCTTCAACACTAAAAGGGATATCTATAAGTGTCATTTTTGCTGACTCTTTAAGTCTTTTAGTATGCTCATTTAAGCGAAAAATTGCATAACCTTTTTCAGTCTTATATGCTTTTGTTCCTTCTATTACACCATTACCATAATGTAATGTATGTGCTAGAACGTGCGTTTTTGCATCATCCCATGCAACAAACTTTCCATTCATCCAAATATATTTGGCAGCGTCCATTTAGTCTCCATATATCTATATATTAAAATTGATGTTATTTTATCTAAAATCCTATTTATTAAATATTATGCTGTTTCCATAATGTATTTTTATTGTTTCCATAATGTTTCCATAGTGTGATTTTTATGTAATAAAAGAATTCTATGATTCGACAATTCAAAAATGGAGAGATCGAAATGGATATCAAAAAGAAAATCTTACTTAGTTCAGTTGCAGCTTTAGCAACTCTATCTTTTACTGCTTGTGGTAGTAGCAGTAGTGGTGGTTCAGACACACCAGATGCAAATACATCTACACCAAGTACAGAAACACCTACGCCTGATGTAAATACATCTACACCAGATACTGAAACACCTACAGAAACATCTACAATCTTCTCAGGTGATTCTAAAGCAGGTATCAAAACAATTTTTGATGCACAAACAGTTGTAACAACAAAAGTTGACAAATCAGGAAGCATAACTGCGAACGAGACTTGGACTGCAGACAATGTTTATAGACTTAACGGTAAAGTACTAGTTACAAATGGAGCTACTTTAACAATTGAGCCGGGTACAACTGTTATCGGTGCTGCTGGTGATGGTGTTAATGCTTCTTGGTTAGCAATTGATAAAAACTCTAAAATCATGGCTGAGGGTACTGCTGATAAACATATCGTTTTCACTTCTGAAATCGCTTTTGATGGTGGTGAAGCTGCTTATGGTCAATGGGGTTCTTTAGTAATCGTTGGTAATGCTGGCGATGGTGATCAAGTTGGACCATATGAAGTTGACGAGTCTTTAGTTCCAGGTACTGGTGTAACAAATGACAACTCTGGTGTACTTAAGTATGTTGATATCTTAAACTCTGGTATTACAATCGAAGAAGATAAAGAACTTAACGGTCTTTCTTTAGTTGCTGTTGGTAATGGTACTACTATTGAAAATATCCTTGTTGACAAGTCTGATGATGACTGTATAGAGATCTGGGGTGGTACTGTAAATCTTAAAAATATCGTTGTTTCTGAATGTACTGATGATCAATTCGATATAGATGATGGTTACAACGGTACAGTTACTAACCTTAGAATCAAACAAACTACAGGTAATGCTGCTATGGAGATGTCAGGTAACACTGCCGCAACATTCAACAACCTTTATATTGACTCTGTAACATCTGCTAAAGAAGGTGGAATCTACTTCAAAAAAGATGGTGTAGGTGGACACTTTAACAATGTATTCTTAAACTACAAAACTGATAATGGTTATGGTGCATTCCATTCAGCTGGTACTTTTGATGCAGCTAATACTTCATTTACTAATGTTTATGTAGCTACAGGTACTAGCAAATTTACTGGTGAATCTGCTACTGGTATTGAAAGTATTTTCAATTCACAAACAGTTGTAACAACAAAAGTTGATAAATCAGGAAGTATAACTGCTGATGAAACTTGGACTGCAGACAATGTTTATAGACTTAACGGTAAAGTACTAGTTACAAATGGAGCTACTTTAACAATTGAGCCGGGTAC
>Ga0193963_1001869_pt1 | contig 10179 bp, 10 predicted proteins | sample FB_6_MG_FD_140359 | JGI IMG/M metagenome (GOLD analysis project Ga0193963, IMG submission 140359) | Microbial mat bacterial communities from the Broadkill River, Lewes, Delaware, United States - FB_6_MG | ecosystem: Environmental > Aquatic > Freshwater > River > Microbial mats | place: USA...
ACTAAAAAATTAAAAATTAAATTTCATTTATATAGAAATATAAATATATATGATAACGCAAAATCATATATGCACAAGTTAGTACAAAGTTTATATCAAGTTTTAAATCAATATGAAAATGTTCTAACCTCTATAAATAATCCAGATATTGATGATAACATACAGATATATAAAAATAGAATAATTAAAGTTAAATATAAATATTTTAAAGATATCCGATTTCATAATTTTAATAATGATAACCCAATTGTATTAAAAGATTTTTTTGAAGATTCAGTTAGTGTACTTAAGTCGATGAAAAAATTCATTAATAAAGTAATCTCAGAAATTGGAAGTTCCTCAACAATAGAAATACAAGCTGGTGAAACTTTCGACGAGTTAAAAAATATTAATATAAATATGTATTTAAAAATATTCTATGCTATACCGGATATTTCTGGTTTTTTTATAGACTCTATAGAATATACATTTGTTTATAAAGAAAAGAAACTATGTATTGAAAAGTGTGAACTTTTACAAAAAGATATATCTATTTTGGAACTTTCTTTTTTGAATGAAATAACATACCGAAATAAATTTTCCATTAAAAGTAATGTTATTGATAATAAATTAATTAAAATATTAAAAATTGACTTTTCTAAAAGTTTAAAAATAAAATATTTAAAACCACATTGGAATGATGTAAAAAGGAATTCAAGGAATTCTAGCTTTTCAAATATTGTACATCAAGCACCTATGAGTTTATTTTTTTATGGGCTACTAGAAAGTACGATTGATAAAATTTCCTCCAGATTTAGGAAAGATGGATTACATCATGTAAAACCTATCAGGGCATACCCAAAAAGATATTATTTTGTTAAAGATCAGATGAATACAAAAAATGAAGTAAATATTAACGAGGGTGAATCAATGATTAGTATTTTACAATCTAGGCCAACCCTTTTAAAAGAGATAAATATTTGGCTAAAAGAAAACTACAATTTAAATATTATTATTAAACCAATTACAGATGTAATTTATTCAATTGGTATTACTCATAATAATTTAAAATTAGACTTATCTGATGTTGGATTTGGTATATCACAAATACTTCCTATTTTAATTCAACTTTTGTCTGATGAGAATGGAAAAAGTACTATTATAATTGAACAACCTGAAATACATATACATCCTAAAGCCCAAGCAGATCTAATTGATTTATTTATTTTAATTGCTAACAAGTATGAAAAAGAAATAATAATTGAAACTCATAGTGAAGCATTCTTAAAAAGACTTAGAAGACGTATATCTGAATATACAGAAGAGAACTTAATTACTATTAGTTCTAACAATGTATCTATTCATACCTTTGAAAGAGAAGACAATACAAATATAATTAACAATATAAAGATTGAACTAGATGGTGACTTTGAATGGCCTAAAGAATTTTTAGATTATTCGTTAGAAGATACTGTTGCATATTTAAAAAACAAGGTTTAGAATGAGTCATTTTTTAATAATTCCAGAGACTCTTAAGCTCATTGATCCAGCAACATTATATCATCTTGCAATTTCTACAACAAATGAAAATATATATTTAGATGATACAGATTTCATAATTAATAAATACCAAAATATTTTACGAGAAAACATAGGACAAAATGAATTATTAGTGTCATTTTTACATATCTTATCAACAAAAAAATTTGATTATAAGATATTAAAAAATAAACAAAATTTAAATTTTGAATCATTAGAAAATTATCTTCTATTGCTGTCTACAACTCTTACAGAAAGAAATTTAGTTATTTGTGAAGAAGATAATTTTATTAGTTCATTTAATACTATTAAAAACTTAGGAATACAAATAATTGAATATAAAGATTTAAAAGAGACTTTAAACACAAAATTAGTGATTGAGGACTTTGATTATGTAAAAAGAAAATTATTTCAATCTTTATGCAGTATTATTGAGCAAAAATTCAGTTTAAAATATGAAAATCTTTATAATACATTTTTAACTACAACTCTAAACTGCATGTTACTTGGAGATGCCTTTGACCAAACTTTAATAGGAACATCCGGTTCGGAAGATTCATCAGGACAAGGTGAGTTAGACATATATGTTAGACAAAAATCAGGTTTACCATTAACAATTATTGAAGCAATGAAACTAGGGTCATTTGGAAAAGATAATAAAAAAATAGCTGAACATCTAAAAAAGCTTCTCATTAATTATAATCCAGTAGGTTTAAAAAATAATATATTTATAGTTTTTTACGAACTAAATAACTTTAATGAAGCATGGGAAAAATACATTGAATATATTGAAAATATAGATAATAAAGAAATATTTATAAATTTTGCTCCAACATGTAATTTAATATCAATTGAAAATAATCAAAGCCTAGATACAAGTATACAAAATTTAAAAATTGCTACAAGCTTACATACCTATGAAGAAAATACTTTCGAAGTATCACATTTTTTTGTAAATGTATCTACTTAAGCTTATATTTTCTCGTTGACATTGGAATGGATGTCAAATATAGCCCTATTAATGAATCTTCACTTTTTCAACTAACATAGTTGACGAATGTTATAGTATTTAATATAATTGATGTAATTAGTAACTATAGGATTTCAAGACGTTTAAATACAATACTAAATTGACAAAAGTTAACTTATATGTTAACATTTAGCCATGAAAGATATTATCTTTTATAAACTCAAATCAGGTAAAAGTTCCTAAAAAAGAGATAGCTTTGGTACAAGAGAGAAAAAAGGAGTACTTAAGTCATGAGTGATTTGAATAATTACATCCAGAAAAGAAAAAAGGATGATAATGATTTTGCAAAAGATTTTGATTCAGGATATGAAGAGTTTAAAATAGGTGAGATGCTTAAAAAAGCAAGAGTTGAAGTTGGTCTAACACAAGAAGATTTAGCCAAGCAACTCCATACAAAAAAATCAGCCATCTCTAGAATCGAAAATCATGCACAAGATATAAAACTCTCAACGCTACAAAACTTTGCCCATATACTCGGTAAAGAGTTAAAAGTGGAGTTAGTGTAGCGTTAAGTTATATTTTACTTCTTCTCATCCGCCGGATCATGATAGTTGATAGTCGGAAGAAGATACGCTGTAATTAAAAGTGCTGAACTTAGAACTAGGACTATAGCTAGGTCATAACCACCTAGTAGGTCACTGAGTCTTATTTTCCCTAAGTCTGGTCCTATCATTTTTTCTATAGATGGGTACACAAGTGTAAAAACTGCTCCCCCTACCATACCACCTAAAACGCCAACAAAAGCATCGACTCTTCCCTCTGAGACAGAGACAAAAAATGCAGATGGACATTTTCCTAGTATCACTAAACCTGTTCCAAAGATTATAGCACCTACTATAAGTCCACCAAGTATAGTAGGTTTTACTGCATAACTAGCATAACCCGCATCCACTAAAAAGTAAAACCCTAAACTCGATAACGCCACTGTAGTCATAGCCATTCTAGGAACTAATGTATCCTCGAAAATCATAAAGCCAGCCATCTTTTCAAACTTGTCTAGACGTGAGTAGAGTATGATAGCTCCAAAACAAAACCCTATAAAAAGAACTAACCAAACAGAACCATTACTTCCATTTGCAACTGTAGAAAACATATTTGAGATACTATCTATCATACTTTACACCCTTTTTTCTTGTAGAAAAATCTTCCTACTATCATTCCAGTCCCTAACGCCACAACGGCAAATATCATTCCGCTAACAGCAACCTGAGAACCACCAGATAAAATATGCCCAGCATTACAACCCCCAGCTAAACGAGCCCCAAAAACAAGCATAAAGCCAGCTATAAAACTCCATATCATACGGGATTTTACAGACTTGTTTTTTCTCTCTTTCCACAGGGTAGGTATATAACTTATGTGAAATGTTTTAGTGACAAACACAGACATAAACAGTCCACCAAAGAAAACGCCAACAAGCATTACACCTTCCCAAGCACCACTCTCTTCGACCATAGCTGCGTATTTATGTTCTGATGGGTCAAGCCCAAAAAGCATGTTCGCTATATAACTCATCCCTGTTGATGCACCTATAGGGCGGTCTGCACCCCAAACTGAAAATGAAAGGAAAAATAGCAAACTCATTGCAATTCCTCCAACCCACCAAGGTATACTTTTTGGCATAATAACTCCTTTTGAAAAACGTTAAGTAGTACTTTACGTTTTGAAAGTATAAAGTAGAATTCTTATAAATAGATTAATAAATATTAGTTATATTATTTTACTCAGGTTTTACATTGGTGGTGTAAAATTATTTATAAAGGACCTTGTTATGAAACGATTATTACTTATATTACTTTTTAGTTCTGCGCTATTTGCACAAAAACTTACTATCACCACTGAGGATGGTTTTACACTACATGGATGGCTTGAAAAGCCTAAAAATATTACGAAAGATATACCACTTGTTCTCTTTGTTCACCAGTTTGGAGCAGACCATACTAGTTGGGATGCAATTGCAAAAAAGTTTAATGCTAAAGGGTATGCAACTTTGAGTGTTGATTTAAGAGGTCATGGACTCTCAATACTTCAAAATGGAAAAGAAAACAGAGTCATAACTACAGAAAAACTCTCAGAGTTAAAAACAGCTCTCAATCAAAGTGATAAAAAACTTGTTTTTGAAAATATTCCATCAGATCTTATATCTTGGCTAGACTTGATGGAAGAGGATAGCTCTATAGACACAGAAGCGCTTTACTTATTTGGTTCATCTTTAGGGGCAGCGAGTATTATTCCACTTTTAAATGAGTATGAGGCAAAGGCACTTGTAGCGATCTCTGTTGGAGGTACTAAGTCTTTAAAAGAGGACACAGATATGGCACTTTCTACCTCTATGACGAAAGAGCTTTTTATAGTTGCTAAGAATGATCCATTAGGAGCTAAGGAGAGAAGTTTAGAGTATACGCAAAAGTCTATTCTAGGAACAGCACTTATAATCTCAGGTGATGGTCATGGAACAGTTTTACTTTCTCAAGTGGAGGCGTATATATTTACATTTATAGATAATCTCAAATAAGGAGTCTATTATGGAAATTACACTAAATCATACCATCGTACCAGCGTACGACAAGGTAGAATCAGCAAAGTTTTATGAGAAAATATTTGGCTTTGAATTTGTGAAAGTGTGGGAGCGTTTTGCAGTGGTAAAAGTAAACTCTACCCTTACATTTGATTTTTGGGATAAAGAACATTTTAACAAGATGCACTATGCTTTTAAAGTCACAGAAGAGCAGTTTGATGAGGTGTTTGAACGTATAAAAGAGAATGAAATATCTTACGGAAGTGGTCCTTATAAATTAGATGATGGGAAAATCAATCATCACTATAATGGTCGTGGCGTTTACTTTAAAGATATTAATGGTCACATCTTAGAGATTCTCACAAAAGACTATGTCATAGATTGATACTCATGGCTTACAATTATTTTGCTATAATAATAAATAAAAATTTTGAAAAGAGAATTATATATGCAAAAAGTTGAGCCTATGACATTGTTTGGATACAACAAACTCCAAGCAGAAGTAAAAGATTTAAAAGAGGTAAAACGTCCTCAGTGTGTAAAAGATATAGAAGAAGCTTTAGAACATGGTGACTTAAAAGAAAATGCAGAGTACCATGCAGCAAAAGAGATGCAAAAAAATATTGATAATCGTTTAGCAGAGCTTCAAGAAATTATTGGAAATTCTCAAATTGTAGACCCATCTGAACTTGCACATGCAAAAGTTAGTTTTGGTTCTACGGTTGTGATGACTGACTTAGATACAGATGAAGAGGTTACTTATACTATTGTTGGTGGATGTGAATCTAACCCAGATATGGGACTTATCTCTTTTGGTTCTCCACTTGCAAAACAGCTTTTAGGTCAAGAGGAGGGTGATGAGGTAAAAGTTCAACTTCCTGGTGGTAAAAAAGAGTTTGAAATCGAAGAAGTGAAATATCAGGAGATTGTTTTTGAGTGCCACTAAAATTAATGTAGGGATTATTGGCGTTAGTGGTTATACAGGTTTAGAACTTGTAAAAATGCTTATCAATCATCCAACTTTTAATCTTAACTATGTTGCAAACTCTACAGGTGATACAACTCTTGATGTATTGCATCCCTCTTTAAGTGGCGTTTGTTCACTTGAGGTTAAAAAAGCAGATGTAGATGAGTGTGCAGATAACTGTGAACTCGTGTTCTTAGCAGTACCACATAAAACAGCAATGGCGTTTGTGAAACCATTTATGAAACGCGGCACAAAAATAGTAGACTTCTCAGCTGATTACAGACTTACTCAAGATGTATATGAAGAGTACTACTGCCCGCATACAGATGAAGAGAACCTAGAGAATGTTGTTTATGGTCTTCCTGAGATGTTCCGTGATGAGATTAAAAAAGCTTCACTTGTTGCAAATCCGGGATGTTTTCCAACTTCTGCACTTCTAGGACTTCTTCCATTTATGGATAAACGTGTAGAGGGAACACCAATCATCGTTGATGCAAAAACAGGTGTAAGCGGAGCTGGAAAAAAACTAAGCGAAGTGACTCATTTTGTAAATGTAAACGATAACCTTTTTGCATACAACCCATTTCACCACAGGCACGCACCAGAGATTGCTCAAAAAATTGGCGTTTCGTTTGATGAAGTTAACTTTGTACCTCACTTAGTTCCTATAACACGTGGAATGATATCTTCTATTTATATTCAAACAGAAGGTGAGTTTGATGCTGAAGAAGTGGTACGTGAGTACTATAAAGATGAGCCTTATGTACGTGTGAGTAAAAATCCAGTAGATATGAAAAATACAGCTGGAACTAATTTTTGTGACTTATATGTAAAACAAAAAGGAAACCTTTTATTTATCTCTAGCTCTATAGATAACCTTTTACGTGGTTCATCGTCTCAAGCTCTTGCAAATGCAAACCTCATGATGGGGCTTGATGAAAATACAGGTATTCCAAACATAGCTTATGTCCCATAACGCCATAAAGATACAAGAGGGTGCATTTGTAATAGCAGATGCACACTACTCCCATCTTCGCTCTGAACTTCTAGAATTTATCAAAGAGATACATTCGAAAAAACTTAAACCTACACAACTTATTTTCATGGGAGATATTTTTGATGCTCTCTTTGGAGGAATCAAATATACAGAAGAGGAAAATAGAGAACTTATAGATCTTATAGAAGATATAGCAGGGTTTATAGAAGTTATCTATTTTGAGGGAAATCACGATTTTAACCTCCAAGCAGTTTTTGACAAAGTAAAAATTTTCACAATTTCACAACAACCAGTTCTTTGTAGTTATGATGATAAAAAAGTCTATTTAGCTCATGGTGATTTTGATGGTGGCTTTGGGTATCTTGTATATACTAGCTTGATTAGAAATAGAGTTTTATTATTTATTTTAAGAATAATAGACAATCTAACAAACAATGCGATACTAAAATTTGTAGATAAACATTTAAGTAAAAAAAATGATTGTAATGAGTTTACAGGCTTTGAAAGTTTTGTTGAAAACAGAATAGCAAACAAGTATGAATGTGCCTATTTTATCGAGGGGCATTACCACCAAAACAGAAGTTTTAAGGTGAATGATTTGACATATATTAACTTAGCGGCTTTTGCTTGCAATCAAAGATATTTTATAGTAAAATCTTTCAAAGACAAAGAACTATTAGAAGAAAATACTTTCTCTAAAGGGATATAAATATGAATGACAATTCGTTGAAAGTTGGTTCCAATGAGATGGAACTTGTAGACTTTCGGATACTTAAACAAGAAGATGAACAAGTATACGAAGGTATATATGGAATTAATGTTTCAAAAGTTAGAGAAATAATTAGAGTTCCAAAACTTACGGAACTTCCGGGTACACCTGATTTTATAGAGGGTATCTTTGATTTAAGAGATGTCGTGATTCCAGTTGTAAGTTTAGCTAAGTGGATGGGGATAGTCGCTCCTGAATCAGTTGAACAAAGCTCAAGAGTAATCATTACAGAGTTTAATAATGTCCTTATCGGTTTTGTTGTACATGAAGCAAAACGTATTAGACGTATTAACTGGAACGATATAGAACCTGCAAGTTTTGTAAGTAGCTCAGGCTCTCTTGATGGGAACAAAATCACTGGTGTAACGAAAATAGAAGGTGATAATGTACTTTTAATTTTAGACCTTGAAAGTGTTGTTCAAGACCTAGGTTTATATGAACCTGATGTGGATAATATGCCACAGGGAGTTGAAAACTTCAGTGGTATTGCTTTAGTCCTTGATGATAGTGCTACAGCTAGAAAGATAGTAAAAGAAGCTCTAATTAAAATGGGATTTCAGGTAATTGAGGCTAGTGATGGACAAGATGGACTTGAAAAGCTTGAAAATCTTTACCATAGCTATGGCGAAAATATTGATGATTACTTGAAAATTATCATCTCTGATGTAGAGATGCCAAGAATGGATGGCTTCCATTTTGCTGCAAATGTAAAAGAAGATGGTAGATTTAACGATATTCCAATCGTTTTTAACTCATCTATTAGTGATCACTTTAGTGAAGGTAGAGGTATTGAAGCTGGTGGAGAAGCTTACTTAGTTAAATTTGAAGCAAGCTCATTTTATGATGAAGTAGCGCGTGTAGTACGTGCACATATGAAGTAGGAGTGTAAATATGGATGAATTTCAAGAGATACTGCAGGATTTTTTAGTTGAGTCCTTTGAGTTAGTTGAGAAATTAGATGAAGACTTAGTGGAGTTAGAGTCTACTCCTGAAGATTTAGAGCTGTTAAACGGGATATTCCGTGTAGCACATACTATTAAAGGTGCTTCATCTTTTTTAAACTTTGATGTCTTAACACACCTTACACACCATATGGAAGATGTTTTAAATAAAGCACGTCATGGTGAACTTATAATTACACCTGATATTATGGATGTTGTTTTAGAGTCGATTGACTTAATGAAATCACTTTTAAATATAATCCGTGATACAAGTGCTGATGCAGGAGTTGATGTTTCAGCTTGTGTTGCTAGACTTGATAAGGTTTCTGGTGGTTCAGGAGAGGTTGAATCTCCGGTAGTTGAAGAGGCACCTGTAGTAGAAGAGACTCCAGTAGTTGAAGAACCTGAAGTTGCTGCAGATGAGGATGAACTTGACTATGAAAATATGGATCCTGATGATATTGAAGCAGAAATAGAAAGATTACTACAAGAACGTCAAGAAGAAGATAAGGCTAAAAGAGCAGCAAAAATTGCTGCGGGGGAAAGTGTTCCATCTGCTCCACCTTCACCAGATGAAGAGGTAGTAAGTGAACCAGAACCGGCACCTGCTCCTACTCCAGCAGCACCGCCGCCACCACCGCCACCACCTGCTCCTCCAAAAGAAGAGGCACCAAAGGCTAAGGATCCAAAAGCAGCAGCTCCTGCAAAAAGAGCTCCTGCTGCGGTTGAGCAAACGATTCGTGTAGATGTTAAAAGACTTGACCACCTTATGAATTTAATCGGTGAGTTAGTTCTTGCTAAAAACAGACTTATTAAAATTAACGATGATGTTGAAGAGCGTTATGAGGGTGAAGAGTTCTTAGAGGAACTGAATCAAGTTGTATCTATTGTTTCACTTGTAACAACTGACTTACAAATCGCGGTTATGAAAACAAGAATGTTACCAATTGGTAAGGTTTTCAACAAGTTCCCTAGAATGATTCGTGACTTAACAAGAGAGTTAAACAAGAAAATTGAGCTAGAGATTTCTGGTGAAGATACTGAGCTTGATAAATCTATTGTTGAAGAGATTGGTGATCCATTAGTTCACATTATCCGTAACTCATGTGACCATGGTGTTGAGACTCCTGAAATACGTTTAGCATCTGGTAAGCCTGAGACAGGTGTTATTGGACTTAAAGCGTACAATGAAGGAAACCAGATTGTTATCCAAATTGATGATGACGGTAAGGGATTAGATGCTGAAGTACTAAAAAATAAAGCACTTGAAAAAGGGCTTATTAGTGAAAAAGAAGCTGACAATATGAGTGATAAGGAAGCTTTTACACTTATTATGAGACCTGGTTTCTCAACAGCAGCAGCCGTAACAAACGTTTCAGGACGTGGTGTTGGTATGGACGTTGTAAAAACTAATATCGAGAAAGTAAACGGAATCATTG
>Ga0193963_1001871_pt1 | contig 10175 bp, 11 predicted proteins | sample FB_6_MG_FD_140359 | JGI IMG/M metagenome (GOLD analysis project Ga0193963, IMG submission 140359) | Microbial mat bacterial communities from the Broadkill River, Lewes, Delaware, United States - FB_6_MG | ecosystem: Environmental > Aquatic > Freshwater > River > Microbial mats | place: USA...
ACTGAAGAGCGTAGCCGTGTCGTCGCTTTTACTGACCACTACTACTCAAACTCCCTTGGGTTTGTCAGCGCTAAAGCAGCCGATTTTGATCCTAAAGCGTTAGAAGGAAAAGCAATTGGTGCACAGCGCGCTACCATTGCAGGTCAATACCTAGAAGATAACTTAGGTGACAAAGTCTCCGTTAAACTTTACGACACACAAGATAATGCATATTTAGACCTATCTTCTGGTCGTCTTGATGCCATTCTTTCTGACAAACTTCCTGCCTACAACTGGCTTGAATCAGAAGAAGGTCAAGCGTTTGAGTTCCGTGGCGATAAAATTGATATCGACGATAAGATCGCTATTGCCGTTCGCAAGAAAGATTCTGAACTGAAAGAGCGCTTCAACGCTGCGCTTAAGGTTATCCTTGAAAACGGTACGTACGAAAAGATTAACGCTAAGTACTTCCCTTTCTCAATCTACTAAGCTTTAACGACTTAAGTAACTGTTTGGCCGCACATGCGGCCAAATCTGTTTCTGACTAGGTAATATTTATGGAACTGCAAGGTTTTGGGCATCTGCTTATAAGCGGAGCCTGGATCACCATACAACTAGCTATCTGCAGCTTATTTGTTGGTCTACTATTCGGCATATTAGGTGCTACAGCCAAGCTGTCATCATCTAAGATTGCGCAAGCCATCGGTAACGGCTATACCCTATTTGTTCGCGGTATGCCTGAGTTACTACTGGTACTCACCATCTATTTTGGCTCATCAGCGGTTCTGATGGCGATCGCCAGCATTTTTGGTTATGACGAATATATAGAATTAAGTCCATTTATTGCCGGTGTTATCGCACTAAGCATTGCTTTTGGTGCTTATGCCACAGAAGTGTTCCGTGGTGCAATTCAAGAGATCCCCAAAGGCCAAAGAGAAGCAGCAATGGCCTTAGGCATGACCCGCTTTCAAACATTTCGCCGTATCACCCTGCCCCAAGTATGGCGAATAGCGCTACCGGGCTTAGGCAATCTGTTTCTTGTATTACTAAAAGATACCGCGCTCGTATCCGTTATCGGCTTAAATGAGCTGATGCGCCAAACGTCGGTTGCTGTCGGCAACACTAAAGAGCCATTTACCTTCTATTTCGCCGCAGCAATGGTTTATCTCTTTATGACGTCCATCTCTATGGCAGGGCTGTACTTCTTAGAGCGCTACGCAAATCGTGGCTACCATGGAGCACGCGCATGAGTTGGGAATGGGACGTCATCATCGAACACTTTCCGCGTTTACTTCAAGGGGCTTGGTTAACACTAGAGCTTGTACTCCTTTCTGGCTTTGCTGGCTTAATGCTCGCAATCCCACTGGCACTGATGCGGGTATCACATCGCCCTTGGCTAAAAGCGATTCCTTTTGGTTACATTTTCTTCTTTCGTGGCACGCCGCTACTGATACAAATATTTCTGGTTTACTACGGTGCATCTCAGTTTGAGATCATCAAGAATTCAGCCCTATGGCCAATTCTTCGTGAGCCTTACTGGTGTGCCATTATTACTTTTGCAATGCACACCGCGGCTTACATCGCAGAAATTCTTAGGGGAGCAATCCAATCAATACCGAAAGGAGAGATTGAAGCTGCCCGTGCATTAGGCATGAGCTACCCTTTAATGCTGCGCCGAATAATACTTCCGCGTGCCTTTGGCATTATGATGCCAGCCTACGGCAACGAAGTTATCCTTATGCTTAAGGGCAGCGCCCTTGCCAGCACCATTACCCTGCTCGACCTTACTGGGATGGCCCGAACGATCATTGCTCGAACTTATACGCCTCTGGAAGTGTTTCTTGCAGCGGGCGTGATCTATTTAATTATCAGCGCCTTGATCATTTTCCTCTTCAGATATTTAGAGAAACGTTTCAACCACCACCAGCACTGGCCTAACGAAAAACCAAAAGATCTAGACCCACAACACTAAGACAGATAATCCTCGTCTCTAGCACTAATCAAACAATACGGGCCAAAGCAAATTCAACGCGATGGCCCACATTGTTAAACAAACCAATGTATCCAACACTTGCCACGCCTTTGCCTTAGCAAACACCGGCTGCAAAAATCGTGCAGCAATGGCCAAACCAAAAAACCAAACAAATGAAAAACTAACTGCACCAGCAGCAAACCAGAAACGCTCCTCTACTGGATACTGGCCTCCAATACTCCCGAGCAACACAACCGTATCTAAATAAGCATGTGGGTTGAGAAGCGTTACCGCCAACGTCATCAAGATCGCTTTACCCAAACCACTAGCAGTATCACCGCCGTTTAAAGAATCTTTTGGATTAAAGGCCGAATAAAGCGAACGGGCGCCATAAACAATCAAAAATATCGCCCCTCCCCAACGCGCAATCTCCATCCATAGCGGCGACTCAGATATCAGGAGCCCCATGCCCGCTACACCAATAGTGATCAGCAGCGCATCAAAAAAACTACACAACCCCGCGATTGGCCAATGGTGCTGACGCCTTAAGCCTTGCGATAGAACAAATGCATTCTGAGCACCAATAGCAACGATTAACCCAGCGCTCGTCCCGAGCCCCGTCAACATCGCTAAAACCTGTGCATTGGACAATAAACTAAACATCACATTCTACTTATCTGGTTGGCTATTAATTTGAAGCGCAAGTATTGCTAAAACAGCACAAGTAAGTAAAACTAATAATTCTAATCACTAATAAGTTTTTCTAATAATGATTGATTACAAACAACTACAAGCCCTAGCAGCGGTGCTTGAAGAGGCCAGTTTTGAGAAAGCCGCCGCTAAGCTTCACATATCACAATCCGCTATTTCACAACGGCTTAAGCAATTAGAAGAACACATAGGCCAAGCGCTAGTCATACGCACAACACCCCCTCAAGCCACAGAGTCAGGTCAATTACTGCTAAAGCACTACCGCCAGATCAAGCTTTTGCAATCAGAACTAAATCAATCGCTGTCGAATAAGCAGAGCAGCGGTTTTACACAAATCGCTATCGGTTTGAATGCCGACAGTCTCAATACCTGGTTCTTGGATGCAGTTAAGGATCTTTTAGTCGAAGAGAAAATTCTGGTCGACCTTAAGCTGGATGATCAAGATCAAACGCACCACTTATTGCGCAGCGGTCAGGTGATTGGCTGTATCAGTGCAAGCCCACAAGCTATGCAAGGCTGTAATTGTATTCCTTTAGGCGTCATGCCTTACCGCTGCTTAGCAAGTCCAGCCTACTACCAAAAACACTTTAAAGATGGTGTGACAGCGCAATCCCTACGCAGCGCGCCTATTGCTGAATTCAGTAACAAAGATGAACTGCAAAATCGCTACCTCGAAAAGTACTTCAATCTTGGACCGAACGACTACCCGAAACACCGAATACCAGCCACCGATTCCTTTTTTCAAATGGTTATTCGTGGACTAGCCTGCGGGATGATCCCGGATCAACAGAGCAAAGAACTGCTTAAGAAGGGAGAGGTGATCGATATTAGTCCTGGTCATTATCTAGCCGTACCTCTGTATTGGCATGTATGGAGTTTGAAATCTGACCTGTATAGAAAACTCACCGATGCACTCACTAAGTGCGCGACCAACACTCTCGATCCTTTCGACAAACATACAACGCAATTAGATCTCTAAAAAACAGCCAAATCATTATATATCATGACCTTAATCAGCTTTTAAGCGTTCTTTCTCACTTTCAATTATTTATTCATTTTATATACATAATAATTGAGTAAGTATTCATCCTCCGTAAAATCATTAGCTATACTTCAGGTAAACATCATCGCTATACATGGTGAACGCAGTAATGAACCGATTTAAAAAGCGTCGACTCACCCCTGCTATTAAACTAGAACTAATCGCCATCGCTGGTGTAAATGTTTTATTATTTTTCTGGTTTGCAGAAATAGACCTACTCGAACGCTTGGTGGAATTTTCCGAAGAGCATGAAGAGTGGGAGATCGATGAGATCATCCCTCTTTTTTTCACGCTCGCTATATCCCTAGCCTTTTTCTCGCTTAGACGATGGGCCGAAGTCACCGAGCTTTACAACAAAGTCAAAACGCTCTCTATCCAAGATCCACTTACAGGCCTCAACAATCGCCGTCACTTTGTTGCCGTTTTAGAGAGTGAAATCGCGCGCAGCCAACGCCACGACCGTGAATTCACACTGTTCATTATCGATATAGACAACTTTAAATCGATCAATGATCGCTGGGGTCACAACACCGGCGACAAGGTCATCGTCAAGTTTGCGGAGCTACTTAAGACAGGCACACGTAAAAGTGACACAGTTGCACGCTGGGGCGGTGAAGAATTTATTATTCTCTGCCCTGATATGGACATCATTGCAGCTGAGAAGATGGCCAATAAGCTTTTATCATCCTTCCGCGAAGCCGAATACGATCTGGCTGGTAAAGTCACCGCGAGTATTGGTGCCGTTTGCGCAAGCCCTGGAGAGCAACCCGAATCTATTATCAATCGCGCTGATGTCTGCCTTTACGAGGGAAAACGTGCGGGTCGAGATCGCCTAATAATTGCCGCCTAATACGGGACTAGGAAGCGACAGAACCTTAATCCAACGGTTATCTACAGTGGTCTAATCTCCACTAAGCACTGGCCGGAAAAAACTTCGCTCGTAACTCAACACACACTGCGTTTGTTTCGCATAGTCAAACGCAGCGATGCACTCCTCATCCTTAAAGGAGTCCTTTCGGTATTGTTCATAGGTCGCCAAGCTAGGGAAGGTAAAAAGGGCTAACGCGATATTATTCGCCCCTTCAGAGGGCAGAAAATAACCGTGATGCTGACCACCAAAGCGCTCCACTAATGGAATCCAAAGCTTAGCGTAATGCTCAAACTCCTCCACTTTTGTTGGATCAATCACATATCGCAAATAACAGGTCACCATCACTACTTTCCTTTTAAAACTCAGCTCATCAAAAACAGCTCATTGAAAACAGCTCGCTAAATACAGCTTTTTAAATAAGCCCCAGCGTTAAACTACCAAGTATCAGCGGCATCCAGATCGCTTTGCTTCTGCTCGACCCATGTTTCCCCAGCAGAGGAGATCTCTTTTTTCCAAAAAGGAGCCTCTTTCTTTAGGTAATCCATGATGAACTGTGCCGCCTCAAATGCATTAACGCGATGCGCACTGCCTACACCAACAAAGACTATATTTTCATTGAGGTTAAGCCTTCCAACACGATGACTAATCACAATATTACCCAACGTCCAACGATCACGAGCCTTGTTAGCGATCCCTTCAAGGGCTTTTTCAGTCATCCCAGGGTAATGCTCAAGAAACAGCGCATCGAGCTTATCATCAGACAACTCTAGTTCTCGCACGATCCCCGTAAACGTGACAATCGCCCCACTCGTCCCATCGTTGGCACGTACCCGTTCTGAAAGATCACCAATATCAAAATTGTCTGTCTGTACAAACACTTGAGTCGTTGCCATGGCAGTGTTCCTTTGTCGAATAATCTCTAAATAATACCATCAATATCCGGTTAACCATAAACTCTAACGACCTTCTAGCGGCACGATAGCCAAATAGCCGTTACGCTATTAAATATGGTGGTTTGATGGTATTGTGTCCGCCTATTTTTTTATGCATAAATCCGAGCGAATTCGGATAGATTACCGAGGAATAAGATGGATTGGCATCCGCACGCAACTGTTGCTGTCATCGTTGAAAAGGAAGGCAAGTTCCTATTGGTAGAAGAGTTATCTTCTGGAGAGATCGTCTTCAATCAGCCTGCGGGCCATATTGAAGAGGGTGAAACCTTTATTGAAGCGGCTTGCAGAGAAACACTTGAGGAATCCGCTTGGTATGTTGAACCTAAATACCTTACCGGTTTTTATGTTTACAAATCAGGCAATAACAACACCACCTATCACCGTGCTTGTTTTTACGCTGAAGCACTTGAGCACGATGCTGATAGAACGCTCGATGACGGTATCATCCGTGCAGTATGGATGACCCGTGACGAGATAGTAAGTAACTTAGACAAGCTACGCAGCCCTATGGTTTTGCAGTGCATAGATGATTATTTAGCCGGCAAAAACTACCCATTAGCGCTGATACATGAACATAGCAACTAATCGAAATAACAGATGACAGATCATAGCCAGACTAAAGTGATCGTCGGTATGTCCGGCGGCGTAGATTCATCCGTATCAGCCCTACTGCTTATGCAACAGGGTTATCAGGTCGAAGGCCTGTTTATGAAAAATTGGGATGAAGACGATGGCACAGAATACTGCACAGCGAAAGATGATCTCGCTGATGCCCAAGCCGTATGTGACAAACTCGGTTTACATCTACACACGGCCAACTTTGCCGCCGAGTATTGGGACAACGTTTTTGAACACTTTTTAGAAGAGTATAAAGCGGGTCGCACACCCAACCCGGATATTCTTTGTAATCGAGAGATCAAATTCAAAGCATTCCTTGAATATGCCATCGAGCTAGGGGCCGACCTCATTGCCACAGGACACTATGTTCGTCGCGGCATTAGAGATGAGAAGACACGCCTACTCAAAGGTCTCGATAACAATAAAGATCAGAGCTACTTCCTTCACCAAGTAGGCCAAGCAGAGATAGAGAAAACACTCTTCCCTGTCGGTGAACTGGAGAAGCCAGAAGTACGTAAACTGGCTGAAGCCCATGATCTCGTCACGCACAACAAAAAAGACAGCACAGGGATCTGCTTTATCGGCGAGCGCCGCTTCAGTGATTTCCTAAAGCAGTACTTACCGGCTCAACCGGGCATTATTGAAACACCTAATGGCGATAAAATAGGCGAACATACCGGTTTGATGTATTACACCATCGGTCAGCGCCAGGGGCTTCATATTGGTGGCTTAAAAGATTATCCAGAAGAACCGTGGTTTGTCGCTGGCAAAGACTTAGATCGTAATGTGCTGATTGCTGTTCAAGGCAAACAACACGATCTATTGTTTACAGACTGGCTCACGGCGAATGATATTTTCTGGATCAATGACCAAGAGCCTGAACTTCCTTACCCATGTAAGGCCAAAGTTCGCTATCGCCAAGCCGATCAAGACTGCATCATAGAACGTCACGGTGAAAACGGTTATCGCCTGCGCTTTAACGAGCCACAGCGAGCCGTCACACCTGGACAATCAGTTGTTATATACAGTGACGATATCTGCTTAGGCGGTGGCGTTATTGAAAATGCGGGCAAGACCGAACAGTTAAAATAATAGAGGGTACTTGAGTGTCACGCGTTCACGACGAGCAAACATTAGGCTTAGCTGGCATCTTCCAAGCAGCGGCGCTAGTAGAACAGATTGCGACCCGCGGTATGGTAGCGCAAAACAGTCTAGAGACAGCCATCTACAGTATTATGCAGCTTAACCCTGCTTGCTCTGAAGATATCTTTGGCGGCAAAGAAGATCTGCCATACAACCTTCACTTGGGCCTTCAAAACATCAAGGATCTGGTCGATAAACCCCGCTCAGAACACAACAAAGATGTTATCCGTTACGCCCTCAGCATGGTTCACTTAGAACGCAAGTTAAGTGCTAATCCTGAGATGATGGCAACCATCGGCCAACGCTTAGATCAAGTGTCAGAGCAAGCCCGCTATTTCAACTCAAGCGATGAAGGTAGCGAGCTAACGCCAGCCACCTATTGCCACCCGAATGTAATTGCCAATATTGCTAACCTTTACCAAGATACGATTAGCTCTTTCAGCTTTCGAATCCAAGTGACGGGTGACCCAAGACATCTACAAAATAGCGAAAACGCCGCCAAAATACGCGCCCTACTCTTGGCCGGCATTCGTAGCGCAATGCTCTGGCGTCAAAAAGGCGGTAAACGCTGGCATCTGCTGTTTTTCAAATCACGTCTACGCCCTTCATTAAGAAATATTATGGGCTAAACTGGATCTAACGTATTTAGGACAAAATTGAGGGTAATGCTAACAGCAAAGCCCTCTTTTTTGGGCCATTTTAACCGCCTAGCATCTACACCAACCCCTTTCTCACACCGTTCAAAGTATTACCCTGATACCCACGCCAGCAGATTGAGCGAATTAGTGCACTAAGGCCCTACGAAAATGACGTCCACTCGGGTATAATGCGCGCCTTCTTTTTAATCAAGATAGAGATCGTTTCATGGAGCTTTCCGCACTGACGGCCGTTTCGCCGGTTGATGGACGCTATGGCAGCAAAACAGCTGACCTACGTGATGTATTTAGTGAATATGGCCTAATACGCTTTCGCGTAGAAGTTGAAGTACGCTGGTTACAAAAACTAGCCGCTCACGCTCAAATTACTGAAGTGCCAGCACTTAGTGCTGAAGCTGATGCTCTTTTGAACTCGATCGTTACTGATTTCGGTCCTGAAGATGCACAAGCTGTTAAAAACATCGAACGCACAACAAACCACGATGTAAAAGCAGTTGAGTACTTCATCAAAGACAAATTCAAAGATAATGCCGAGCTAATGGCCATCAATGAGTTTGTACACTTTGCTTGTACTTCTGAAGACATCAACAACCTATCTCACGGCCTAATGCTTAAGCACGGTCTTGACGTTGTTGTTCCTCAGATGCAGCAAGTTGCCGACGAAATTGCTGCCCTAGGCCGCGAATTCTCAGAACAACCAATGCTATCCCGTACACACGGGCAGACTGCATCACCAACAACCGTTGGTAAAGAGTTTGCAAACGTTGCTTACCGTATGCAGCGCCAGATCAAGCAGCTAAAAGCGGTTGAGATCCTAGGCAAGATCAATGGTGCGGTTGGTAACTACAACGCTCACCTATCTGCTTACGCGGATATCGACTGGGAAGTAAATGCTAAAGAGTTCGTTGAGAGCCTAGGCCTAAGCTTTAACCCATACACAACACAGATCGAGCCGCACGACTATATTGCTGAGCTTTTCGATGCTGTAGCGCGTTTCAACACGATCCTTATCGATTTTGACCGCGATATCTGGGGTTACATCTCTCAGGCTTATTTCAAGCAGAAGACCATTGCTGGCGAAGTAGGCTCATCTACAATGCCGCATAAAGTTAACCCAATCGACTTCGAAAACTCCGAAGGTAACTTGGGTATTGCTAATGCCATCATGAGCCACCTAGCCCAGAAACTACCGGTATCTCGCTGGCAGCGTGACCTAACGGACTCCACCGTTCTACGTAACATGGGTGTTGGTTTTGGTTATAGCATGATCGCTTACCAATCTAGCTTAAAAGGTATTAGCAAATTAGAGCTAAACCCTGCCAAGCTTAACGAAGATCTTGAAAACGCTTGGGAAGTATTGGCTGAGCCGATCCAAACAGTGATGCGTCGCTACGCGATCGAAGAGCCTTACGAGAAACTAAAAGCGCTTACTCGCGGCCAGACAATGAACAAAGAAACCATTCTTGCGTTCGTTGACACACTGGACATGCCAGAAGAAGCTAAACAGTCTCTTAAAGCACTGACTCCGCACTCCTACATCGGTAACGCGGTTGATCAAGCTAAAAAGATCTAAATAAGCCGCTTAGCGCTTAGTTTAGAGATGACAAAAACGGGGCTATGGCCCCGTTTTTAGTATTCTGGATTAGAATCATCAGTGACTAGAACCGCCCAGGTAAAAAGCATCGTGGATTAAAGAAAATGGAAAACTTTACACGCCCTGACGGAACACCCATTCATTACATCTCTCTCGGTGAAGGTCCAAAAACCTTAGTCTTCCTCCATGGCTGGACGGCAAGCGTGCGAGAATGGTTACCTTTTGCCTCAGAGCTCGCTGAGAACCATCGTGTTGTCTGCTGGGATGCTCGCGGCCATGGCAGCCATACCTATCCCGAAGATACCGAAATGACCCTGCCTCAAATGGCAGATGATGTCGACGCCCTACTCACTCACTTGGATATTAGCGATGCCGTTATCGTTGGTCACTCCATGGGGGCACTAACGACATGGGAATACATTCGCCGTCACGGTCAGGATCGTATTACCGGACTTTGTATTATCGACCAATCGCCCAAGCTTGTTACGGATGCCGATTGGACAAACGGTGTGTACGGCAACTTTAGCCACGACAAGAACCAAACCTTCCTAAAATTGTTAGAAACTGATTTTGCTCAAGGCGTTCTTGAGCTAATTGCTTATGGTATGAACCGTCGATCTCTGGAAAACTTCGAAC
>Ga0193963_1001873_pt1 | contig 10173 bp, 13 predicted proteins | sample FB_6_MG_FD_140359 | JGI IMG/M metagenome (GOLD analysis project Ga0193963, IMG submission 140359) | Microbial mat bacterial communities from the Broadkill River, Lewes, Delaware, United States - FB_6_MG | ecosystem: Environmental > Aquatic > Freshwater > River > Microbial mats | place: USA...
GTAAATGATCAAGTTGCTTCAACAGTTGTAGCTCAGCTTTTATTTTTAGAAGCTGAAGATCCTGAAAAAGATATCTACTTATATATCAACTCTCCAGGTGGAGTTGTAACTGCTGGTTTAAGTATGTTTGATACAATGAATTATATCAAACCAGATATTTGTACTATTTGTATTGGACAAGCTGCTTCAATGGGTGCATTTTTACTAAGTGCAGGAACAAAAGGTAAAAGATTTGCTCTTCCAAATGCAAGAATTATGATTCATCAACCATCAGGTGGTGCTCAGGGTCAGTCAACTGATATTCAAATTCAAGCACAAGAGATACAAAGATTAAAAGATAGTTTAAATCAACTATTATCAGATCATACAGGTCAAGAGTTTTCAAAAGTTGAAGCTGATACTGAAAGAGACAACTTTATGAGTGCTCAAGAAGCAGCAGATTATGGACTTGTAGACAAAGTTATAGATAAACACGAATAAAAGAGAAAGAATTAAATATGGTAAGAAAAGTTATAACTTATCCAAACCCAATTTTAAGAAAAAAATCTAGAGATGTTGAAGTTTTTGATAAAGAACTTCATACTCTTTTAGATGATATGAATGATACAATGCAAAATTATGGTGGGGTAGGATTAGCAGCTATTCAAATAGGAATTGATTTAAATGTTTTAATCATAAACATACCTATAGATAATGAAGGTAGTGAAGATGATGGTAAACAATTAGATGAAAATCTAATCGAAGCAATAAATCCAATAATCACACATAAAGATGGTGAATTAGTGTTTAACGAAGGGTGTTTAAGTATCCCTGGATTCCATGCCGAAGTAACGAGAGCTGAAAATATTGTAGTTGAATACTATAATAGGCAAGGTGAAAAACAAACAATGGAAGCAAATGACTTCTTAGCAATTGCTTGGCAACATGAGATGGAACATTTATCCGGTCATGTTTTTATAGAACATCTCTCTTTTTTAAAAAGAAAAAAGTTTGAAAAAGAGTGGAAACGACAACTTAAAGAAAATAGTAAAAAATAGGAATTATAATGCAAAAAGAACCAATGACAGAAAATGATTATCAAATATTAACAAATAATTTAAATGATATGAAACTTGTTCAAAGACCAAAAATATTGGTTGCTATTGAAGAAGCTAGACAACTTGGTGATTTAAAAGAAAATGCTGAATATCATGCAGCAAAAGAAGATCAAGCAAATATTAACAAAAGAATAGCAGAACTTGAAGATTTGATTACTCGAGTTGTTATTATTGATCCTTCTACATTAGCTCATGATAAAATTAGTTTTGGTTCTACAGTAAAACTTATTGATTTAGATACAGAAAATGAAATAGTTTATACAATTGTTTCATCATCGCATAGTAATCCAGAAATAGGAAATATCTCTTTTCATTCACCTTTAGCAAAACAATTACTTGGTAAAAGTGAAGGTGATGAATTTACAGCACAACTTCCAGGTGGAAAAAAAGAGTTTGAAATTGAAGAGGTTTATTATGATGAGAGTAAATTATGTTAAATGTATCTATTGTTGGAGCTAGTGGATACACAGGATTAGAGCTTGTTAAAATACTAGTAAACCATCCAAAGTTTAATCTTACTTATATCGCAAATAGTAGTGGTGATGTTACTATTGATACTTTACATCCATGTTTAAATAAAGTTATATCTATGGATGTAGAAAAAGCTGATGCTATAACTATTTCAGAGGTATCTGATCTTTGTTTTTTAGCACTTCCTCATAAAACATCAATGTCTTTTGCAAAAGAGCTTTTAGCTCTTGGCGTTAAGGTTGTAGACTTAAGTGCTGACTATAGACTTGAACTTGAAACATATGAAGAACATTATTGTCCACATGAAGATAAAGAGAACTTACCATCATCAGTTTATGGTCTTCCAGAGTATTATGAAAATGATATTAAAACTGCAAATTTAGTTGCAAATCCAGGGTGTTATCCAACAGCTACTTTACTTGGATTACTTCCATTTGTAGAGTTTGTAAAAGATGGTGAAAATATTTTTGTAGATGCAAAAAGCGGTGTAAGTGGAGCTGGTAAAAAGCTAAGTGATCTTACATCTTTTGTAACAGTAAATGATAATATTTTTGCATATAATCCAATGAAACATAGACACATGCCAGAGATAAAAGAAAAAATAAACCTTCTTAAAAATAAAGAATTTAATATTAATTTTGTACCGCATCTAATCCCTGTAACAAGAGGTATGTTAGTAAGTGTATACTGTACTTTAAATGAAGATATAGACGCTAAAAAGATATTAAGTGATTATTATAAAGATAGTGAGTTTATTAGAATAAGAGAAACTCCTGTAGATATTAAAAGTACAGCTGGAACTAATTTTTGTGATATTTTTGTAGAACAAAATAAAACAGCACTATTTATAAATACAAGTATAGATAACCTCTTAAGAGGTGCTTCATCTCAAGCAGTTGTGAATGCAAATATAATGTCAGGATATGAACCAAGTTTAGGGATAAATAAAATATCATATGTCCCATAATCGAATATTTTAAGTTGATAATAAAAAAGCCATTTCAAACATTGAAATGGCTTTTTTTATGAATACTATTATAACTTATAAAAGTTTTCGTGCAAACTCTAATGCTTCTTTAGTAATATTTTCTCCACTAATCATCCTAGCAATCTCATCTACTCTTTCTTCTTTATTTAATAATTTCACAGTAGATTTATTATCCACTTTTTTTACCATGAAATGATGATGTGCAGTAGCACTAAGTTGTGGCTGATGTGAGATTGCAAATATCTGATAACTTTTTGATAATTGTGCTAAAACTTTTGCAATACTTTCTGATTCTTTTCCACTTAAATTTGCATCAATCTCATCTAAAAATAATATACCATTAGTATCTATTTCATAAAAACTTCTAGCGGTTAAAAGTGCTAATCTCAATCTATTAAATTCACCACTACTAATTTTTGTTAATTCTGTGTTATTTAGTTTAAATTCAATTTTATCTATACCAGTATCATCCAAAGATTGTGTTTCTAATGAGATAGAAAGGTTTTCTAAATATAAATACTCTAAATACTCGTTAATTTTTTCCTGTAAATAAACAATGTTTTCTTTTCGAATTATTGAGATTTCTGATGCTAAACTTTGTATTTCTAAATATATTTTTTTAACATTCTTTTCTAAAATAGCTTTTTCAAATGATATATTTTCATACCCTTCTAACTCTAATTCTTTAGCCTTTTTATAATCAAGAGCCTCTTGTATACCACCAAACTTCTTATTTAAACTAGAAAGGTCTTCTATACGTGTTAAAACTGATTCTATATCCATATCATCTTGATGACTCAAACTATCATGAAACTTTTCAAAATGATTATTTACTTCAGCAATAGCATCATCAAAAAAAGAACAATCAATATCTAATAATTGAAGAGCATTTGATATTTTATGTGTTTCATTTAACATAGGTTGTATATCCTGGAATATATCATCAAATTTATCTTTTTTAGATAGATTAGACTTCAACTCTTTTAACTCATCATATTCATCTATCTTCGGATCAATTTTGGTAATTTTATCTATCTCAAACTTTGTATATTCAATCAAATCATCAAGTTCTTTTTCATCTTCTACAATCTTGTTTAGTCGTTCATTTAAAACTTTATATTCATCGTATTTTAAACTGAACTCTTCTAAAATACTTTTATAAGTAGTATTTTTCAATGTTGTTAAAAAATCCAAAAACTTCACAATCTTTCTACTATCAAAATCTGTAATATCTTTTAAGTGAAGATGTTTTGAAAAAGAAGAAGTAAATACTTTTAAATTCTTTTTTGATATAGTTTGATTATTTAGAAGATATCTTGTTTTTACTGCCGTGGTTTGTTTGATAATAATTTCATCATCTTTTTCTATACCATAATTCTGATCTTGAATATTTAAATCATCCAAAACTATTTCACTTAATTTAGCATTACTATCAGTAGTACCAAATAATGCAAGAATTGAACTCATTAATACAGATTTTCCTGCACCACTTGGCCCTGTAAATACTACTAACCCCTTATCAAACTCTAAATCAATTTTTTCAAAGGATAAATAATCTTCTAAATAAAATCTACTAATCAATGTGCACCCCAATGTAATTTTTTATTTAATACGTCAAAATAATTTCTCTCACATCTATGTATTAACTGTGCTTTTGAAGAAGCAATTTCTATAGTAATAACATCAGATGGATTTAAATCATATATATCATGTCCATCTATGATTACAATGGCTTTTTCAGTATCAACATTTTCAAATGTTATTTTAAAGTCTACTGGTAAAACTAATGGACGCTGAGTCAAAGAGTGAGCAGAAATTGGTGTAACAATAAATGCATCAGTTAAAGGATACACAACTGGTCCATTACAAGATAAATTATATGCAGTTGAACCTGTAGGGGTGGAAACTATCAAACCATCTCCATAATATTTATTAAACAATATATTATTTACTTTTGCATCAAGTTTAATCATCCCAGAAACTACATTTCTACTTATTACTACGTCATTAAAAGAAACTATCTCTTCCCCATTGATTGTAGCTTTTATCATCATTCTTTTATCTATTCGGTAATCATTCGACTTTAGTTTTTGTAAAAACAATTCAATCTCATCAGGCATTATGTCTGTTAAAAAACCTAATGTTCCTAAGTTAATTCCCATTACTGCTTTTTGATATTGAAATCCTCTACGAGCGACGGAAATAAGTGTACCATCACCACCTAAAGTAACTAAAAAATCACTCTCTAAACATAATTTATTAAATGGCAAGCCATCTTCTATACCTAATTGTTTTGCACCAGTATCTTCAAGTAGAACCTCAATTCCTGAATTTTCAAATATCTTTTTAATATCTAAATAGATATCTTTAATATCCGAAGCATCTGGCTTTAATATAAATCCTGCAATTTCTGTTTTTTCTAAAATTGCATTATTTTGCATAAAGTTCATATATAATTCCTTTATTTATTTGGATCTCTTTATTGCTATTTATCATCAAACTAAACTCGCCAAACTTAATGTAGCTTTACCTAATTTTGGTTCAACAGTAAAGGATAATGTATCTTCACAGTGAGGACATCTAGATTCGTAAATAGGATGTGTTTTTTTACATTTATCACAAATAAATTCAAAATTTAAATCAAGTTTTGTATCAGTAGTTGAATTTTTAAGAGCTATTAAAACATTTAGCTCAAAGTTTTCACTCTTTTTTGACTTATTAATATATCCTTTTGATGTATAAATATCCTCTAATAATCTATCGTTGTTTACTCTTTCCCATTCAATGTCATCAAAATCAAGATACCACAATAGATCAATTAAATTGAGAATATTAAATTTTTCAATATTTTCCCAAAATAATTCTTTATTATATTTTATTAAAAATTGTGCAACAACCCTCTCTAATTTTTTATTTTCTTTCAAGTTTGATATAAGTTCCACTGATTTTTTTTCAAAACTAAGTATAGAATCATTTATAATTTTTAATACCTTTAAATAAACTCTCTCTTTTTGTGTATCTTCATCTAGTTCATCTAAAGCATCCAATACCTCATCTGCTCTTTTAAATTCATTGAGATGTTGAAATATTAGTAGTAGCTTGTGCAGTGCAATTTTATTTCGAGGACTAAATTTTAATATTTTTAAAAATATATCTTTGCTTCGCTGAAGCATACCACTTTTAAAATATGTTTCACCTAGTAACTCTAACAACTCTTCTTTTTTTATAGGTTCTTTTACATGCTCTAGAAGGGCTAAATAAACAGAGATTGCTTTATTATTCTGTCCCTTATGTACAAATGATGATGCAAGTAAAATAATAGAATCAAATGGTAAATTATATGTAGAATACAGGTGGATATAATCATCTTCTTTTAAAGTACCTAATTCAAATCTTTCAAGTAATTTCCTATACTCTTTTCTTGATTTTCGTTCATTATAAATTGATATTGTGTATGTTGCAAAAGATGCTAAAAATATAAATATAAATATTGTAATAATTCCTACTAAAGGATCTCTATAATCAAATATTAAATCATCTGCCATTTTACTTAAACCTATACGAATTTAATTTAAATATCGTCTCTTCAGAAACATTGAGCATTGAGATGTTAAGACTTTTATACTCCAAATTATCAGAGTTTAGAAGTAATTTATCGTAAATTTCTCCATATGGATAGATACTAAAAAATAAAAATTCTTTTGTATTAATCTCTTTTCCTAGTTCGGCAAACCATGTTGATAAAAGGGAAAAACATAACATCGATGGATTAAATTTTGTATTATTTTTCAGTAATTGAGTTATACTTTTATTGATATATTGATATGTTTTTAGAATCATTGAAATTCTTGAAACTTTTTTATTTCGTAAATAATAATCAATAGGTTGAACAGAAACATTAATTGCTTTGTGTAATTGTAAAATACGGGTATCTATAAAATCTTTTAGAGATACAGAAAGATCAAAGACATTATCTTTATTATCCCTATAAGAGTCAATTAAATCCCTACAAAACAACAATAATGCTTCAGTTTTTACTTTAGATGAATTTACAATCATAAATTAATAATACAACCTAATTAAAAATGAAATAAAATCTTTTTCTACTGTTTTATCATCTATAGTTTCATTTTCATGAACAGATTTTTGAACTAACATTTCCATTTGAGATTCTAAATACTCTACATCTCTTGGAGAGAGTTTATTAATATTTGTAACAAGTTTTTGCTTTACTTCATAAGAATCAAGTTCCTCTTTTTGAGCAATTCCAAATGCTATGTTATCTAGAGTAGTGATAATATGAGATGGAAGATTATTAAAGTGTGGTGCACTTGACTGTGACGCTAATTGCTGTTGTAAAAGTTGTTCGTGTAAAATAATATATCCTTTCTATTTAAAAACTATTTGATATAACTAATGCTAAGACTGTTAATAAAACTATTCCAGCACTTTTATTATACAATTTGTTAGCTGTGATAAATACTAACATCACTGAAACTATTAATGCGGCAATGATATCAAAGAAATTTACATTCAAATCTACATTAAGTGGATTTATAATTGAACTAAGTCCTAAAACCATTGTAAAATTAGCAACATTACTACCTATGATCGCCCCAATTGCCATATCTGCATTGTTCGCACGTGCTGCTTTAATAGCAACTGTAAGTTCAGGTAAACTCGTACCAAATGCCACTAGAAATAATCCTATTAACCATTCACTTACACCAAAATCTCTAGCGATATTTCCTGCACTATCTATTGCAAAATCTGCACCACCTACTACAAATACAAATCCTATTAAAAGTAATCCCAAAGTTTTTGCCCAAGCAAACTTCTCTTTGTCTTCATCTTCTTCTACCTCTTCTACTTGATTACTTTGAATTAAAAAGATTAAATAAGCAGCCATTAACAGTAAAAATAAAAATCCATCCAACATACTTAGTTTTCCATCAATACTCATCAAAATAAATATCAAAATAGGAAATAAAGACCATGCTGAATCCATTGCGAATAGATCTCTTTTTGGTGATATTTTCTTAGCTATTAAAAATACAAAACCAAGTACTAAAGAGATATTAAAAATAGTACTTCCAATTACATTAGCAACAGCAATATCACCACTTCCTTGTATTGAAGCACTCATACTTACCGCCATTTCAGGTAAACTTGTACCTAAGGCTACTAGTGTTGCACCTATAATAAAAGGTGAAATATCAAAATGTAATGCAATTTTTTCACTCTCTTCAATTATAAAATCGGCTCCATATATTAAAGCACTCATCGCAACTATAAAAATCAATATATCCATTATTTACCTATTCCTCGCTTGTTCTAATTATTAAACTTTTTGGAAGATTGTACTTTGTTATCAACTCTTCCTCTTTATCTCTATGTTCACCATTATCAACTTCGTGATCATATCCTAATAGATGTAACATCCCATGTATAAAAAGTAATATGAATTCATCTTGAAAACTATGATTATATAGCTTAGATTTTTCTTCAACAAAATCTGAAGAAATAACAATAGAACCCAATGGAGTATTTGGCATATTATCATATGGGAAACTCAGTACATCAGTCGGTTTATCTATACCTCTTGTAGTAAGATTTATCTCTTGCATCTCTTCATTATCTGTAAAAATCAATTCTATTTCTTGTTCACTTAGAGATAATAATATCTCATCTACAAGCGTTAAATCTATTTCATTTTCTGTGTTATTTTCAAATACAATATTTGACACTATTATGACCTTTATCTCTTTTATTTTATATCATAATATCCAAAATTGACTAAATATTTACATTGATATATTTTCTAAATATTCTAACTCTTCACCAGAAAATATTATTGCATCTACACAATAGGAAACATCAAGATTTTTATGTTTTAAATATAATTCGATACTTCGATAAAGTTTATAAAGTTTTTGTTGTGTTATATTATAAACTGCTTCAAAATTCTTGCCACTTTTTACTTCAATAAAATGATATACATCACCTTTTTGCGCAATTATATCTATCTCTCCTAATTTCTTCGCAAAATAATTAATTTCTTTTATTTCAAAACTATTTCTAGTGAGATAGTCAATTGCCTTTAGTTCAAAGTATTTACCTGTATTTGTTGTATTAATTTTAGTTTCCATTTGTTAAAATACTATCTTAATTTAATTTATAAGGATATTTATGGATTTAGCTTTTACGTTAAAAAAAATAATCAGTGCATCTATAATGCCATTAAGCATTACTTTATTTATACTTTTTTTAGGATTATTATTTTTAAACGACAATAACATAAAAAAAGCAAAACTATATATATCAATAGGATTTATATCCCTTATTCTTATATCATATCAACCAATTTCAAATACTCTTCTTGAACCACTTGAAACAAATTATTCCAAACTAACAGATATTCCCCAAGGTGTAAATCATATTTTACTCTTAGGTGGTAATATAGAGAAAAGAGGATGGGAAGCATTACGTCTTTATTATAAAATCGAAAATGCTAAAATTATCACATCTGGATATAAAGGGGACAAAAAAATTCCAGAAGCAATAACTACAGCAAAACTTTTTGAAGAACTTGGTATTCCAAAAGAGGATATAATTATCCACTCAAAACCAAAAGATACAAAAGAAGAAGCAATAGAAACAAAAAAACTATTAGGAGATAATCCATTTATATTAGTTACTTCAGGCTATCATATGACTAGGGCTATGGCAATATTTCAAAAAGAGGGACTTAACCCTATACCTGCACCCACAGATATTAGATCTGAGGAAAATAAATACACATCTATTCCTAAAGGGAGAAATTTGTTAAGTACTGAAATTGCTTTGCATGAATACATAGGTATTATCTGGGCTAAAATAAAAGGTCAAATATGAGTTCTGTTCAAGAACAATTTTCAAAATATGCCCAAGAATATAATTCAAATAATATAATTCAACAAATTGTTTCTAAAGCTTTAGTTAGAGATATAGAAGGTAACCCAAAAAAAATATTAGAATTAGGCTGTGGTTCAGGACAAGTATTTAAAAATATCAATTTCCCCTTTGAGTATTATAAAGCTATAGATTTTTCTTCTGAGATGTGTAAAATTCATCCTAAACATCAAAATTTAGAGATTTTTGCACTAGATTTTGATACAGAGGCATTTCATGAAAATATAAAAAATGAACAATACGATTTAATTTTGTCATCTTCCGCCTTGCAATGGTCAAAAAATTTAACAAAAATAGTTCAAAGTCTTGCTAAGGCTTCAAATTCAATCAATATGGTCTTATTTACCTCAAATACTTTCAAAACTATTTTTGATATAACAAATACAACTTCTCCAATTTTAGATTTAAAAGAGATTAAAAAAAGTTTCAATAAATTTTATAGGTGCGAATATGAAGTTTTAAACTATAAACTAGAGTTTGAAAATAAAAAAGATTTATTTAATTATATAAAAAATTCAGGAGTAAGTGGAGATAAAAAGTCACTTTCATTTGAAAAAGCAAAACATCTTTACAAAAACTATAATTTAGGTTATTTAGAATTTGAAGTTGTTTTTATAAAAGGACTGAAGTGTTAGTACATATATGTTGTAGTGTAGATAGTCACTA
>Ga0193963_1001874_pt1 | contig 10171 bp, 8 predicted proteins | sample FB_6_MG_FD_140359 | JGI IMG/M metagenome (GOLD analysis project Ga0193963, IMG submission 140359) | Microbial mat bacterial communities from the Broadkill River, Lewes, Delaware, United States - FB_6_MG | ecosystem: Environmental > Aquatic > Freshwater > River > Microbial mats | place: USA...
AGCAGGAAGTGGAAAAACTTTACTTGCACTAAGTGGAGCATTAAAGCTAGTAAGACAAAAATATTTTCAAAGAATAATATATATTAGAAACTCTATAGAATCATTAGATAAAGGAGAGGATGTTGGATACCTTCCAGGATATGAAGAAAAGTTTAAAATATACAATCATCCACTAATGGATAGCCTTGATTATATAATAAGAAGTGAGTACAAGAAAAAAAGAGCAAATAAAAGAAACGGTGAAAATATTGCTGAATTAGATGATCAAGAAGTAACACAAAGAATAGAACAAATGGTACAAAACTATGGAATAGAAACTATGTGGGTTGGAGAGATGAGAGGAAGAACTCTATCTAATGCTTTTGTAATTATTGATGAGGCACAAAACATGTCAAACAAAACTATGCAAATGGTTCTATCACGAATTGATAATACATGTAAAGTTGTGATTCTAGGAAGTAACAAACAAATAGATAATTTCTATGTAAATAAGCATACAAATTCATTGACAACATTGTTAAAATCTACAAAAGAAAAAAATGAATTAGTAAATAGTTTTGCAATAAAACTACAAAAAGTATTAAGAGGTCCAATTACTGAATGGGCAGAACAAATTTTCACTACAAACAATAAGTAAACTTCAATAATATTAATCTTTTTATCTTTACATATTTATATATGTAAAGATAAAGGTAAAGCTCTACATATCTACTAAAAATAATAAAAATAAAATACCAGCAATAATTTTGCCTAAACAAAATAGTATGGAGAACAAACTCCAAAAAATAGGCTAAAATCTAGCTAATAAATCAAAGATGTATTAATAAACTAAAACATTTACATTTCTAAGTACTAACCTTAATATAAATAAAAAACTGTAAAAAACTAAAGTAATTAAATAAAACAATAAACAAACTTTATAAATATAGTTAATAATACTACGTAAAATAAAGAGTATCTTAATACGTAAATAAACAAAATCTATTTTTATTTATATAAAATTATATATTACAATTATCTATTAAGTAAAAAATTATAAAAACATAAAATATTACATAATATATACTGTAAATAAAATATTTTAATAAAGTATATAATACTTTCAAAGGCTATATATAAGGTCTTTAAGTATTTGTAAGATAACTTAGATAATAATAAAATCAAAAGAACTTAATATTACTTGACATAAAGTCCAAAAACGTATTATAATACATATTATAATACGTATAGGAGCTACTGTGAATCCACTACAATACACATCAGAAGAAATGTTCTCATCAACTGAACTTATTAGAAAGAGCAAAATGGTTTTTGACAAGTTACAAAAAGAAGAAATAGAAAAAGCTATAATCTTAAGAGATGGAAAACCAAGTTTTATGCTTTTAGGTTTTAGACAATATGAAGAGATAATGAGTGAATATATTGCATTAAAAGAAATGTTAAATAGTCAATCTCCAAAAAAAGAAGAACTAAATCCAAAAGAAATTGAAAAAAATATAGATCCTATATTAGAAGAAGAGATTCTTAACGATAGTTTAGATGATGATTTTGAAACTGCATTAGCGCAAATTGATGAACTTGATTTAGATACTTTAGATGAAGAAAGTAAAAAGATAGAAAAAACTGAAGATATTAATTCAAAAGAAGCATTGAAAGAATTTTGGGAATAAAATGATAGACGTTCTAATAATTGGCTCTGGAGGAGCAGGATTAACTGCTGCTTTAAATGCAAAAAAAGAAGGTGCAAATGTCTTAGTTCTATCTAAAACATATCCTACCCATTCTCAAACTTGTCAAGCGCAAGGGGGAATTAATGCCGTACTAGAAGAAACAAATGAAGATTCTGTAGAAAACTTTATACATGATACATATAAAGCATCACATAAATTAGGGAATATAAATAATATTGAGTATTTTTGTAAAAACTCTAAAGATACTATTAACTGGTTAAATGATATCGGTGTTCCCTTTAGTAGAAATAGCGAGTCTAAAATTTCTCAAAGGAAATTTGGAGGAACAAAAGCAAAAAGAACTTGTTATAGTTCTGATTATACAGGTCTTAAAATACTTCATACTTTATATGATCAATGCATAAAAGAAGAAGTAAAATTCTATAATGAATATCAATTATTGAACTTGATAACAGAAAAAAATAAAGTTATTGGAATAACTGCATTAAATATACACGATTCTAAAGTAATTGAAATAAAAGCAAAAACTGTAGTTTTAGCAACAGGTGGTTATGCAGGACTCTATAATGGATTTACAACAAATTCATATGCATCAACAGGTGATGGAATTGCACGTGCATTAGATGCTGGAGCAAAAATATCAAATATGGAGTTTATACAATTTCATCCAACTGCACTTGAAAATAAAAATATACTAATAAGTGAGAGTGCAAGAGGAGAAGGTGGATATTTAGTAGATAGTGATGGAAACAGATTTATTGACGAACTAAAACCAAGAGATGAAGTTGCTCGAGCTATATATATAAAATATGAAGAAGGGAAGAAAGTCTACCTAGATTTAAGGCATTTAGGATTAGATAAAATAAATGAATCTATGCCACAAGAAAGAAGACTCGTACAAGAGTTTATGCAACTTAAAATGGAACAAGACCTAATTCCAATAAATCCTTCAGCACACTATAGTATGGGAGGGGTAATAACTAATGAAAAAGCAGAAAGTTCTTTAGAAAACCTCTTTGCTTGTGGAGAATGTAGTCAAAGTGGAATACATGGGGCAAATAGACTAGGCGGAAACTCATTATTAGAAATAATTACTTTTGGTAAGCTTGCAGGGAAGAATGCAGCAATAAAAGCTAATAAGATGGATTCAATAGTAGAAACAGAAACAGAACAATTTGCAATTGATAAAAAATATATTAGAGAAATATTTACAAATGAATCAAACATAAATTTTTATAAGAGAAAAAAAGAACTAGGCAAACTATTTTTCAAAAATGTAGGACTTTTTAGAGAAGAGAAATCAATGTTAGATTTATTAGAAAAAGTAAAAAAATGGAAAGAAGAGTTAACTTCAATAGGGATAAATGACAAAAGTAAGTTTTTTAATAAGAATCTAACAGATTTAATTGAATATAAAAATATGATTGAATTAGCCCATGTAATATTGATAAGTACTATAAACAGAAAAGAAAGTAGGGGTGCACACTTTAGAGTTGATTTTAGTGATGAAAATAAAGATTATGATAAAAATAGTATTGTATCTATGCATAATGGTTCACTTAATATAAAATTTGAGGATATAAAATGAAATTAAAAATTAAAAGATTTGATTTAGAAAAAAAACCTCATTCTAAAATAGATGAATTTGAAGTCAATAATAATACCATACTAAGTGCAATGATAGAAATAAAGACAGAAAAAGATAACACACTAACATATAGATGTGGCTGTAGAACGGGTGTTTGTGGTAGTTGTTCAATTAGGGTAAATGGAATTGAACAACTAGCTTGCAAAATACAATTAAAAGACAATGACTTAATTGAGCCAATTAACAACTCAAAAGTTTTAAGAGATTTAGTTGTAGATTTGTCACAAGAAGAGAGCCTTTTAAAAAATAGTAAAACATATTTAAAAAAATTAAGTAATGAAGAAATTACTACAAAAGATGAAAAACTAATTGATATACAAAGTAACTGTATACTTTGTCAAAGTTGTTTTAGTTCTTGTCCTATATATGAAGTTAATAAAGAGTTTTTAGGACCTTATGCACTAACAAGAGCGTTAAGATACGTAAATGATAAAAAAGAGACTAATTCTATAGAAACTATAGCCTCAATACAAGATAATGGCATATGGGACTGTACACTTTGTGGTAACTGTACAATGGTTTGCCCACAATTTATAGATCCCAAAACAGATATAATGAATTTAAGAATTAAGTCTGTTCAAGTAGGATTTGAAGACAAGAGTCTCGCTCAATTTAATCAAAGTTTTGATTCGAATTACGATAATGGGTTTGATACTGGATTTAATCCATCTGGAGGATTTAACCCTAACAGATTCTAAGGTTTCTCCAAAAGGAGAAAACCTTATTATTTTAGATTATCTTTTAAGTAAAGGAAATCTGACATTTCAGTCCATGCTCTAGCTTTTTTCATATAAGCAGTTTGATGTTCTAAAATCTCTTTTAACTCTGGAGATTTTGCAGATAATTCAGCTCTTAGTTCTGAGTTAGCCTTTTTCATAGCATCCATAATCTCTTTTGAAAATGTTTTTATCTTAATATTTGGATACTCTGAACTCATTTTTGCCCATGCATTTGCATTCATATCATAATTTTGTGAATACATGTCATAAGCTGCAACTCTCATAGCAACAGTAAGAATCTCTTGTAAATGCTTAGGTAATTTATTAAAAGACTTATTACTGATTAAAAATTGCATTTCAGATGCTGGTTCATGCCATCCTGTATAATAAAAAGGTGCAATCTTTTGGAATCCCATTTTAATATCCATTCCAGGTCCAACCCACTCTAATGCATCAATTGTATTTCTGTCTAAAGCAGTATATAATTCACCAGGTGCAATGTTTGTTACTTGAACACCAAGTTTTGCCATAACTTCACCTGCAAATCCAGGGATTCTCATTTTAAGACCTTTTAAATCATCTAAAGTCTTAATCTCTTTTCTAAACCATCCACCCATTTGTACACCAGTGCTTCCACCAGGAAATGACATAACGCCATGTTTAGAATAAACTTTTTGCATCAATTCTAATCCACCACCTTGATAGAACCATGCATATTGCTCAGGAGAAGTCATACCAAATGGCATAGAAGTAAATGGTAATGCTGCAATATCTTTTCCTTTCCAATAATAAGAAGCAGAATGTCCCATATCATACTGGCCACCTTTAACCATATCTAGAATACCTAACGGTGCTTTATGCTTATTAGAAGCATCTACCCTAATTTTAAGTTGACCATTTGACATTGCCTCTGCAAGTTTTGCCATATTTTTTGCAGAATCAATTAGTGGAGTTGCAGTTGGTCCCCATGTAGTAGCCATTTTAAGCTTGTAAACTTTGGCTGCATACGAAGAAGACAGTACTAATGACGTAAGTAATGTAAGTTTTAATAAAAATTTCATCTTTCCCTTTTTCCTTGTGTTAGTATGATGCAAAACATCTAAGAGAAAAAGTTTATCGTAAAGTGGATAAAAGTTATTTATATATTAATTATAGAAAAGTACTTTTAGGATACTTTAAAGTTAAGATTTATTTTTTTATTGAAATAAAAAAATAAATAAAATAATAATATAAAAAAATTAATAAATAGTGTTTTTTAGTACTATGTTAATTTAATTTAATTATATATTTAAAGAAAAAATAAATAGTTTTATTCTTAATAATACAAATTATGTAGAAAAAAATTAATTTTTGTATCATCTAAAGAATAATATGATTTTTAATTTATGGTGTTCGGGAGAAGATTTGAACTTCCGACCACTACGATGTCAACGTAGGGCTCTACCCCTGAGCTACCCGAACATAGAAAAGATACAGTAATAATAAATTATAAATAAGAGCTAATTTAAATATTTATTAAACATTTAAATCATGTAGTTCTCTAAAAAGAAAAGCCTCAACAACTTCATCAATACTTCTTTGAACAGGAGCAACTAAAACCATAATATTTTCTTCAATAAATTGCCATACGTATTCTTGTTCATTTATAACAACAACTGTTTCAACCCAACAACTGATATCATTTCTATCTTTATAAAAAGTACAATTTGAGATTTGTCCCTCTTCTAATTCAATAAAAGCCCAATCATTAGAGTTATCAAGTGTAGTTAAAAGTGCTTCATGTCTTTTATCACTATCCACGGGGATTAATAAATTCATACTATTCCTTTTATATGTTTTTTGAATGATATCTTTTTTGACTTTGATAATCTTTAAAACAATTTATTCATTAGTATTTTAACATCTTATTTATAAATATGTAATTGACAAATTATTAAAATTGATTATAATATAACTAATAAAACAAGGGTTAACATGGAAAAATTTGATTACTATAAATTAAGAGACCTTCTCTCTGCACACTTACAAAAAGAGAATAAAGTAAATATTTATTATCCAAGAGTAGATGCAAATTTAGTAAATGGTAAACCATCATTTAATGCAACATGGTCATGGTGGGCTTTTTTTGGAGGATGGGCTTTTTTCCTTTATAGAAAGATGTATTTAGCTGCAGCAATATTTTTTGTATTAAGTATATTAACAAGCACACTTCCTTTTGGAGGAATTATATTAGGAATTATATCAGGGATTTCGGCATTCTATTTTTATACAATAAAGTTTTCTAATGATCTAGAAAAAAGTGGCTATGAGTCAAGGGATATAGAAGAAGTAAAAAAAGATATGAGGAAACTTGGTGGATACCATAGTTGGGTTACTGTTCTAGCTATTTTATTCTATGGATTGATACTTTTTTTCTTTTCAATAGTTCCGGGAGTATTTGCATTTTCGATATTAATGATTAATTAAAGATAATTTTTTTCATACCATCGTGAAAATATAAAAACAGACCACAAATGCTGTTTAAACTTTCTACTTTTTGACAAATTATATATCTGTTTTAAATACTCTTCATTAAATAAGTTTGTTTCATTATTCACATTCAATATTGTTTCTAATATCGAGTCTTTATATTCTTCATGAATCCACTCATTAAAGGGGCTATTAAAGCCTTTTTTTGTACGATTTATAATTGATTCAGGTATATATTTTGAAGCCACCTTTTTAAGTAAATGTTTATTTGTATTTCCAACTTTTATTTTTGAATCAATTGAAAAAACATAATCTACTAAATTAAAATCTAAAAATGGAGTTCTTACTTCTAATGAATTTCGCATAGAGATTCTATCTACTTTACTCAATAACGCTTCACCTAACCAAATTTTTAAGTCAATATAACTCATCCAATCGACAGGATCTTTTTTTGTATTTTCAGACTTAAAAGTAGGGACTTTTTTAAATAGTTTTTTCTTTTGAATATCAGAATAAACCTCACCAAAAGAGTTGTATAGAGTCTGTTTTTTTACTATTCTTCTTAAATATTCACTCTCTTTTGTGTTATTTTGTAAAGCACTTATAATCGAATTTAAAAAATCATTTTGTCCAGAAGAAAGTGTTTTTTCAAAATCATAATATCTTAGAAATTTAGCATAATTGTCATAACCTAAAAATAACTCATCACTTCCTTCTCCACTTAAAACTGTTTTTATTCCTGATTCATGAATTCTTTTTGTTAAGATATTTAATGGGATAGCTGCACTATCTGCATGGGGTTCTTCTAAAGCAGTCAAAGTATCTTCAAAATAATCAATAAAATCTTTTTTACCAATAGTTACAGGATTATGATTCGAATTTATATGTTCTGCAGTAATTTTTGCATAATCTAATTCACAATAATTTTTGTATTCATCATATCCAATTGAGAAAGTGTTTATTTTTTTTCCACTAATTTTTGAATATAGTGCAGAAATTAAAGAACTATCAATTCCGCCACTAAGTAAACTTCCAACTTCAACATCTCCAATAAGTCTACTCTCTACACTTTTAATAAGAATATCTTCTATACCTTTTAGTGCTGATTCTTCATCTTTTATTTTTTTGTATGTATTTATTTTATAAAACTTCTTCTTCTTTAAGTCATTACCTTTCATAATAAAATAAGTAGACGCTTCTAGCGCCTCAATATCTTTATAAAAGGTATTATCGCCCAAACTTACAAAATACTGCATATATTGAGATAAAGCTACTTTATTTAAACCTGGTGTTGTGCCTAATATTTTTATTATTGAAGTAATAGAACTAGAAAAAATAAACTTATTATTCTGAAAATAGTAAAAAAATGGTTTTTTACCATATCTATCTCTTGCACAAAAATATAAATCTTTTTTCATATCATAAAGACAAAAAGAGAACATACCATTTAATTTATTTAAAAAACTTTCTTGGTACTTCTGATAAAGTCTAATTATAACTTCTGTATCTGATGCTGTTTTACAATTAAGGTTTTCACTCTTATTTAATTCTCTAAAATTATAAATTTCTCCATTAAAAACTATCAAAATATCATCAAAAATCATAGGTTGATTTGCTTCATCATCTAAGTCTATAATAGAAAGTCTTGTATGACCAAACTCTTTATTTCCAATTTTTATTGAATGATTAAAATCAGGGCCCCTGTTATTTAGATGGACTAAAGCATCTTTAAAACTATTTGATAAAAAATTAGTTCCTAAAATTCCACACATATTTATATTCCAAAAAATTTATTTATGATTAATATGTAAAAGTAAATCAACCCAATAAATACAAAAGAGCTAATCAAAACAGAAAATGTAGTATCAATTGGTTTACAGTTGTATAAAGAAGCTAAGTTTACATTATTAACAGCTAGAGGAACTATTAGTTCAAGAAAAATTATTGCTCCAATAAAAGGATCAATATCAAAATACAAAATTGTATAAAGTCCAATAATTGGGAGAACAATATGTTTAAATAGAGCAATGTTTAATGAAAGTTTCCAATTTGCTGTCTTTATTCTTACTTGTGACATAAAAACACCAAAAATAACTAACTGCATGACAATAGCCGCATAAGCTCCCATAGTGAATACTTTATCAAAATCATCACTTAGCTTAAACCCAAAAGAATTAAAGCTTAGAGCAGCAATTGCGAACCACATAGCAGGTATTTTAAATATTTCCTTTAGAGCATCAGTAAATTTAAACTTATCACCAGCAAAAAAATAGACTGAAAATATATAAATAAAGAATACATTAGCAATATTTAAGATAGAAGTATAAGGAACCGAAGCTACTCCAAAGAGAGCTATTCCTAATGGAATTCCAAGATTACCAGTATTTCCAACTAAAGATGAAGCCATAAAAATCGACTCATCTTGTTTATCTGTAAATACTTTTTTTGCATAAAAAAAAGCAATAAAAAGAGAGATAAATATAGCAATAAAATATATAAAAGGTGAAGTTATAAACTCAGCATTTACAGGAGCTCTTGTTAAGCCCCAAAAAATTAAAATAGGCTGTAAAAAATATAAATTTAATAATACAAAACTCTTCTCATTTACTTCATCTTTAAATACTCTTTTAAAAGTAAATCCAATGATAATAAAAAGATAGATTGTAGCGACAGAAATAAGTGCTTCTATGTAAATTCCTTTAAAAAAAGGAATTTTAACATAGAATAGTAGTTTGTAAGCTTTTAAATAAGATTTATGACATTACACCTTTAATCATAAAGAAAACAGCAGCAGATAAACAAGCAGCAGCAGGAACAGTAATAACCCATGCAGCAATGATTTTCTTAACTGCATCTCTTTTTACATATTTAACACCTTTTGCAGCTTTAAAATCTTTTTTCTCTTGTTTTACAAGTTCAACTTTATCCTCTATTATTTTATAAAGTTCCGCAATTCTTATATAATCTGATTTACTTTTTTTCTCTAAATCTTCTAACTTATTTAACTCTTCTTGATAAGCATCTAATTGCTTTTTATCTTTTTTAAATTTTTTTCTTGTATCTGAAATAAATTTTGCTTCACTTGAGTCTAAATATTCTCTTAAGAATCCAACACCAAATACTCCACCAACTGCAATATGAGTTGAAGAAACAGGAAGTCCAAGTTGAGAAGCGATAATAACTGTAATAGCTGCAGCCATAGCAATAGAAAAGGCTCTAACTTGATCAAGTTCAGTAATCTCAGAACCTACTGTTTTAATAAGTTTTGGTCCATATAATGCAAGACCAACTGCAATACCTATAGCTCCAACAGCCATAACCCAAAATGGAATATCAACTTTATTAGAAATTTCAGAACTCATAATTGCATCATTAATTGCGGCAAGTGGTCCAATTGCATTTGCAACATCATTTGCACCATGAGCAAAAGATAATAATGCAGCGGCAAAAATTAAAGGAATTGTAAATAATGAGTTAACACCAATTCTAGTATTCTCAATCTTATCAGCAGCCTTTGCAACTAACGGCTTTACAAGTACATAAGCAATAACAGCAATTACTACCGCAATACCAGCAGCAGTAAAGAAATCAAGTTTAATGATTTTCTTAATACCTTTTAAAATAAGATAAGTTGAAAATGCCCA
>Ga0193963_1001876_pt1 | contig 10171 bp, 3 predicted proteins | sample FB_6_MG_FD_140359 | JGI IMG/M metagenome (GOLD analysis project Ga0193963, IMG submission 140359) | Microbial mat bacterial communities from the Broadkill River, Lewes, Delaware, United States - FB_6_MG | ecosystem: Environmental > Aquatic > Freshwater > River > Microbial mats | place: USA...
ACGTAGCATAAATTATAAATTGTATAAAAACGTTTATAAAACGTTAATAAAACACGCTACGTAGCAAGCTATTTTTTAGTAATGATTAAAAAAGTCATGCTACGTAGCATAAACTATAAAATGTTATAAAACACCACACTTAGCGACGTGTTTTTTTTGATTTTTATTAATCACGCAATGCTACGTAGCATAAATTATAAATTTTATAAAAATAAATTTATTGCACGTTTAAAACACCACCTGTAGCGACGTGTTTTTACTGTTTTATTAAAAGCAAGTGTTTAAGTGCGATAAATAATAAATCATTTAAAACACCACCTGTAGCGGCGTGTTTTTATTGTTTTTTATAAAACACGCAATGTTACGTAGCGTAAATTATACACACGTTATAACTTTTTATAAAACATTAATAAAACGCGCTACGTAGCCTAGGGTTTTTAACGACACCTTTAATAATACGTGTTTAAGTGCGATAAATTATAACTTTTATAAAAACGTTTAGAAACGTTTAATAAAACATGCTTCTCAGCAAAGGATTTTATGTTATAAATTTTTATAAGTCGCTGAGTGCGGTAAATAATAACATTTATAAAACGTGTGTAATAAAGTGCATAGTTTACCGGCTGTAAAAGCGCATACGTAACCTTTCCTACAAAATAAGTTTTTATAAAAAGTTAAAACATGAAAAATTAAAAAAACAAAAAATAAAATTTTTTAAAAAAGTATAAAATTTATTTGCTTATATTTTCAAAAAATATCATAAAAATTAAACAAGACGTTAATAAAATGTTATATACGTTTTTTATAAATAAACTGTAAATACACTACGTATAATCTATTATGTTAACTACGCCTTTTTATAATTAACAGCTACACAGTATATAGTTACATGTAATGCCTAGTTTACGTAAAATGCATTATACGGATGTTTACTTGTAAAATGTACGTTTTTAACTGGAACGAATACTATACGTAAAACAGCGGTGATACGTACTAGAATACAGGCAGCAATTATAGCGTTTTACGCTTTTCTAATTACTTTACGCTGAATCCGGTACATGCAACATTAATAGCACCCTGGGTATTACTGTATGTGTGCATGCACAAAACATTTACGTCACAATATAAAAAACAACACATAATTTATACATACTAGTGTGGTATTACTTTAGACAAATTAAATGCATTTGTATTCGGTAATAATATATTTCGTTTGTATGAATTGGGTATAGCAATTTACATTGTGCAAGCATAAATAGGAAAGGTTATCACATAATAGGTTAACATACATATAAGGCCTAACATAATACATACGTATGTTAGTATTAATATATGGATGTACAGGAGAGTACCTTTCCGTATAAATAAATATACATGCATATACATAACAACAAAAAAACAAAAATAAGCATCACATATATAGTATAATATAAAATGAAATTTGGAACTTACTAACAACAACATAAATTTATGTATTAATACATTACATAAGTACGTTATACGCAAAGTATAATTAACATATTACTGTTATAATGTAATATTATATTATACATTACAGTTAACAGGTACTGTTAATGCCCTTATGTTATTATTAATATTATATAAATTTTTCATAGTGTGATCTCGTGTTGTTGTATACAGTAAATACTGATTATATTAGGAAAGGTTTTTATTACTACACAATGCATGTTGTTACTTGCATATATAATATTATGACACAATATAACATAACACTGATCGTTATGCGTTATTGCAATGCGTTAATACTAATTGTTGGCATTGTGTAGTTTACACTAAGTTTGATACGTATTACAAGTAATAATTTATAATAGTATATCTCTACATGTATTGTACATAACAGTAGGTATTAACATTACGCGTTATCGGTATAGCATTACAGAACCTTTCCTATACATTACAATGCTAGCAACATACATGCTAGCGCATATAAAAAAATAATATAGAAAAAATTATAGTTTACATATTTTTAAAAACTGTGTTAAATTATTCTGTATAGTACACAACATATTCGTACATATAACATAATCCGGGTACATTATTATGTACCATACCAGCCGTGTTGTTCCTGTTTTTATATTTTTTAATAATGTGTATTATTTAAACACATTGTACGTAGTATAACTGTTTCCGTTTATTATAAACGTCTTATGTAAACTTTACTTTTTTAAAATGTACTTATTATGTACTCATGAACCTTTCCCTGTGTAATTAACGTGTAGTAAAACCATTACAAACCATATAATGGAAAACAATTCCGTAGTTTGTAATATACTTCATCTGTTATTATTTTATTATAAATAAAGATACAAGGCTGTTTACTGTAACCGTTCATACAAATAGTTTTTATAAAATTTCTAAAAACAAAACATAAAAAAAATTAATAACATTACTTTTTTTATTATATAAAAGTAGAAACAACATATTAGGAATAAAGTTATATACGTATACGTATTTTAATGTATTCCCTATTATTGTTGTGTGTGTTAAATGGTATGCTACTACAGGCAAGATATATTTTATCAGTTTATAACATATGCATATAACTTGTCGAATACGTACAATACATACAATGTTAATTGTAATTATGTATATACCAGTAGTGTAGAATTATACGTTACGGGCGTAACGTAATCATATTTGTATGTAATTATAGAACCAATACATTATATACGGTTTTATTTGCTTGTTATTTTTTTTGTTGTATATGATAATACGTAACATACCTGAAGAAAGGTGTATTATCGGTTATAACCTTTCCATACATTACTACAATATTAACCTTATTATTATATTAATGTAAATCTATTATTTTAAAAAAAATTAAAACGTAACCTTTCCTATAGGTAACAACTGTAAGTATTTAACGTACGTTGTACTTAACGCAAAATGGTAAACGATAACTCAACAAAACTAGACTCATGTAAAACAGCATACATGTATCGATAGTTTGTAGTTGTAATTTTTAACCTTTCCTGTAGAATGTAATTACATGCAATTCAGCCGAGTTATAATACAAAAGCAAATTGCAAACATACGAATATATATAAGTATGTTATATGTGATACCCGTTGTTTATTAATGAACTACACGTATATAAGTATGTATAATATTTTTTATATACTAACATTTTTTTCGTTTTAATTAATGTTACACATGTAGGATATTAAAACAATAAAAACAAAATAAAAAGTTTATGTTTAGGATATTAACGTACTATAATATAATATAGTGTAATACAGTAAATGTTATACTATTATACATAAAAAAGAGAGTTAGTAATAACCTTTCCAACCACATACTAATATTATTATTGCATATACACAATAATAAAACAAAATGAACAACTAGAATTAACATAACGTGTTTCGCATGTAATACATAACCACATACATATACGCTACCCGCACTCTTTAATAAACGTTATTAAAAAATAAGTTTTATATGTAATAATATATACATGATATATATATATACTTTTATTAAGCTATATGCTTTACAACATAATGTAAAAGGTAATGTGCTAATTTTTCTACAGTGTAAGCGTACTATTAATAATGTAATATGCATTTAACCTTTCCTAAAAAGTGGTGTATTACGCGTATTCACCAAACAAAAAAAACGGAAAGAATAGAATCTCGTACACATTATATGTCTTTCAGTGTTTGTTGTAAAACATTAAATTTTTATACGTTAGGTTGTTAAATAACTTTATTAGTACTTCTTGCAAATATTCTACTCATAATTAGTAATAAATAAACTTTGTTATCCCCGACAGACATACAGTAGTAGATACGTATTAAATAATATGTATAATTTTCAAAATTTTGTTATGTATTACAATAAATACCGTTTTAAATCATTTACGTAATAAATATGTTTCAGTCTACACGTATGAAAGATAAAATTAATTAAACACATACGTAGAACAGTACGTTAAGTTAACATATAATACTATGTTATTTTTTATATTAATTTACTTATCTTTTTGTGATATCCCGTAAAAGTGTTAACAATGTACACGTGGAAAGGTATTATACTACCTGGATATAAATATAAGTAGGTATATACTTTAATATCATATAAAAAAGATTAAGAGCGGCTATATATTTAGTCACAGAAAACCTTTCATAAAATACCATAAGTGTACGTTGTTTACTACACACTCACAAACGTTATCTGTTATGCATAACAACTTATACTAATATCATGCTGTGTTGTTTTATACTTATGTCATTATTATATATATATATATATATATGCCTTACGATAAAGTTTTTAACGTATGCCTGCAATGTGTTATTACTTTGTAATGCTGTATATGCTAGAACCTTTCCATGTAAACTACACACTACACGATTACAAATGCAAAAAACAAATGAATACATACACATTGCGTGAACATTTTTAACAACGTATATAATATACATGTATTTTATTATGTATAACGTCTTATGACCTTGCATTAAAAATTGTAATATGTATATATTACTTACAATAAACATGTTTATTGTAACCGCATATTTGTTACACGTACTTTAATGGTTGTGTTATTGGTTTAAAGTTATAAGTGTATTACTCTACACGTAGGAAAGGTAACGTTTACACTGTGTATGCCCGCATTCACACAGTAATAACTTTTAATGTACGTATTCTACTTTTTACGTGTTTACAAAAAAGTGTATATAGAATAACAGAATTTCATGCATAATTTGATAACACACATCTGTTTTTTTATACATGCTCATATTTAATATCCACATACACAAGTTAACATACTAACATGATACCTTTACTATATGTAATTACATAACATGTTATATACACCACGACATGTATTACTACAATGACGTGTTATATTCTTTATTAAAAAGCTTATATATTAAACGTTGTTAACAACATAATTATGATATGTAATTGATTTATTTAATCTCGGTATATGTTCACATACTGCATTGGTACTATGCAAATACACCTTTCCAAAATAAATATGCATGTAGTGTTTTTAACAAAACAAACAACAACAAAGAATAAATATAACGTTACATATTACAACGTGTAATATACTTATTAACATAAACATGTTAAATACCTAACCCGGTATGTAGTGTATATAATCTATTACGTACAAACTGATTTTAAACATAATAGTATTTATTAGTAATAATACAACAATATTATGTTACTGTTAATACGATGTTTGTTTTCTGCGTGATTTGTTTTTAATGTAGTACGATGTTTACAATTATACAGGAAAGGTTTCATGTATATCACTATATGTTGTAATCCTTAATTACCTTACAACAGATATGTGTATATATATCCGTATATAAATGTTATGTAATACACGTGTTATTGCAGTCGTGTATACCTGTAACATATTATGTACTATTTAAAATACTTAAATTAAAAGTAGTATACTTATTTTTATAAGGACATACTATATTTGTAGCATATGTATTATACACTTATAATTATTTTAACTTTCCCTAGCAGGCATTAAAAAAACATTATAATAATACCATGTAAGATTATGTTTATACCCTGTACAAATATTTATATTAACGTATTATTATCAGGTGAAAGTTTTTTCACAATAAGCAGTAACGCTAACTAACTACACCTTTCCTGTTATACATTGTATACTAACATATAATAAACATCAAAACAAATCTATAATAAAAACATAATATATCATGATAGATTTACGTTGTTGTGTATCTATGTTTTCGTACATTCCGTATATTACGTATAATTTAATTATAATAATGTATAATGTAATGTAATGTTACGTAAATTTTATATATGCATATTGTTAACTTAACAATGCGTTTAGTAATACTAACATTTTTTTTGTAATGTTTACATTCCGCGTGTAACACTTTTTTCAGGAAAGGTACATTACATATATGAAATACAACGTAATAAACAAACGTGTGTATTTAATAGCATGCTGTAATTAAATTACGTTTATTTTTAATATACGTTTCTATTATGTGCATATATGTATTAAAGGTAAGAACGATATTACATTATAGTAAGTTACACAGTGTTACCAAGTATATGCCGTAAATTAATAACATTACTTAACCATGTAATTTATGTCGTACATCCCATGTTTTGTTTGTGTAGTGTTACATATTTTTATAGGAAAGGTTACGCTCATAACTAACGTTATAATAAACGTTATCCTATATATAACGTGTATTAATAATTAATATTAATTATGTGTAGTTATCAATTAAAAGACTATGAACAATTACAAAACCCAAACTCAATAACAGTATACAGTAAACAAATCTAAGTGTATTACAGTACACAAAAAATGTAAAGTTATACATCGCTACTGTATGCAAAATTAACGTATTAAATAAAATAAAATGTATTTATGTACTTATATTAATTACAGTATACTACCAGATTAGTAGTATACTATCAGTAACACTTACACCTTTCCTATAAAGTGTATTACAATTAGTTACTAAATCTCACGTTCTATTACATACAACATTTTAAGGACGTTAAATAGCATAAGGGACCTTACAGCACACGTATAAAGTTATCACTTTACGTATGCGTTTACGTAATGTTAACCACATGTTCGTCCTGAAAGGTATCATTCATTAAATACTACATGATATATATTAAAAAAAAAAGTTACGACGTGAACGTAACTGCACAAATATATTTGTATACGTTTAAAACAACAACCTGCATATTACGTACCCGGTTGGGTTATGTTAAATAACTCACAGTATTAGTATAACATAAAAACGGAAAGCATGTTGTACGTTTATTATAATATTACTATATGCAAAACTATTAATATATAATTTAAAAAAATAAAGTATTTAACACAATCGTTTATGATGTATATAATATGTATATAACACATAGTCATTATGCATAGCAAAAAATTATTATTATGGTATTACATAAAATATATTTAAACCTATGTTATTGATGTCAAATATATTTTCATCCAGGTGTTTATAGTTAACATACTTGTAATATAGGAAAGGTTATAAAGCATACTGTTACGCCAAGTGCGTTGTGTATGTGTAATACTTATTCTTTTGTAATATACCTTTCATGTACTAAATAAATAATGTGATGTTACGTAATTTCAACAAACATAGTAATAATTACATGTCGTGTACTTAAGATATGTACAACATTTTATATTATGCAGGTTACGTATTAATAAACTGCACTATCTGACTTACGTACCATAAAAATGAAAAACGCGTATACATTAGATACTACACGTAACTCACGTAGTTAGTTGTACACGATTGTGAGTTATTATTTTATACATTACGGAAAGGTACATGGTGTTAATAAACCTCGCATGCATAATTTTTTAAAAGCACTGCGTATCTGTATATGTGTAATACTATTATAATGTTATTACGCAGTTATTATATGTTAATGTAAGATACATATAGTTTATACACTATTATATTTGATGTACATGTGGCAGGTTGTTGATTTTTTTAAGTACACATATTTATATTTATACGGAAAGATACTTGGCATGTATACGTAATAAATAGGTTAATACAACTACACACATTATGTATACACATATTTAATCCATGTGCAATTATAGTGATAGTACATAACAAACCTGTTATGCTTAGTAATGCTTTTACGGTTGATATACAACCGCTATATGTAATTATTATATACAGGAAAGGTGTTATGTGTATTCTACGTTAATATGTTAACGTTTGTTTTAATAAACTACACCTTTCCTAGGATGTTTATAACTGCATTGTATCCGTAAAACATATACAAAAAAAATTAGATAATATATATAGTACCACAACTTTTATGTGTGTATATATTTATGTTGTATACTTACTACAGTTATGTTTTATGTGTTTCGTCTTCCTGTAAGTATACTTATACACCCTGTGAGGGTATCATAAAAATAAATAAAATTAATTTATTTATTACAATATGTTAAACGTATTACATTAAACTTAATGTAGTATAAGTTACGTACGTAACGTACAGGGTTATTTAATACGTATCTAAAAATTATTATAACTTTTTAAAGCATACACATTTAAAAACTGTAATCACCTACAACATAACTTGTTATATGGTTTGTGTTTACATCATCTATGTTGTTGTGTATCTACTTGGAAAGGTATATAACAATACATTCAATTATTTACAACTGTATACAACTTGTAAATATTAAATGCCTTACTACGTTTTTATGTTTGTGTGCAGGTTGCGTACGTTAAAATTATATTACCAGGAAAGGTATTAGTATGTAACAACATGTATGTAACGTATAGTATTACGTACCGTGTGTAATGTCATTACTCCAGGAAAGACAGTTCATACTATTAACGTACGGTGTACAATTACAATAATGTATACCTAGTGTAAGGTTATCATATGCATGTTACACGTAAGCCATGTAACGTAGTTGTCTTTCCTTTTTAATACAATAATATTAACAACGGTTAATCACAAAAAAATAAGAAAAGAAATATAACTTAATTATACATAATATACAATACTTTAATGTACGATAATAATCGTATGCGTTCATGTATTTTACACGTTATATATTAAAACCTTTCATAAAGTACATACCTGTAATACATATTTTAAAACCATATAATCACAATTAAAATATAGTATGACTAATGTACATGCAGTTATAGTACACGGTTACCGTTGCGTAAAACTTTCATACAAGAGTAATTCAGTACAAACGTAATATTTAATGTTCAAATACAATACGTGGCAATGTGTTTACATAGGTGTGAAATCTATAAAGTTATCATGTAGTGTATTAGTGCTAAACGTCTTTAAACAATACTATTAAGCTTTTATCAACAGACGGTGTATTACAATACGTATCATATAAGGCTTACATAATGTATCTTTATATGTAGTAAGTATCTACAAAAATGTATAGGACACTTACAAAAAAATAATGCAAAAAAAAATGTGTGGTGTTCTACTAAAAATCATTTTTAATTTTTTGTAATATTCTTCACAAGTAAAAAAATAAAGTTTATAAATTTTTTTTTTAGTTTTTATTTTTTTAATTATTGCGTATTTGTATAATTTATAAAAAAGTATGTTTAGGAAAGGTAATAAACACACGTGTACAGCCGGTAAATCATATACTTTACTATACACGTTTTATAAATGTTATTATTTACCGCACTCAGCGGCTTATAAAAATTTATAACATAAAATCCTTTGCTGAGAAGCATGTTTTATTAAACAGTTATAAACGTTTTTATAAAAGTTATAGCTTACCACACTTAAACGTGTATTGTTCCAGGTATCATGAAAAACCCTCGTCTACGTAGCGCGTTTTATTAACGGGTTATAAAAAGTTATAATATGTTTATAATTTACGCTACGTAGCATTGCGTGTTTTATAAAAAACAATAAAAACACGTCGCTACAAGTGGTATTTTAAGTGATTTATTATTTATAGCACTTAAACACTTGTTTTTAATAAAACAGTAAAAACACGTCGCTACAGGTGGTGTTTTAAACGCGCAATAAATTTATTTTTATAAAAATTATAATTTATGCTACGTAGCATTGCGTGATGATTAAAAATCACAAAAAACACGTCGTTAAGTGCGGTGTTTTATAACATTTTATAGTTTATGCTACGTAGCATGACTTTTTTAATCATTCATAAAAAATAGCCTGCTACGTAGCGTGTTTTATTAACGCTTTATAAACGTTTTTATAAAATTTATAGTTTATGCTACGTATCATTGCGTTTTATTAAAAAAAATAAAAATAAGTCGCTGAGAAGCGTGTTTTATTAACGTTATAAACTCATTTTTATAAAATTTATAATTTACCGGCTGTAGCATGACATTTATAAGAACACTTTCAAAAATCCTTTGCTGAGAAGCATGTTTTATGAATCGTTTATAAACGTTTTTATAAAAGTTATAATTTACCGCACTTAAACGCTTATAAAAAAGTATAATATAAAATCCTTTTCTAGGTACGGTGTTTTAAGCGATGCATAAAAATATTTTTATAACGTTAATGATTTACCGGCTGTAATCGTTTGTTTTTTATTAAACGTTTTTTTTACATTTTTTTCGTCAAAAAAAGTGATCATAAAAATTTTTTGGCGAAATTTGAA
>Ga0193963_1001879_pt1 | contig 10158 bp, 6 predicted proteins | sample FB_6_MG_FD_140359 | JGI IMG/M metagenome (GOLD analysis project Ga0193963, IMG submission 140359) | Microbial mat bacterial communities from the Broadkill River, Lewes, Delaware, United States - FB_6_MG | ecosystem: Environmental > Aquatic > Freshwater > River > Microbial mats | place: USA...
ACCTGAAAAAATCATACAAAAATTCACAGCCTATTACACAAATGGTCAAATAGAAACCCTAGAAATAGAAGTAACAATCGACCAAAGAGAATCATACGAGAAATTACATAGAGCATGGTAGTGTTGAAATTGATTTAGCATTTGCAAGATTGTATGTAAACTTGTAATTAAAAGCATAAATAGAGTATAATAAAAGAAATTATGAGGAAAAATTGATGGAAGCGTAAAAATACTAATAAAAATTAAATGGAGGATATTTATTATGACGGCTGAAGAACTATGGAAAGAATATGCAGAAGAGAAAAATCTTGAAAATGTAGAATATGAAGCTTGGAATTTTGGAGGAGCTGCTGATAAACTTGCTAACTTGGTTATAAAAGGAATTAAAACTGCAACATGTAGTCTTTATTATTGGTATCAGGATGGAAAAGAAAAACTACCAGAAGAAGGTGAATATAGTGTGATTTTGAATTCTAAAAACGAAGCTATTTGCATTATTAAAACAACAAAGATATACATTATACCATATTGTGATGTTTCTGAAGAACATGCATATAAGGAAGGCGAAGGCGATAGATCTTTGTTATATTGGAAGAAGGTGCACGAAGAGTTCTTTTCAGGAGAATTAGCAGAAACAGAAAAGAAATTTCAAGATAATATGGAAGTAGTTTGTGAAGAATTTGAACTACAATATATAGCCAAATATAATTTTTGATGATAGTTTTTTATTGAATATTAAAATATTCTATGTTTTTTAATAGCATAGAATATTTTTTATTTCTTGAAAAGAATATACAAATAATCATTACAAAATAAATATCTAATATCCTTGTTCATTTAGTAAAAGCTTTATTTTTTTATATAATACAGTTATTAATTTAATGAATATGGGTATAACTCTTAATAGAATGGGTATTGTGAAAATTATTAGCAAAAAAGTAATAATGTCAAACATATACAGACTCCTTTCAATTAAAGTTTAAATGTATATATATAATTATAACATACATATGTGTATATGTATCATGTTTTATGATATAATTATTAGAAGAAATACATATATTAAAATACAAACAATTATAAAATTATATAATCATAAAAAAGTATAAAATATTAGAGTGATTTTAAAATGGAAAAAATAAAGGATGGTAGAAATGAGTAAATTTTATGGAGTAAGTGTGGGACCTGGAGATCCTGAACTGATTACTATTAAAGCTAAAAAAATCATGGAAAAATGCCAAGTTATAGCAAGCCCTGTAACGTCAGGAGATAAAACTTTAGCATTAGATATAGCTTCGGGTATAGTTGACTTTTGTGATAAAAAAATAGTTAAAATGAAATTTTTAATGATTAGAGATAAAGAAAAATTAAATGAAAATCATATTAATGAAGCAAAAAAAATATGTGAATATTTGAGAGGTGGTCAAGATGTTGCTATGTTAAATTTAGGAGATGCATCTCTGTATTCTTCATTTTCATATATAGCAAAAATAATAGAAGACTTGGGGTATGAAGTAGAAGTTATACCTGGAGTAACAAGCTTTTGCGCTAGTGCAGCAAAATTGAAAACAAGCTTGACAGAAATGAGCAAACCACTGCATATATTCCCAGCAGGGCAAATAGAAAATGTAATAGATTTAGAAGGAACAAAAGTAATTATGAAGAGTGGTAAGTCTATAAAAGAGGTGAAAAAGAAACTGAAAGATAGAGACGTAAAGGCAGTCCAAAATTGTGGACTGCCCGAAGAAAAAATATGTCATTCAGTAGAAGAAATATCAGATGATGCAAGCTATTTCACAACGCTATTAGTTAAATAAAAACTATGTAAATATTAAATAAGGATATTAGATTATTGTATAATAAAACGAATTTTATTTACTATTAATTTACTGTAATATGAATAATAAATTTGTTGATATGTACATTTAAAAAGGAGGTAAGTATATGATTTCAGATAAACCTATTGGAATTGATTTGAGTAAATGTATAGGCTGCGCCATGTGCGTAAATGATTGTCCAAGTAATTATCTGTATATTAGTGATATGAAGGCGAAAACACGGGAAAAAGGCTGTATAGGATGTGGGCATTGCTATGCTATTTGTCCTCAAAATGCTATAATTATGAATAATTATGATACAAGTAGTTGTACCGATATAGTAGATATGACTGAACTAGATAGTAACATGTTTTTGCAAGCGATGAAAAGTAGACGCACAATTAGACAGTTTACAGATGAAAAAGTTGAGTCTCAAATGATAGAAAAAATATTAGATGCAGGTAGATATTGTCCAAGTTCTACTAATTCACAAAACGTTTCATATACTATACTTGCAAGTAAGCAGGATGATATAGAAAAAGAATGCGTTAGAATTTTTAATAGTGTAAAAAATATCACATCACCTTTTGTAAAAATGGTAAAAGATATTGATATTGATGAAAATTTCTTTTTCAAAGGCGCTCAAACAGTTATTGTAGTTTCAAGTAAAAGTAACATAAATGCTAGTTTAGCCAGCTCCTACATGGAACTCATGGCTGAAAGTATGGGATTAGGCGTATTATATAGCGGGTTTTTTGTAGCTTGTGCAAAAATAAGCCCAAGAATTAAAAAAATGCTGAAATTACCAAAAGGTGAAAAAGTTATAACCTGTATGGTTGTAGGTTACCCCGATGTAAAATATATTAGAACAGTGCCAAGAAAAGAAGTACAAGTCAAATGGCTTTAGGTTATTAAATTTATATAAGAAAGAAGAATATTATACATATTTATTTCTACTTTTATAAATGATTAAATTTTTAAAAAGAAGTATTATAATGTTTTATTGATAAAGTAATTAAATTATATATTTACGTTATGATTATTATATGATAGTATAAAGATAATTGTAAATTGAAACAGAGTATTTTGGAGGTACTATGGATAATAGAATGATAATAAATAAGGATATGTTTTATGGAGATGGTAAGGTGATTAGAGATGCAGTGCATGGAGATATTTTTATTCCAAATAGATTTCTAGCAATAATAGATACACCTGAGTTTCAGCGATTAAGAAGAATTAAGCAATTATCTGTGGCTAATATGCTTTTTCCAAGTGCTAATCATACTAGATTTTCTCATAGCATAGGAACGTATTATATAATGGGAAAAATTATTGACCATTTTGATCGTCAATTTGAGGAAATGAAGTTAAAAATTTCTGATGAAGATAAAGATGTTGCATTGGTAGCTGCTCTTTTACATGATATTGGGCACGGACCATTTTCGCATGCTTTTGAAGGGATTAATCCTAATTTGAATAAGAAACATGAACAATGGACAGTGGATATAATAAAAAAAGAAAGCAACGTGAATAAAGTGTTAAAAGATAAATTTTCATTTGATTTCCCAGATAAAGTTGCAGATTTGATAGAACATCAAAGAAAATCTAAGAAAGAGATTGTGAATGAATTAAAGAAGATTGATTTGTTTTCTGTGCTTTCATCATTGGTAAGTAGTCAATTAGATGCTGATAGAATGGATTATTTAATAAGGGATAGTTTAAATACTGGTGTATCATTTGGAAAAATTGATGTTTATAGAATAATTAGTTCACTTAGAATTACGGTTAATAATGATAAGTATTATATTTGTGTTCCTGAGAAATATCTTGCTGACATAGAAGAATATTTAATAGCACGATATCAAATGCATAAATGTGTATATTTGCATGATTTCAAAGTTGAAATGGAAAAGGTTATAAAGAAGATTTTCAAACGTGTATTTGAGTTGCATGGAAATAATTACGATGTTTATTTGCCAGAAAATCTAAAAATGTTTTTTACTGAGAACGAGTTAAATATTGATAATTATGTAAAAATAGATGATTCAACGTTGATATCAGCTTTTCATATATGGAGTAAAAGTGAAGATAATATATTGTGTGGTTTATGTAGAAAGATTTTAGATAGAGAAAAGTTTGAAAGAATAAAAATTTTAAGTGAATCCTCAGAAGATATTGAAAAATTTAAAAATGAAGTAAATAAATTATTAATTAATTATAAACATGAAATAGATGTATGGGAAAATGAGTATTTTTGGATTGAATCTTGTTCAATGTTTTCTATGTATAAAACAAATAAGGAAAAGATATTGATTTCACAATCAAATGGTACCTTAAAAGATATTTCAGAGGTTTCAGATATAATTGTGAAGTTGAAAGATTCAAATAATGTAGTTAATTATGAACATAATTTAACTTACATTGATTATAATATGCTTAATGATTTAGTTGATAAAGAATATAGAAAAAAATTCATGGGTGAAATTATGGCTATTATAAAAAGGTATGAAAATAGAAACCACATTGAAATTGAGAAAAAGTATTATTTTAATGATAAAGATGTTTTTAATAAAGTCAATAATTTTATTAAAAATACAAACTATGAGTATGAAGATAAAGGTGAGAGAAATCAAATTGATGAATATTATGACAGTGATAAGCGAATATTATCAGACAAAAATTCTACATTGAGGATTAGAGAATGTGATGACGAATATCAGCTCACAATAAAAAATCCTACATCTTTGAATGCTTTAAATGAAAAATCTCAAAGTGAAAGGTTTGAGTATCAAATTAAAATTAAAGATAATGATATATTATCAGAAAAAAATTTCATTGAAGAACATACTTGCCTAAATGTTGAAGATATTAATAGTTTAAATAAGATTCTTACTGTGATTAATAAAAGACATACATATATTTTGCATAAGGATAAGGTGAAATTTGAAATGGTATTTGATGAAGTTACTTATGCAAGTTCTAATTTGCTAAAAGTATCAGAATGTCAAATTGAGATAGAGTTAAAATCAGAATATCAACATAAAGTTAATTTAAAAATGTTATCAGATATGTTGGAGAAAGAAGTTGATGAAATAATACCTTCTAATGAATCCAAATTTGAAAGAGGACTTCGTTTAACCTTTAAGAAAATATAATAATTTAAAAGATGATTTCTATTAATAAAGGAATCATCTTTTTTATTATAAAAAAAGCACTATAAATGTAGAAGATAATTGATTTTATAATATAGGGGTAAATAATTTTGTTGAAAATCTTATATAAAAGTTATATAATTAAGCTATTGTGAAAATAATAAAGCGATGATAGATAATGGAAAGAGGAAAGCATAAATGAATAAACAACAGCTAGCAGCAAAAATCTGGGAATCGGCGAATCAAATGCGTTCTAAGATTGAAGCTAATGAGTACAAGGATTATATATTAGGATTTATATTTTATAAATATTTAAGTGATGCCGAAGAAAAGTTTTTAAGTAAGGAAGGATATGCTGAAGAAAATAAGAAAGAATTAGTAGAAGAAAATGAAGAAACTATGAACTACATAAGAGACAACATAGGATATTTTATATCTTATCAGCATTTGTTTTCAACATGGATTTCAAAAGGTAGTGATTTCAATGTATCTGATGTAACTGATGCATTATCTTCATTTGCAAGATTGTTAGGTTCAACACATAAGAAAGTATTTGAAGGAATATTTCATACATTAGAAACTGGATTAAGTAAATTAGGAGAAAGCCCTGCAGCGCGAACAAAAGCTATCAGAGAACTTATTTATTTGATTAAAGATATTCCAATGGATGGCAAGCAAGATTATGATGTGTTAGGATTTATATATGAATATTTAATCGGTAAATTTGCAGCTAATGCAGGTAAAAAAGCGGGAGAATTCTATACACCTCATGAAGTATCCTTAGTAATGTCTGAAATAGTGGCCGACCATTTAAAAGACAAAAAAGAAATAGAAATTTACGACCCAACAAGTGGCTCAGGTTCCTTGTTGATTAATATTGGACATAGCGTAGCTAAACATATGGACAATAAAGATAATATTAAATTTTATGCCCAAGAACTTAAACAGAATACATATAACTTAACCCGCATGAATCTTGTTATGCGTGGAATTAAAGCTGATAATATTTTCACACGTAATGGAGACACCTTAGAAGATGATTGGCCTTATTTTGATGAGAATGATCCTGCTAATTCATATAATCCATTGTATGTAGATGCAGTTGTTTCAAATCCTCCATATTCTCAGAAATGGGATTCAGAAAATAAGGAAACAGACCCCCGTTATGCACGCTTTGGACTTGCACCAAAATCAAAAGCTGATTATGCATTCCTACTTCATGATTTATACCATATTAAACCAGATGGTATTATGACTATCGTACTTCCTCATGGAGTTCTATTCCGCGGAGGAGAAGAAGGGAAAATCAGAAAAAATTTGTTTGAAGGAAATCACATTGATGCAATAATAGGATTGCCAGCAAATATTTTCTTTGGCACAGGCATTCCAACTGTTATTCTAGTATTGAAACAAAAACGTGATAACACCGATTTGCTAATCATAGATGCTTCAAAAGGATTTGCAAAGGTTGGAAAGAATAATGTATTAAGAGCATCTGATATCAAATTAATTGCTGATACAGTAATTGGTCGTAAAGAAATTCAGAAATATTCCAAAGTGGTTAGTAGAGAAGAAGTTCGAAGGAATGATTATAATTTAAATATACCTAGATATGTAGATTCATCCGACAAGACAGAAAGTTGGGATATTTATGCTTCTATGTTCGGTGGAATTCCAGATAAAGAATTGGATGATTTATGTAAGTATTGGGACGCTTTTCTAGGATTAAGAGATTACTTATTTGAAAGTAATAGCAGTAAGTACAGTAGTTTAAAAGTCGATGATGTTAAAAAATCAATAAGAGAGTATAAAGGAGTTATAGCATTCAAAAATCAATTTAATAGCGCATTTAGTGATTTTCCTAAAGTTTTACGAAATGAATTATTGGCAAACATGGATGATATAAAAATTTCACAAGAAGAGATTAAATTAAGTGATGAAATATTCAGTAGATTGGAAACTATACCTCTTATTGATTCGTATGAGGCTTATCAAATATTGGATGATGAATGGATATCAATTACTGGAGATTTAGAGATTCTTCAAACCGAAGGATTTGAATCTGCCAAGATAGTTGATCCAAATATGGTACTGAAAAAGAAAAAAGGAAAAGAACAAGAAGTTCAAGAAGGTTGGAAGGGACATATCATTCCTTTTGATTTACTTCAAAAGAGTTTGTTGAAAAAAGAATACAATTTATTAAATAATAAAGAAAATAGACTTCAAGAAATATTACCTGAAGTTGAAGCAATACTAGATTCTCTTTCAGAAGAAGATAAGGAAACCGAAGCTGTTAATGAAGCGAAAGACGGTTTTATTACTTCAGTTGTGAGCAAATTAGCCAAACAGTATAAGGCAGAAGTTAAGAAGAATGGATCATTTGATGAGGAATCTATAGAAGATAGTATTATTAAGGTAAGTGACCTACTTTCCGAGTCTAAGGCTCTTAAATCTCAAATTAAATTAGAATCAGCTGAGTTGCATAAAAAGACTAAAGAAACTATTGAAAGCCTTTCAGATGAGCAGGTATTAGAGTTATTAGAAGCAAAATGGATCCTACCACTCATCTCAAAATTAGACAAATTGCCAGAAGTGATAGTTGATGAATTATCTAGCGAAGTAGATAAATTAGCTGATAAATACGCAACTACATATTCAGAAGTGGAAGAACAAATACATGAGACCGAAAGTGAATTAAGTGCATTAATCGATGAATTAGTTGGTGATGAATACGATATGAAAGGCCTCAGCGAGTTTCAATCGCTGTTAAAAGGTGAATAATATGGATGAAAATAAAAGAAAACCACAAATTAGGTTCAAAGGATTTACGGGAGAGTGGGAAGAATGTAAGGTTAGTGAATTGGGAAATATAGTTACTGGATCCACACCGTTGACGAGTGATTATTCTAATTATAATGGTGAGTATTTATTTGTTAGTCCTGCTGACATTCAAATGGATAGATATATTGAAAATACAATTACAAAAATAAGTCTTAAAGGTTTTAATAACGGCAGAATTTTAAAATCTGGTTCTACACTATTTGTTAGTATTGGTTCTACTATTGGAAAAGTAGCTCAAATAAAGGAGAGAGCGACAACCAATCAACAAATTAATGCTATAGAATCAAGCAAAAATTTTAATAAAGATTATGTTTTTTCCATTATGGTAAATAAGTCAGAGTGTATAAAAAAACTTGCAGCAACACAAGCAATACCTATTGTGAACAAGACTGCTTTTAGCAATGTAGATATTTATATTACTAAAAATTTTATTGAACAAAAGAAAATAGGGTTGTTTTTTAAGAATATTGATAATCTTATCACCCTTCAACAGCGCAAGTGTGATCAATTAAAGAACGTAAAAAAATCAATGCTTGAAAAAATGTTCCCTAAAAATGGAGCAGATGTTCCAGAAATCAGATTTGCTGGATTTACAAAACCTTGGGAGCAACATAAATTAGGAAAATTAGTAGATGTATATGATGGAACACATCAAACACCTAATTATACAGAAAATGGAGTGATGTTTCTTTCAGTAGAAAATATTAGGACATTACATTCGAAAAAATATATTTCACAAGAAGCGTTTGATAGTGAATTTAAAATATTTCCAGAGATTGGTGATGTTTTAATGACACGAATTGGTGATATAGGTACAGCAAATATTGTTGAGTCAAATGAAGATAAGGCTTATTATGTTAGTCTTGCGTTACTTAAAAAGAAAAATCTTGATTCATATTTTTTAAAAGCGAGTATATGTTCAAATTCTGTAAAAAAAGAGTTATGGCATAGAACTTTACATATAGCATTTCCAAAAAAAATAAACAAAAACGAAATAGCTAAAGTGCTAATTAATTATCCGGAGAACATAGAAGAACAAAAACAAATAGGTACTTTTTTCAAAAATCTCGATAATCTCATCACCATAAATCAACAAAAACTAGAAAAACTAAAAAACATTAAAAAATCATGTCTTGAAAAGATGTTTGTATAATATTTGAATAATAACAAATTAAAGGAGTGTGGCAAATTATGATATTTACTAGAGAATCTGATTTTGAAGAAGCTTTAATAGGCATTCTCTCTAATAATGGATGGGAAGGTAAAGTTATTAAAAGACCTACTGAAGCAGATTTAATAGAAAATTGGGCTAAGATTCTTTTTGATAATAATAGGAATATCGATAGATTAAGTGAGTATCCATTGACAAGCGGAGAAATGCAACAGATAATGGAGCAAATCGCGAATTTGAGGACACCACTTAAATTGAATGGATTTATAAATGGTAAGACAGTTTCTATTAAAAGGGATAATCCTGAGGATAAATTACATTTAGGAAAAGAAATAAGTCTTAAAATTTATGATAGAAGAGAAATTGCTGCAGGACAGAGCCGCTATCAGATTGTTCAACAACCGCTTTTTAATACCAGTTCTAAAATAATGAATAATAGACGTGGCGATTTAATGTTACTAATAAACGGCATGCCTGTAATCCATATCGAACTTAAGCGCAGTGGAATTTCTGTAAGTCAAGCTTATAACCAAATCGAAAAATATTCTGATGAAGGAGTATTTACAGGAATATTTTCATTGATACAGGTATTTGTAGCCATGGAACCAAATGAATCAGTTTACTTTGCAAATCCAGGTAGGGATGGAAAGTTTAATAAAAATTTCTATTTTCATTGGGCGAACTTTGATAACGAGCCAATTAATGATTGGAAAATTGTTGCATCAACACTATTGTCTATACCTATGGCACATCAACTTATTGGATTTTACACTGTTGCCGATGATTCAGACGGTGTACTTAAAGTAATGAGAAGTTATCAATACTTTGCTGCTAATGCTATTTCAGACCGAGTTTCTAAGACTAAGTGGAAAGAAAAACACATGCTAGGTGGTTATATATGGCATACTACTGGATCAGGTAAAACCATGACAAGCTTTAAATCTGCGCAGTTAATTTCGAATTCAAAGGATGCAGATAAAGTGGTATTCTTGATGGATAGAATAGAATTAGGAACACAATCTCTTCTTGAATATAGAGGATTTGCTGATGATAGTGAATCTGTGCAAGCTACAGAAAATACTGGTGTTTTAATTACAAAATTAAAAAGTACAAATCCTGCAGATACTTTGATAGTGACTTCCATTCAAAAAATGAGCAATATTAAAGACGATGA
>Ga0193963_1001881_pt1 | contig 10141 bp, 7 predicted proteins | sample FB_6_MG_FD_140359 | JGI IMG/M metagenome (GOLD analysis project Ga0193963, IMG submission 140359) | Microbial mat bacterial communities from the Broadkill River, Lewes, Delaware, United States - FB_6_MG | ecosystem: Environmental > Aquatic > Freshwater > River > Microbial mats | place: USA...
AACAATTGACCTTCATGCTGGTCAAATTCAAGGTTTCTTTGATATTCCAGTTGATAACCTTTATGGTTCTATCACTTTTGAGACATATATCAAAAGTAAAAACCTCAAAAATCCTATTATTGCTAGTCCAGACATTGGTGGTGTTGCTCGTGCTCGTTACTTTGCAAAACGTATGGGTCTTGATATGGTTATAGTTGATAAACGTCGTGAAAAAGCAAACCAAGCTGAAGTAATGGGAATTATCGGTGATGTAGAAGGTCACGATGTTATCATGATTGACGATATGGTTGATACAGCTGGAACTATGGTAAAAGCTGCAACTGCGCTTAAAAACAAAGGAGCTACATCTGTAATGGCATGTGCTACTCATGGTGTTTTAAGTGGTAAGGCTTATGAAAACCTAGAACATGGTGAATTAGATGAACTTATCATTACAAATACACTAGAAACTAAACCGCATAAAAACATCAAAGTTTTAACTGTTGCTCCACTATTTGCTGAAGTAATCCGTCGTGTTTACCACAACGAAAGTGTTAACTCACTTTTCACATAACTTTCTAGATTTATCCATTACTAATGGATAAATCACCTTAAACGCCACTATCTTTTATTTTCAAAAACCATTGTTTGATTACAAAATAAAACATCATTCCTAAAAATATTATAGCACCCACAATATCAATCATTGATTGTGACTCAGTTTCTAAATCTGTAGATATATAAATAAACCACTCTTTTGGTAGTATAAAATCTATCATCAATGCAAACATAACAGTAACAGTAATAATTGATGCTAAATATACTTTTAAAACATCACTACCAAGTATTTTTTTAACAATTCCTGCTGTGATAATATTTGTTGCTGGAGCTGCCGCTAAAAATATAAATGCCACTCCTGGACTAACACCTATTGCCAACATTGATAAAGCGATTGGAATAGCGGAAACTGAACAAACATACAATGGTAATGCAGTCAAAAAAACTAAAACATATGTTAATAATAAATTCTCATTGAAAAATTGCACCCCATTACTTGGAACTAAAATCATAAATAATACCGCTAATAAAAGACCATAAAACATTGGTTTTGCTAAATCACTAAATACTTCATTAAGTGAATAATCAAGCGCTTTTTTTAAACTACTTTGCTCTTCTGGATGTTTTACTGAACAAGAGCCTGAACTGCAACATGATTTGTGCTCCTCATCTACTACATCTTCAGAATCCTCTTTTATAAGACTACCAGCTACAACTCCACTAATAAAACTCGAAACTACTCTTATAATAGCCATAGGAAAGCCAAATACCCCATATGTAGCGATTATTGAATCAACTCCTGTCATTGGAGTTGTGATAAAAAAACTAGTCACTGCTTTTTTTGATGCTCCTTTTTTCCTCAAACTAGTAGCAAGAGGAATAACACCACACGAACAAAGTGGAAGTGGAATTCCGTAGAGTGCCCCTTTAATTGCACTATACTTATTACTTTTACCTAAATGCTTTTTTATCCACTCTTCTGAAATATATAGATGTACAATACCTACAAAAAAAAGTCCCATTAAAATATAAAAACCAATCATCACTGATAAGTCCCAAAAAATATTTAAAAAATCTAGTATAAATTGCATTCCCTCTCCTCGATAGTTACAAATGAATTTTTGAAGTATTATACTAAGCTCATATTAGTTTTGTATAATCATACCTTTAGAATAAAGGACAATTTGATGAAAACCTATTTTGTACTCATATTATGTGTCCTTTTTTGGTCAGGGAACTTTATACTTGCACGATTTATGAAAGATAGTATTGAACCACTTGAACTAGCATTTTTACGTTGGTTTTTTGTTTTTCTTTTCATCTCACCCTATCTATTTATCCATAGAAAAAAACTATTTACATACATAAAGGCTTACTTTGTATCCCTTCTTATTTTATCAATACTAAGTGTTAGTGCATTTAATACACTTTTATATTATGGATTACAAACAACTACAGCAACAAATGCCCTTATTATTAATTCTGTAACACCTATTATGGTTATTATATTTGCATATTTTATACTCAAGCAAGATATCACCAAGAGACAATCTATAGGTATCTTTTTATCATTATTTGGTGTGATATACTTGATTTTAGAAGGCAGTATTCAAACTGCTTTAGCACTTGAGTTTAACGAAGGAGATATATGGATTATTATCTCATCTTTAACATGGGCTCTTTACTCTGTAGTATTAAAATTTAAACCGGGAGAGATTCAAGGTTTTGATTTTTTTGCCATACTTGTAGTTTTAGGACTTCTTATACTTTTCCCTCTGTATTTATCGCAAGGCTATACTTTAGAGTCTCAAATCATACTTATAGAAAATAATTTCATGATATTTATCTATGTATCGATTTTTGCTTCTATCTTGTCATACTATTTTTGGAATCATGGCATTGAGAAAATTGGTGCATCTAAAACATCACAGTTCACACATCTAATGCCACTGTTTGGTAGTTTTTTAGCATATATATTTTTAGATGAGAGTTTACAATATTTTCATATTGTAGGAATGGCGTTAATCTTTTTAGGTATATATTTATCACTTTTTCAAAAAGAAAGAAAACTATAGAACAATACTCTTGCTTAGCACCACTACATACCACTAAGAGTCATAACTATTCTTCTACTCCCTCCATAATCTCTATGCTCACCAAGATACACACCTTGCCAGGTTCCTAGATTTAATTTTCCATCTGTTATAGGGATACTAAGTGAAGCTCCAAGAATTGAAGATTTTATATGTGCAGGCATATCATCAGCACCTTCATAGGTATGTATATAGTAGGATTTGTCATCTATAGTATCTGTAAAAAAATTTTCCATATCTTCTCTTACACTTGGGTCAACATTTTCATTTATACTCAAAGATGCACTTGTATGTTGTAAAAAAAGATTAACCATTCCAACTGAGATATTATGTTTAGAGATTTCAGCGTTTATAATATCTGTTATAAGATGAAAACCCCGTTTATAAGCTTTTAAATTAATAGTACTTTGATAGATATTCATAACTTAATTATAGTATTTATATCTAAATTAACAACTCTATTAGAACAATTTGTATATAATTCGCCTTATTAAATATATATTAGGAAAAATTTTTGAAAAATATTAGAAACTTTTCAATTATCGCACATATTGATCATGGTAAAAGTACTCTTGCTGACCGTATCATCCAAGAATGTGGTTCTGTATCAGAACGTGAGATGTCTACACAGATGATGGACACTATGGATATTGAGCAAGAGCGTGGTATCACTATTAAAGCTCAATCAGTTAGACTTGACTATGTAAAAGATGGTGAACACTACATACTTAACCTTATAGACACTCCGGGTCATGTTGATTTCTCTTATGAAGTAAGTAAGTCTCTTGCATCTTCTGATGGTGCATTACTTATCGTAGATGCAGCACAAGGTGTTGAAGCACAAACTATTGCTAATGTTTACTTAGCACTTGACAATGACTTAGAGCTTATCCCAGTAATCAACAAAATAGATTTACCTGCAGCTGAGCCTGAGAGAGTGGCTGAAGAGATTGAAGAAGCTATCGGGATCGATGCTACTGATGCTTGTTTAGTGTCTGCAAAAAGTGGTATAGGGATTCGTGAGCTTATCGATACTATTGTTGAGAGAGTTCCAGCCCCTGTAGGCAATCCAGATGAAACTACTAAAGCTATCATTTATGACTCTTGGTTTGATACTTACCTAGGTGCTCTTGCACTTGTACGTGTTTTTGATGGAGAGATTAAAAAAGGTCAAAACATCAAACTTATGAGTAGTGGCGAGGAACATCAAGTTCTTGATTTAATGTATCCACACCCTATGAAAAAGATTAAAACGCCAGCTATCAAATCAGGTGAAATTGGTGTAGTTGTACTTGGTCTTAAAGAGGTAAGTGTTGTAAGTGTTGGGGACACAATTACAGATGCAAAAAATCCAGCCCTTGAACCTGTTGGCGATTATGAGCCAGCGAAACCATTTGTATTTGCTGGTCTTTATCCTATTGATACAGATAAATTTGAAGACCTACGTGATGCACTTGATAAGCTAAAACTTAATGACTCATCTTTATCATATGAGCCTGAAACATCAGTGGCGTTAGGCTTTGGCTTTCGTGTAGGGTTTCTTGGTATGCTTCATATGGAAGTTATTAAAGAGAGACTTGAACGTGAGTATGGCGTTGACTTAATTGCTACTGCACCATCGGTAGTTTACAATGTATACTTAACAAACGGTGATTTAGTAGAGGTACAAAACCCTTTTGAACTTCCACCTATCCAAAAAATAGATAGAATTGAAGAACCATATGTAAGAGCTACTGTAATTACTCCAGCTGAATACCTTGGAAATATCATTACACTTTTAGTTTCTAAACTTGGTAATCAAACGAAGATGACATATCTTAATGAAGATAGAGTTATGCTTGAGTATGAGATTCCGATGAATGAGATTGTTATGGATTTTTATGACACTCTAAAGTCTATCTCTAAAGGGTATGCTTCATTTGATTATGATCCAATTGACTTTAAAGTTGGTGACCTTGTAAAACTTGACATTAAGGTAGCTGGAGAAGCAGTTGATGCCTTAAGTGTTATTGTTCCTAGAAACCAAGCACTTCCACGTGGGCGTGTACTTGTTAAAAATATGAAAGAACTAATCCCTCGTCAACTTTTTGAAGTTGCTGTACAAGCTTCTCTTGGTTCTCAAGTAATTGCTCGTGAGACTGTTAAGTCTACTGGTAAAAATGTTACTGCTAAATGTTATGGTGGAGATATCACTCGTAAACGTAAACTACTAGAGAAACAAAAAGCTGGTAAGAAACGTATGAAGTCTATAGGAAAAGTACAGCTTCCACAAGAAGCATTTATGTCAGTTCTAAAGATGGACTAATGTGTATAAATGCTTCTCTTTTCGTTAGAAAAAGCTTTAGTGAGAGGAATTGTAATTGGGACTTGTTCCAATTACAAGGAGACAAGAAAATAGAGCTTATGTCAGTACTTAAGATGGACTAGACTCGTATGAGGTGTTTGCTTTGTGAGCACCTCTCACCTCATCATATTTGTAACTCTTGTCAAGAGTTATTTTTACAACCCTCTCTTTATAAACGTAAACTCTCAAATGGTATAGAAGTATATTCATTTTATAAATACAGTGATATCAAAGAACTACTTTTTACAAAACATACTGATTTAGGATTTTATATATACACTATCTTAGCAAGACTCTCTTTTAAAAAGTTTACTAATGAATTTGTCTTTGAAGAAAAAGTTGCCTCAATTGCAATAGATGACAATATAGACTATGGTTATTCACATACAGCTGTTTTAAACAAAGAGCTAAAATCAAACGCCATTCATCCAGTTTTTAATAAATTAAGAGCAAAAAACCGCTTGTCCTATTCTGGAAAGAGTAAAGAGTTTAGAAGGCAGAACCCGAGAGAGTTTCAGTTAAAACCTTTTAAAGAAAACTCTCTCATCTTAGTAGATGATATTATTACAACAGGGACAACACTTACAGAGGCTACAAATCTTTTAAAAGAGAATCAAAAAGAGATCCTCTTTTGTTTAACACTTGCAGATGTAAGTATCAAGTAAACGCTTTACTAAAAAAACTTTTTAAATAAGTTCTTAACACCCTTCTCTATCTCTTTTGTAGCCTTTTCTTTAAGTAGCCCCTCTATCTCAACACCATATTTAGGTGAATTCACATCGCCTTTTAAAGTGATACTTAAAGGGTGTTTATTAGCCACTATATCTATTTTAGAGTCTATTTTTTGTGTCTTAGAATTGAGTTTAGTATTTTTTGTTTTAATAGAAGAGGTTCTAGAGTTTAACGCCATTGATGCATTAATTTTCTCTTTATTAATTACTGCACTCACATCCCCTTTAAAGTTCTCTTTATATAGATTTACTTTTGTATACTCTTTTACCAATGTCATCATCTGATTCTCTGTAAACTTACCATCAGACAACTTCCCTTTCATTGTCCCTCTCTTTTTTAAGAAGTTGTAATCTAGTTTGGCGTTTAGAGTTGATTTAAATATCTTTGGATACACAATCATCTCTAAGATATCTAACGTTTGCATAGACTTTATATCTGCATGAAAATCATCATTATGTAGTTTAGCATCTAATTTTCCACCTGCGATATCTGAATGAATAGTCAAGTCTAAGTCTTTGGCCTTCTTCAATTCACCATTAACAACTATAGAACCTTTCATCTCACGCTCAGTTGCAAAATATAAATTTTTAAGTGAATGTACCTTCGCTATATAATCACTTACTAGTGAACCATCTTTGATGTTAAATCGTGCTTGTTTGATATCAAAGTCTGCAAGTGTTGACTTCACATTTACTTTTGTATCTACTAAATCCCCATGTAGTTTTGAGGTTGTTGTAGTTGTAAAAGTTGTACGTGGCATCTTTGACTTAAACTGATACGCTTTTGTGATGTACTTAGAGTCAACTAAGCCTTTAGAGATTTTTGATACAACCTCCCCTTTTAACTCTCCAACTCTTGCATCAGGGATATCTACATCTAAAGAGAATACACCATCAGCATAATGTGGTTGTTTTACCATATACAGTACTTTTGCTAATTGAAGATTTTTCATTTGTGCTTTTACACTTGCTGGGGCAAACTCTTTTAAAATAGCTTTGAAACTTGTATCTGATGCAGCAAAATCACTTTTACCATCTACAACTAATTCTTTTTTATCCCCTTTAACTGTTCCATCTAAATTAAAAGAACCTCGTAAATCTGCTCCAGTAATAGGTTTTAATAGTTCTAACTTAGCAATATCTAGTGCATATATTAAATCCATATCTAAAGTATCAGGAACAATCTTCCCCTCAGAATTTAATTTTGCAAGATTTGAATTAAACGCCATAGTATAATCAACATCTTTACCTTTTAAATCTACATGTGTTTTTGAACTAAAAGTAGTTCTTGGTAGAGTAACATTATGAACTTTTTTCATAAGCTGTGAATCTACTAAACCCTTTGCTAAATCTATGTCTAAATATCCAGATAAATTTTTCGGATCAAGCGATGTGAGTTTTACATCAACATTTAAATCAGATTTGGCAAGTTTTTCTTGTCCTACCATATAAAGTAAATTCTCTAACTTCGCACCTTTGATACTTGCTAAAACACTTAATGGTTTAAACTCTTTGAAGTTTACTTCATAAGTTGTATCACTGCCACCTAAGTCAGATGCTCCAACTATCTGCATACTCTCTTTAGTTCCAATAACTGTACCATCTGTTTTAAAAGCCCCTCTTAAAGGTGCATTTGTAATTGGTTTAAGTACAGCTAACTCTGTAATATCAACGCCATATTTAATATCTGTTTGAAGTGGTTCTGGAATCACTTTACCATTAGAAGTGATTTTTGCAAGATTTGAATTAAGTATATAGTTATAATCTACATCATCCCCTTGCATTTTTGCATCAAGGTTCATATCAAATGTAGTCTTTGGTAATGTAAGATTAAAGTCATTCTTCATTAAAGAGGTATCTACTACTCCATTTTGAGTTGTTAATACGATATCACCATCTAGTTCATGTAGTTTTATATTTTTAAAATCAACATCAAGATTTATACTAGCACTAGCATAAGGTTTTTGACCAGCCATAGTTAGTAATAATGCTAAGTCTGCTGCTTGAATATTTGCAATAATAGAAGTTGGATTCAAGTCAGTGAGTTCTACATGATACCTTGTATCGCTTAACGCCACATCACTTTTACCATCTACCTCTATAAATGCCAAATTCCCTTTTACAGTTCCATCAGTTTTGAAAACTCCCTGTATTGGAGTTTTTGCCAAATCTTGTAATGATTCCAACTTAAGCATATCTACTCTATATGCCACATTAAAAGCCTGAGAAAAAAGTGAATAGTTCCCATTTGCACTTACACTATTGTCTTTATCTACCTCTAAAACAATTGAAAAATCACTCATACTTAGAGAAAACGTGCTTAATTTTGAATCTAATTTTGTTTGTTCTTGTATCTTTGACTCTATAATAGGTTTTAGTAGTGAGTTTCCAAATCCTGTAAACGCCACTACGTAAACGCCAGTAAGTAGAACTACTAAAACACCTACAAACCATGCTACATACTTCATTATACACCTCTAATATTTTAATAAATTATAATACAACAATAAAGATTAAATAGCCATTTCCTTATACTTGATACTAATAGACTAAACTAAGTTATGTAAAATAATTCAACTAGTACTTGACTTGTTTACACTCAATGATGTATAATACTTCATCTTTTATAAAAAAGGAGTCATTTAACAATTATGTCTAAAGAAGAATTAGAACAAGAAACTGTAGAAAATACAGAAGAAAATTTAGAACAAAACATTGATGAGGCAGAAGCGGAAGCGGAAGCTGTAGAAAATGAATTTGATCTTTTACAAGCTGAATTAGCTGAGTTAAAAGATAAGTATGCTCGTGTTCATGCTGACTTTGATAATATCAAAAAAAGACTTGAACGTGAAAAATACACAGCAGTTGAATACTCAAACGAGAAATTTGCTAAAGATATGATTCCAGTAATGGATTCACTTCAAGGTGCAATGACTTCAGCTCAGAGTGATGCAGATAAGGCAGAACTTTTTGATAAGTTAAAAGAGGGTATTGAACTGACACATAAACAGTTCTTAACTTCTTTAGAAAAACATGGCGTTACAATGGTAGCACATGATGAACCTTTTGATCCAAATATTCACAATGCAGTTCAAGCTGTAGATAGTGAAGATGTTGAATCAGGTCAAATCGTTCAAACTTTTCAAACTGGTTATAAATATAAGAACAGACCACTGCGTGAAGCAATGGTTATCGTAGCCAACTAGTTATTAGAACGTTATCTGGAACAAAGTCCCAGATAACTACGCTAGGCGCTGAGCCACTAAAGTAAAAAAATGCTTTCGGCATTTTCACTGGCTTAGTTGAAACAAATAAATTTAAAAAATAAATAATGTAAAAAAGATGCTTTGCATCTGACTTTAGTCGCCTCAGCGGCGCAAGCGGAGTAAAAGGGACGTATTCCTTTTACGGACTAATAAATGAAGCACATATTTTTGCTTCATTTTATAAAATTAAATTAAGGAAATAATATGTCAAAAGTAATTGGAATAGATTTAGGAACAACAAATTCATGTGTAGCAGTTTATGAGGGTGGTGAAGCGAAAATCATTCCTAATGCAGAGGGTAAAAACACAACTCCATCAGTTGTAGCGTTTACAGATAAAGGTGATGTACTTGTTGGTGATCCAGCAAAACGTCAAGCTATTACAAACCCAGAGAAAACTATCTCTTCAATCAAAAGAATTATGGGTCTTATGATGAACGAAGAGAATGCTAAAGAAGCTCACGATAAAGTAACTTACAATATCGTTGATAAAGATGGTTCTGCGGCTGTTGATGTAGCTGGTAAAGTTTACACTCCACAAGAGATTTCTGCAAAGATTCTTGCAAAACTAAAAGAGGATGCTGAGTCTTATATTGGTGGAACTGTTACAGATGCAGTTATTACTGTTCCTGCTTACTTCAATGATGCACAACGTAAAGCTACTAAAGATGCTGGTACTATTGCTGGTCTTAACGTTTTAAGAATTATCAATGAGCCAACTGCTTCTGCACTTGCTTATGGTTTAGAGTCAAAATCTGAAGAAAACGTACTTGTTTATGACCTTGGTGGTGGTACATTTGACGTTACAACTTTAGAGATTTCTGATGGTACTTTTGAAGTTCTTTCAACTGATGGTAATGCATTCTTAGGTGGTGACGACTTTGATAATAAAATCGTTGACTTCTTAAATGATGAGTTCAAAAACTCTCACGGAATTGAGCTTAAAAATGACAAAATGGCACTTCAACGTTTAAAAGATGCTGCTGAAAATGCTAAAAAAGAGCTTTCAAGTTCAACTGAGACTGAGATTAACTTACCGTTTATCACTATGACAGAAGCTGGACCACAACACTTAGTTGTAAAACTTACTCGTGCTAAATTTGAGGGAATGATTTCTGATCTTATCGCTGAAACTATAGACCACATTAAAGTAGCTATGAAAGAAGCTGAT
>Ga0193963_1001884_pt1 | contig 10119 bp, 11 predicted proteins | sample FB_6_MG_FD_140359 | JGI IMG/M metagenome (GOLD analysis project Ga0193963, IMG submission 140359) | Microbial mat bacterial communities from the Broadkill River, Lewes, Delaware, United States - FB_6_MG | ecosystem: Environmental > Aquatic > Freshwater > River > Microbial mats | place: USA...
GATATTGAAGATAATCGGTGATTTTCTGTATTATAGGATTCATATTTTAAAGACGCTTTTGAGCGTGTTTTCTTGTTCTTTTTTCCCCCATACCTCTTTTACTTCCAGGAGCTTGTCCTTAATTGACAAAAAGACAGCTGCCAATTTGGGATCAAAATGACTCCCTGCACTCTCTTTGATGGTTGCAAACGCTTTCTCCACAGGCCACGCCTCTTTGTATGGACGTGCCATGGTCAGTGCATCAAAAACGTCAGCCAGTGCAATAATACGCGCAGATTGGGGGATTGATTCCCCTGTCAGTTTTTTTGGATACCCGCTTCCATCCCATTTTTCATGGTGATACAGAGCGATTTCAGCGGCCAGTTCAAAAATAGATGTGTTGCTGTTTGACAGTATGGAATAGCCGATTTCTGTATGGGTTTTCATAATCACCCATTCATCGGCTTCCAGCTTTCGGGGGGCCTTGAGGATGGCGTCCGGAATGCCGATTTTTCCGGTATCGTGCATGGGTGCCGCCTGCTCCAGCATGTGTGCCTTTTCCACCGGCCAATTGATGGCCTGTGCCAGCGCTCGGGCATAGGCTGCCATTCTCCATATATGAGCCCCCGTGTCCGTATCATTGTAGTGACCCGCCTCACCCAGCATGAATATACCGGCCTCTTGGGTTGCCGTAAGTTCTTTTGTTTTTTCCTTTACGGTTTTTTCACAGGCTCTTTGCTGATTGGCAAGTGATATGTGTGTCGCCACCCGTGCCCTAACAATAGGGGCTGAAATTGGTTTGGTAATATAATCCACAGCCCCAACTTCAAAGCCGATGGTCTCATCTTCCTCCTCATTTTTTGCGGTGATGAAGATCACCGGTATTGACGCTGTGTCAAGACTTGACTTCAGGTGACGGCAGACTTCATAACCATCCATCTCCGGCATCATGATATCCAGTAAAATCAACTCGGGGACCGGATCTATCAACACTCTTTCCAAGGCCTGTTTCCCATTTGTTGCGATTCTTACCGTATAGGTTGTTTTAAGAAGCTGGTTTAGCAACCTGATATTGTTCGGCTCATCATCAACGACTAAAATAGTTGCTTTATCCATATCATCACCTTTCGCTGGTGTCATAAAAATGTTTTGATTTGAGCGATGACGGCTTTTGATTTATTCCACTGATTTATTTTTTTCTTTTTAACACATTTACCGATTCGCCTCAATTCTCTGATTGCCTTTTCAAAATCAAAATTTTCAAGGGCATGGGTCACATCGCGTATCATTCCATCCTCAATATGCCCCCGTAGCAAAGAGACGAGACGGTATCTGAGATAAGCGTGTCATCCACTTCAGCCCGATTAACAGATGCCAAAAGCCGATCAATTTGGTTGAGCACCGTAGGTTCATCAAACTCTGCCTTTGGTTGTTCGGGCATCTTCTCCTACCAGGTTTGAAGGCCATTTTTGACATCAATTCCTGCCGGTTCTTCCGGTAGGGTGAACTCGTCGTTGAATGGCAGGATCGGTACATCAACAGGATCTTCTGCAATGAGAATGTTTAATCGTCTGGTTGAATAGGGTGTGACGATTTCACAAGATTTCCCGTGTTCCTCGCACTTTGGTTGACAATTGGAGTTTTTGATGGGTGAGATCTTGGCTTGCTCCCAGTACTCTTCCCCATTTTTTTGCGATTAATGATTTCATCCTGCCAGGTTGGGCCATTTGTAATGGTCTGCCACATTTTTTAATGGGACACTCGGGTGATGGATTAACCGGAATTGTAGTCTGGGAAGATACTTTTTGTCAAGCCGGTGTTTAAAGTGATGTTCGTTTGGCTCACAGGATGTCTTGATCAAATTCATAGTACAATATTAAGTTTTGCTTAGCTAATAAATATTGATATTGAAAATAAACTCAGGTAGTGAAAGATGTTATTTAAATTATATCTAAGGTGGAAATATGAAATCATCCAAAATAAAAGCTGCCCTGACTTGTCTTCTATCCATTCCACAGCCTGTGTTTTTATGGGGGCCGCCAGGCATCGGTAAAAGTCAGATTGTTCGGCAGACAGCGACATCCCTTAATCTGGAACTCGTTGACATCAGAGCGGTTCTTCTGGATCCGGTTGATCTTCGAGGGCTTCCCAAAATCAGCCAGGACGGCCTGTCCCACTGGTGTGCCCCGGCATTTCTGCCCACTGAAGGTTCCGGCGTTCTCTTTCTTGACGAACTCAATGCGGCTCCGCCCCTGGTTCAGGCAGCATGCTATCAATTGGTGCTGGATCGAAAACTTGGTGAGTACCGGTTGCCTGACAATTGGGCCGTTGTGGCCGCAGGCAACCGGGAGCAGGACCGGGCGGTATCGCACAGGATGCCGTCAGCGCTGGCCAACCGTTTTGTTCATATCGATTTTGAAGTGGACTCTGACCAGTGGCTTGAATGGGCCAAAGAATATGGTATATCCCGGCAGGTGCAGGCTTTTATACGGTTCAGACCCTCATTGTTACATGATTTTGACCCTAAAAGAGAAACCCGGGCCTTTCCGTCTCCACGATCCTGGGAATTTGTATCACGGCTTTTAGAATCAAATCCAGAACCTGCAATGATTTATGAACTTGTTACAGGGGCGGTGGGAAAAGCAGCGGCGGCTGAATTTTCAGGATTTCTTGACTTATGGAACCAGCTGCCCTCTCCTTCGGATATCATTTCTGATCCCGACGGCATACCTGTCCCGGAGAACCCAGCTGTGCTTTTTGCCCTAAGTGAGATGATGGGCGCTGCCATGACTCTTGATAATATCTGTCTTGTCATGTCCTGGGTGCGTCGCCTGCCCCCTGAATTTTCAGTGCTTTTAATGCGTGAAGCTGTGCTAAAGACCCCTAAGATCGTTGAAACGTCAGCTTTTGCTGACTGGGCATCCATGAACGCGCAAATTTTGGTGTGATATTGATGATAGAAGATAAAAAGGCAAAAAATCGCTTGCTTAAAGCCAGGGCTGACATGGTGTTACACCACCCTTTTTTTGCATCCCTTGCCATGCGTTTGAGACTCAAGGAAGACCGGACCTGCAGAACGGCCTGGACCGACGGAAAAATTTTCGGCTACAATCCGGACTACATTAATATTCTTCCCCGGGAAAAACTTGTGGGCCTGTCCGCCCATACGGTGATGCATCCTGCCTGCAATCACCACTTGCGAAGAAAAGATAAAGATCCAGAGACCTGGAATAAAGCCTGTGACTATGTCATTAACCCTATTTTGCTGGATGCCGGGTTAATGCTGCCCGATGGTTTTCTTTGGGATGACGCGTATGTCGGAAAGACGGCGGAGCAGGTTTACATCCGCTTAGTAGAAGGGCAGGGGGACGAAGACTCCAATGAAGAGGAAAACAACGATTCTGACCCATCGGCACAAACATCTGGCCAGGATGAAGAACAAGAAGAAGAGGATCAATACAGTCCAGCCACAGATGATTCCGAAAATGGCGTTGAAAAAAACCCGGACCCGGACGATAACACGGATCCAGGGGGGACCGGTGAAGTCAGGGACGGTTCCGCGCCGAAAAACAAGACATTTTCAGAACAAAACAATGAGGATACGGACTGGGATCAGGCTTTAATTCAGGCGGCTTCCAATGCCCGGAGTATGGGAGCGCTTCCAAAGGGGGTAGACATTCTGGTCAAGGAACGCTTTAGCCCCACGCTTCCCTGGTCGTCCCTGCTCTCCCGGTTCATCCAGCAGTCCGCCCGCCATGATTATACCTGGACAAGACCCAATCGAAGGTATATTCACCAGGACCTTTATTTTCCCAGCCTTGTGTCGGATCAACTGCCCCAACTTGTGCTTGCCGTGGATACCTCAGGCAGCATTCAGCCTGCTGAACTCGAACGGTTTCAGTCCGAGCTTCAGGCCATTCTATCCATGAATCCAAGCCTCATACACCTGATCTATGCGGACATGGCCGTCACGGGATATGAGATGATTTCCACTGAAGACTTAAACTTGTCCTTTGCACCCAAAGGTGGCGGAGGCACCGATTTCACCGTGGTGTTTGATTTTATCGAGCACCAGGGTATACATCCGTTCTGCCTTATTTTTTTTACGGACATGGAGTGCCGGCGTTTTCCCGCATTTACGCCGGCATATCCAGTGCTTTGGATAAGGTCCGGCCATGACGGAGTTACGCCGCCGTTTGGAGATATAATAGATATGCTGCCCGATGGTGCTTCCTATCGGCCGTCATAAACGAATTGATCCGTCGTCGTGTTCTTCACCTTGATTCTGCGCATGCTCTATATCAAGATGAAGGGTGCGAGCAAGAAAATTGGGAATAAAAATATGAAAATCAATTGGCAAATCAAAAAAAAACGAGGCAATTTCAGGCCCCGGCTTATATATACAATCACCCTTGAATCATTTGAAAAAAAGCTGGCCATCCACGCAGTTCAGGTTGAAAGCCATATTCCTATGATCCCAAGTTCACATTTGAGCTATTGTCTGCCGGGTCAACACGAAAGAAGTTTGTCATGGAAGCCGGACAGATATCATGTATTTCAGGTGCCGTATTTCAAAGACGGTTATATAAATGGATTTCTGCGCCTGCCGTTTAAAAATTCGGGACAATACCCGGAAGTGGTCTCATCTTTTAAAAAACTTCGGGAAGAATACGAAAAAAAAGTGCGCAGCGTTTATGCGCATCCCCCACTGGAACAAACCGGCCGTCTTGGTATCAGTGACGATACCCGAAGTCGGATCGCATCAAGGGTGACGGCCGATCGCCTGTTATCCCTGTTCGGATAGTTTCATCTAAAAATTGTGGGTTAATTTCAGGAAAAAAGATTTATTTAACGGATCAAATCCCGGTTTAAAGTCAAAGGTTTTGTTCAGAATTTTTATCTTGGCCGCTTTGTTGTACTTGTGGGCGGCTGTTATGGAACCGTAAATATTGCCTGAATAAAAGCCGGTCTCCACAAAGGTAATGACACCGCCAAGGGCCGGGTTGTCATGGTCAAAGGCTGTGTATGCGGCCCAGATTAATCCCGTATTGAAGCAAAAACTGATAAAGGCGTCTTTATACCGTTCACAATAGAGCATGCCCCCCCCGGGAATAATGGCCAAAATCCCTGCAAGGACAGGACTTTTGGTCGGTGCATTCTCGGCATTGTCAATGGTTTCCAGCTGCTTTGCTATCTTGAATTCCCGCTGTTTTTCAGGACTGATCAGCATTAGATTCTTCCGGGCGCTGTCAAGCTCATTCTTTCCCGGGAGCACGGTGTTCTGGATATGCATACGGGCAAGTTCCAGATAAATTCGGTCTTTTGTTTCGGTATTCCGGGTCAGTTTTAAATAATTTTGCAGAACAACCTGGGCATAACCTGTGTTACCCATGGACTCAAAGGCTTGACTCTGCATAAAGCAGGATTGTTTGGCCCATGGACTGTCTATATCTTTGGACTGCCGGATAATTGTATCAAAGCGTTTGGCTGCCTCGTAAAATTGCTCCGTATGAAACAGGGCAACGCCTGTAGAGTAATCGGCACGGTCATGCCGGGGGTCCTGGGGAAAAAAATGGATAAACCGTTTGAACTCCACCTGGGCTGCAGTAAAATCTTTTTGTTCAAAAAGTGTCTGTGCGTAGTCAAACTGCATGTCTGCCGTAATAAGAAGGCCGGCTTGCACATTGGGCGTTGCATGGGTATATGGTGAACTAAGGCTTAAAATAAATGTAAGGACGGTCAAGGATATCAGCAGGCGTTTCATTTTTGTTGATCCGGATTCAACTCCGACATCCGGCCGGAGTCTGAATGGTGCATTTTTTTTCCCGGTAAGTTGGTTCCACCGGCAGGCTGTTTGGGTGAAAACCACCAGAAATCATTGGCACTGACCGGGTCAAATATTAATTCGTGCCCGTTCACCCTGACATGGGGAGACCGTTGAACCTCATCCCTGCCGCATCTGAGTAGACGGTCGCAGGACATGATCCAACCCATGCCAAATCCGTGCTTTCGGATGGCCTGGGCACAATACCGGGAGCAACTCGGATACATGGGACAGCGATTGCCGTCAATGCCGGATATGTGCGCCTGATAAATTTGAATTATGGGATTCGTGTTTGTTTCGCTGTTTCCGATTGGGTCCTGGGCCCAAATCTTTTTAGGCCGTGCACTTAAAACGGAAAGGCATAAAACCAATAGAACAATAGATGTTTTCAATGAGACATCACAAATGATACGTTGTGTGTTACTGTTCAACATCATTGATGGTATACGCGTTTTCCTGTCCACTGAAAACCAGTTCTTTGGATTTTCCACGCCTGAGGATAGAAATGGTGATATCTGAATGGTCGCCGATGCTGTCATCAAAATCCTCAAGATCCTGGCTATTTTGAATTTCGACGTCGTCTACGGCCTGGATAATGTCTCCGTTTCGAAGGCCTAAGAGCTGGGCCACGGAGTCTTTTTTAATGCTGTAAATCATAACACCCGACGCTTCACCGTTTCTGATATAGGGCCGGGTTTTAAACAGTCTATTTGATTGGGGTTCCGCATCAGGCATATCCGGTCGATTCGGGATATCGTGCCGCGGATGCATGGGCTTTTTGCGGGAAAAGCCGCGCGTTCTGTTCTGTGGGGGCAACGAATCTGCATTCACTTCAAGGATCTGATCCTTACCGTTTACGTTTAAAATAACCTTGTTTCGTAATATGGATTTAATGGTGGCACCCTGGATTTTATCATTGACCCGGTATAGCTCCTGCTGTTTTGTTTTAATATCCATTATTACGGCCCAGCCTCTTTGGTTTTTCGGCCCTGTCACCGTGCCCCAAAGGGTCAATTTCAGGCTGGTTTTTTCAAGTTTCAGGTTCACGGGTTCAGGTGCCTTTTTGTGTTCGCCGTTTATCTTTACCTTGAAAAGATTTCGCTGACTAACTTTTTCGATGACATTATTTAATTTGACAGGTTCAAAACGACTGGTTTTGGATAGTGGCTGGGAATGGTTCCCTTTTGGGCTCTTTGAGGGCAGTTGTACCTCTGGTGTATCAGTAACCGGATTGACCAGGGCATATACCTGGAATGCCACAAGTATTATTAAACCTATTAAAATTATGGAAAATATTGGCTTCATTCTTTGTCCGGCCGGGTTCTGGCCCTGTATTTTGGGTAATATTAAACTAGACTACACAGGCTTTTTTATAAAATCAAATTAAAAAACAATGGGAAGATGCCGAAAAGAATTTTTCATATAGCTGGGAAATATTCATCGCCGCCGTTTGACGCGTCTGACCAGCTTTTTCTTCTTTGGGGGAGTCTCTGCCGTTGCGGCCATGTGCTGAGCGGGTGCAAGCAGGTTGTCCTGGGAATAGGTGCATGCCGCCCTGGGGCACTTAAGTCCCGGGGCACCTGCAGGGGTTATGAATTCGATTAAATAGGGGTTTTTGCACAATGGGCATTCAAAATGATAGGGTTGATCCCAGGATACGAATCGGCAATTTTTCTGGGTGCAGGAGTAAAAAACCTTTCCTTTGTCTGTGGTCTTTTCTTCAATCCTGCCGTCACGGCACAAAGGGCATGGCATGGCCAGAGTCTGCTCAAAGTCGGCGATTCTGGATTCAATATCATCTTCGGCTTTTGCCTCTTCTGCTTGCCTCTCTGAAAGTTTTTTGGCTTCGGCTTCCTTTTTCGCATCTTCTTCTCTGCGTTTAAACTCTTCTTCAAGGGCTAAAAGCCTGGCTTCCTTTTCAGCCATTTCCTGTTCCCTTGCCGCAAGGGCTTCGGCTTTTTCCTGGGCTTCCAAAGCCTTGGCTTCTTCGGCAGCTTTTCCTTTCTCTTCAATAACTTTAAGCTTTTCTGCAAGTTCCTGTGCCGCGGCCTCGGCTTCTTTTATTTTTTTCTCTTTTTCCGCTAACTCTTTTGCCAGTTCTGCGGTTTTTAGGGAGGCCTCTTCAGCGTCCCTGGCTTTTTGTTTTTCAACCTCAATTTCTTCGGGGCCTGGCTCTTTGTCAAAAAGATTTTTAATTTTGACCTTTTCCTGATAGCCGTCAGTCCGTTGTTTTCTGGATTTCATCAGCTGGGACAATTTGTTGAGCTTTTCCTTCTTCAACCGGGCTGAAATTTGTTTTGACTGCACAGTGACGGATTTGTCAACCCCTTTGACCATTTCGGTTGCCCGTTCCTGTGCGCGGTCTTTTGTCACCGAAACCCCACGGGTTTTAAGCGATGTCTCAAAGCTTTGTTTTGCAAGGTCAAGGCTTTTTCGACCGGAATTGACCTCATCATTCATTTGAAGGACAAAAGCGATCAGGTTAAGGCCCTGCATGCCCGGAAACATGGAGTCTAAAAAACCGACCATCATAAACGCAGGCATTTCTGCTTTAAATTCACCATTGGAAAGTGTTGTAATGTAGCCGGATCCCAGGACGGTTGATATGGCATGTTCAAGGTCATCGTCTTGATCAAGTCCGATATCCACAAGTTCGGATGTAAAGCTTTTGCGGGTAAAACGTTCCGGAGGAGAGTCTGGATACTCTTTGATTTCACGTTCCCGATCCACGCTGATGACGATACATGAGATGGTGGCAAGGTTGAAAGACATCAGCGCCATATTGGAATCTACATCAATAAACGCGGTGATCTCCTTGGCTAGAATTTCATCCAACTGTTTCCTGATAGACTCCCGCTTGCTGCTGCCCTCCGGCATATCCATACTCCCTTATGCTTTATTGTTAATTTCAGAAATTAAATCAGCAATTTCAACAGCCATCTCATCTACTTTGTTTTTACCCGGTTCGTTACTAAACGTTTGAGTCGTTGATAAATTTTGGACTTCCACCTCTTCGTTATTCTCAGTTACCTCATTTTCTCTGGTGGTTGACATGGATAAGCATTCACCACCACGGTTAAAAACTACCGACAGGGGAACCTTGATTTGAAAGTCAAATTTGTATGCGATTTCGTTGTTGTAAACGATAAGATTTCCGTCCTTGTATTCAATGTCATCCTGAACCGCAAAATTATGTTTGTCAAGCAGCATCTGCTCGATGACATCCCAGTCAAGTTCGGCATTTATGGTGTCAATAAACTCTTTTTCATTTTCCTGGATGGATTCGGGATTGGTCAATTTCAATGGGGGCTCCTCATTTTAAATTGAATGCACAGATAATCTCCCTGGCAATCCCAAGATAGGCCTGGGAAGCCTGCGCTTTAATGTCGTACAAAGCCAGCGGACTGAGGGAGGCCTGTTCCTTGTCAAGCATTTCATCGTCAGGGATCATGGTTTTATAGATCAGGGGGCGAATCTGTTCCAACACTTCGGGAACTGCACGATGTTCCATCTGTTCTTCACTATTGCACCTGTTGAACAGTATACCTGCAATGCCTAACGGGGTGTTGTGGGATCGGCGTATGTACCGGACAATTTTCATCAGCGAATGAACATCATTAATCCAGTCTTCATCCGGCGTAACCACTGCCGCAAGCCAGTCTGCTGCCGTCAACGCAGCCAGACTCAGATATCCGCAGGATGAAGGTGCATCAAGGATAATTATATCGTAGTCATGCTCAATTTCATCAATAACAAGGCGAAGAAGCTTTTCATTGTCTATCCGCCTGGATAGCTTAAGGGAAATGGAGAAAAGATTGAAACCGGCAGGCAGGATATATAGTCCGTCAATATCAGTGCCGGATACGGCATCAGGAACGCTTGTTCTGCCGGCCAGTACCTGTGCAAGATCATGATCATTCCCATTTGAATCCATTTTACGCCATTGGGATACACGTGCCTGGGGGTCACAGTCAACCAGCAGTACTTTTTTCCCATAAAGTGCCATAGAAGCTGATAGATTAAGGGCTGTTATGCTCTTTCCGGTGCCGCCTTTCAGCCCCGAAATAGTCAATACATTTCTCATCTTTTTTATCTCTTTAGCATGCTCATAAAAAAATTTATCAAGGCCGGATGTTATAGTATCAGGGCTTTCATTTGCGGTCAGCAAATGAATTCTTTTTTATTTTTGCCTTAAGATCAAGATTTTCGTACAATTGAAATATACCATATCTTATACCATAATATCTGTATTAAAGGCACGTTAAAACATGTGTTTAGGCAAAAAATTATATCATTTAAGGTTCCGGCTGCCTTTA